>OGON01000916.1_pt1 | contig 22046 bp, 12 predicted proteins | sample 1552671 | NCBI WGS metagenome assembly OGON01 (sample SAMEA2580136, study PRJEB22360) | human gut metagenome | biome: human gut; feature: human-associated habitat; material: faeces | place: Denmark | collected 2008/2010 | reverse complement strand
CCGGTTCCTGACGTAGATATTGAAGGTGAATTTACAGTCTTTCATTATCATGCGGATGGTTCTGTGGAAAGTATCCGGCCTGTCATCAACGGAAACATGATGAGCTTTGAGACAAGCTCTTTCAGCCCGTTCAGTGTAGCGGGAAGTATGATGATTACCGGCGTCGGTATCGGGAATACTTCAGGAGGAGGAACGTCTTCCGGCAGCAGTACCGGAAACGGAGATCATACTACGGGGAATACCTCATCGGGATCCGCAGGTACATCCGGCGGCGGGAATACTTCCGGAACAGGAACTCCCGGAACGGGAAGCAGCTCCACAGGCGGAAGCGTTGCCGGCAGCAGTACCGGCAGCAGTACCGGCAGCTATGTGGCAGCCGTGAATACCGGAGATAACACAAAGGTATTTCCGGCAGTGCTGTTACAGATCCTGGCATTCGCTGCAATTGCGGGAGTTGTTCTTCGCAGACGAAAAGAAAACAGTTAAATATAAAACCCCGGGAACAGGAAGTGGTTCCCGGGGTTTCTTGCATATGCACTTGAAATTGTTTTCTTCATCTTTCAGCATGATTCGCGGCAGGCTGATTGACAGACTAATTATCTTCCGGATTTCCATCTGTTGTATAAACCTGACGTTTTCTGGCCATTTCATCACTGGCGAGATATTCGTCATAGGTTGTGATTTTGTCGATCATCTTTCCGTTTGGAAGGATTTCCATGATACGGTTCGCAGTGGTCTGTACGATCTGGTGGTCATGAGAGGCGAAGAGCAGTACACCGGGGAACTTGATCATTCCGTTATTCAAAGCAGTGATCGACTCCATGTCCAGATGGTTGGTAGGCTCATCGAGAAGAAGGACATTTGCTCCGGAGATCATCATTTTTGAGAGAAGACAGCGTACCTTCTCACCTCCGGAGAGTACCTTTACTTTTTTTACACCGTCATCACCGGCAAACAGCATACGTCCCAGGAATCCGCGCACATAGGTGGCGTCTTTGATCTCTGAAAACTGTGTCAGCCAGTCTACGATCGTGAGATCATTGTCAAATTCTTCTGTATTATCCTTGGGGAAATATGCCTGTGAAGTGGTGACACCCCACTTGATCGTCCCCTCGTCCGGTTCCATTTCACCGATCAGGATCTTAAAGAATGTTGTTTTTGCCAGTTCGTTTCCACCGACAAAAGCCACCTTGTCATCATGCCCCAGGGTGAAGGTAATATCATCGAGAATCTTTACTCCGTCAATGGTTTTTGATACATTCTCTACCATCAGGACCTCGTTGCCGATGTCGCGGTTTGGCCGGAAGTCGATGTAAGGATATTTACGGCTGGAAGGGCGGATCTCATCCAGCTGGATCTTTTCCAGGGCTTTCTTTCTGGAGGTTGCCTGCTTGGATTTGGAGGCGTTTGCACTGAAACGGGAGATAAACTCCTGAAGTTCCTTGATCTTTTCTTCTTTTTTCTTGTTGGCTTCCTTCATCTGACGGATAAGAAGCTGACTGGATTCATACCAGAAGTCATAGTTTCCGGCATAGAGCTGAATCTTTCCGTAATCAATATCAGCAGTATGTGTGCATACTTTATTCAGAAAATAGCGGTCATGAGATACGACGATGACAGTATTTTCAAAGTTGATCAGAAATTCTTCCAGCCATTCGATCGCATCCAGATCCAGATGGTTGGTAGGCTCATCGAGCAACAGAATGTCCGGATTACCGAAAAGTGCTTTTGCCAGAAGAACCTTCACCTTCTCATTGCCGTTCAGGTCTTTCATCAGAGAGTAATGCAGCTCTGTACCGATTCCGAGACCGTTTAAAAGCATGGCAGCGTCTGATTCAGCTTCCCATCCGTTCATTTCGGCAAATTCGCCTTCCAGCTCACTGGCACGTATGCCGTCTTCGTCGGTAAAATCCTCCTTTGCATAGATAGCCTCTTTTTCTTTCATAATATCGTATAATCTCTGGTTTCCCATAATGACGGTATCCAGAACCGGATATTCATCATATTTGAAATGATCCTGCTCCAGTACAGAGAGACGCTGTCCGGGTGTGATGGCGATGGAGCCTGATGTAGTATCCAGCTTGCCGGAAAGGATTTTCAGAAAGGTGGATTTCCCGGCACCATTGGCACCGATCAGACCATAGCAGTTTCCTTCCGTAAACTTGATGTTTACATCTTCGAATAATGCTTTTTTTCCGATTCTCAGGGTTACATTGTTTGCACTGATCATGTTAGAACCTCATTCATACTTTCTTATTTAATAGATATCTGGTAACTTCATATCTGTTTAATCCATTCTATTGTAACCGATAATCGGAAAAATGCAAGAAAAATGTGAGGACAGTGTAATCTTGACATCTGATGCAGCATAACGTATACTTAAAACAGAAAATCAAGAGCAAAGGCGTCATTTTCCGGAGAGGGAGAATGCCGCCTGTTTTTAAACACCGGGGAGCGCTTTGCGGTTTCCGGAAAAGGATAGGGGTGCAGGCATGAGGACAACATGCTGCCTGAGGAAGCAAGCAGTCCCGGAATCAGTGCCTATGTACTGGATGGCAGTGTACCGGGATCAGGAAAAACCTTCAACTGGGATGCATGGAAGCATTTTCAGCGGGGAGACAAAATGCTGGTTCTGGCAGGAGGGCTGAACGAGGAAAATGTATTTTTATAAATCTGCATGACTCTGAACAGTTACATAAATTATTAAAAATGTATAAATACTATTAAAAAAATGAGTTGACTTTAGGTGAAATTACTGTTATGATAGAGAGGAATTAGGAAATAAGGGATACGGATTGTTACTGGTGATGCAGGCAAAACCAAATTTTGTAAAATGAAGTATGACTGTATTTTACAAAATTTGGTTTTTTTACTAGAAGGGTCTGCTGTTGTTATCCTTTTTTCGTTTTCGCGTAGTACCGGGGAGCAAGTTATATGATAATTGAGAAAGTAATCAACAATAATGTTGTCTGTTCCAGAGATGAAAATGATGCAGAGATTGTGATCATGGGCCGGGGGATAGGATTTAGAGCACGTGAGGGTTCCGTGATTGATGAGAAGAAGATAGAGAAGATCTTCCGGATCGAGAATCCGGTAACCGTCAATCAGTTTACAGAACTTCTGGCCAATATCCCGTTTCAGTATATTCAGTTATCCAGTGAAATCATTTCCTATGCGAAAAACCGTGTGAATACAAAGCTGAACCAGAATATTTATGTAACATTGACAGATCATATCAGCTTTACCATTGAACGTTACAGAAAAGGGATCAGGCTGAACAATGCACTTCTGTGGGAAATTAAGAAATTTTACCGGGAAGAGTTCAAGATCGGTGAGTATGCAGTAGAACTGATCAATAAGAATCTGGGAACCAGATTGACAGAGGATGAGGCGGGCTTTATTGCCTTACATATCATTACTGCTGAATTTGACACGAACCTGGGTGATGCAGTCGGTCTTACACAACTGATCCAGGATGCACTGGCAATCGTAAAAGAAGATTTTCAGATTCAACTGGACGAAAATTCCCTTCACTATGAGCGGTTTGTCACCCATATGAAATATCTCGCTCAGAGGGTGTTTCGAGGGGAGCTTCTGGAGGATGAAGACAGTGACATGCTCCGGATGATTATAAGTAAATATCCGCAGGAATATAGATGCGGACAAAAAATAGCGAACAATATTAACAAGACATATCACGTGACGCTATCCGAAGAGGAGATTTTGTATCTGGCGGTACATATCAGGCGTGTGACAATGTCAGTCAACGAAGAACAATAACGGGAGGAGATTAAAATGTTTAAGTCGTTGAAGCAAATGTTTGGTGGAAAAAGTGTAACAGCATATGAGCTGGGTTCACCGGCAAAGGGAAAGGCAGTGCCGCTGTCTGAGGTGAATGATCCGACCTTTGCAGATGAGATTCTTGGAAAAGGCGCAGCAGTGATTCCGGAAGAAGGCAGGATCTGTGCCCCGGCAGACGGAACGGTAGGTATGATGTTTGAAACAAAGCATGCAGTCAGCCTGACAACAGAGTATGGTGCAGAGATTCTTGTGCATGTGGGACTGGATACCGTTGAGCTGAAAGGAAAATTCTATGAGGCTCATGTGAAGGCCGGTGATGTTGTAAAGAAGGGTGATCTGCTGATCAGCTTCGATATCGGGGAGGTAAAGGCAGCAGGCTATGATGTGATCACACCGGTGCTTGTATGCAATACCGATGATTATTCATCCGTAGAAGCTGTTACAGGAAACAATGTCGCTGTCGGCGATACGATTGTTAATATTACAAAATAAGATGTATTTTATGACCTGAGCGGTTACAGGTCCTAAAATAAAAAAAAGGGATTAAGATAAGGAAAGGAGAAAATTTTATGAAATTTTTGCAGAAACTTGGTAAAGCGTTAATGCTTCCGGTAGCATGTCTGCCTATCTGTGGTATTCTCATGGGTCTTGGATATCTGCTTTGCCCGGCCACCATGCAGGGTGGTGATATCGTAACAGTAGCTCAGAAGATTGGTCTCTTCCTGGTAAAAGCAGGAGCATCTCTGATCGACAATATGGCACTTCTGTTTGTAGTTGGTGTCGGTGTTGGTATGTCAGAGGATAACGACGGTGTCGGCGGTGTTGCTGCATTAGCTTCCTGGCTGATGATCACAACACTTCTTAACACAGGTTTTGTTACCACAATTATGCCGTCCGTAGCAGAGAACGAGAACGCTACGATCGCTTTCAATAAGATTGCGAACCCGTTCATCGGTATCCTGGCTGGTATTATCGGTTCTATGTGCTACAACAAATTCAAGAGCACAAAGCTTCCGGATTTCCTGGCTTTCTTCAGCGGCAAGCGTTGTGTAGCGATTATCGCTGGTGTGGTTTCTATCGTTGTTTCTGTTGTATTACTGTTTGTATGGCCACTGATCTTCGGCGTACTGATCGCTGTTGGTAAAGGTATCGCCGGCATGGGCGCTGTTGGTGCAGGTATCTATGCATTCCTGAACCGTCTGCTGATCCCGACAGGTCTCCATCACGCACTGAACAACGTATTCTGGTTTGATACCATCGGTCTTGGTGACCTTTCCCACTTCTGGGCAGGTGAGACCTCTGCAGACGTTACATGGAGCCTTGGTATGTACATGTCAGGATTCTTCCCATGTATGATGTTCGGTATTCCGGGTGCAGCTCTGGCTATCATCCAGTGTGCAAAGGATACAAAGAAAAAAATTGCTACAGGTCTTGTGGCTTCCGCAGCAATCTGTGCATTTATCTGTGGTGTTACTGAGCCGTTCGAGTTCGGATTTATGTTCCTGGCTCCTGTACTGTATGTGATCTACTCTCTGTTATACGGTATCTTCACTGTTATCACAGTAGCTCTTGGATTCCGTGCAGGATTCTGCTTCTCAGCCGGTGCAACTGACCTGCTGTTCTCAGCATCTCTTCCGGCAGCAGCAAAGACATGGCTGATCATCCCGCTGGGTATTGCAGCATTTGTTGTATTCTACGTAGTATTCCGTTTCGCTATCACGAAGTTTGATCTGAAGACTCCTGGTAGAGAAGACGATGATGACGATGAGACCAAGGTTGTTCTTCAGAACAACAACTTTACTGAAGTAGCACGTATCATCCTTGATGGTGTTGGCGGTAAAGGAAACCTGACTTCTATCGATAACTGTATCACAAGACTTCGTCTTGAAGTTAAGGATTACACAAAGGTTGACGAGAAGAAGATCAAATCTGCAGGTGTTGCAGGTGTTGTAAGACCGGGCAAGACCAGCGTTCAGGTTATTGTTGGTACTCAGGTTCAGCACGTAGCTGATGAATTTAAGAAATTAGCAAAATAATAAAGAACATATATCCCTTTTTCTAAAGAGGACCGCTTATCTAAGCGGTCTTTTTTGGTGATCCAATGGTTCCTCTATTGACATTGGAAGGGAAAATGAATATACTATGACTATGTAGGAGAATTTCAGGAACACGAAGTGCAGAGAAATTCGCAAAATCATGGAGGCAGAATCCCTTGTTACTGGTCACGGAGTGAACAGTAACAATCCCTTTTGACTCAAATATCCTCCATATTTGGGCAAAACAGTCGAAAGGCTGTCACGCAAAGCTGAGTGTCTAAAGTAGAAATACCATGATTGACTGGCTGCATTTTTAGAAGCGTCTAAAATAGTGCAGCCTTTTTTGTGTGGTATAGGAAATTCCTTTGAATTTGCTATATCACAAAACCCCCCGGGGGATGCGCTTTAGAACAGTTACGAACACTTTAAGAAGGGGCAGACATGGCATCGATACTGATCACAGGAAATACCAGACTATTCACCCGGGAGTGCCTGGAGCTTTTAGCAGAAGAGTATAAGATCGTAATTACCGGAGATTTTAAAATGGCCGGGAATATTAAAAATGTTCATATATATCATACAAATCCCATGGAAGAAAAGTTCAGTCAGCTTTTTGATGTATATAGCTTCCGCGCGATCTGGTATGTCAGCGGATATGCGGACGGCGGAGAAGAATTATTTGGCGAGTCACAGTGGCTGGAACGAATAATGATGGAATGCAGGCGTTCCAGAGTGGATAAGCTGATCATGCTCTCAACGGTGGATAGTCAGAATTTCCTTCCCAGAATCGGGAGAAATGGCGAGATTACAGGCAGGGACTATTCCAGCAGCAGAGCTTTTCGTGCTTCTCAGAATGAAGAGATCGTCAGACATTTTTCAGAGAAAGCAGAGGTTACCGCAATTATCCTCTGGCTGCCCTATCTTGCGTTCCGTGTAAATGATGAGAATTTTCTGGGGAGGATTTTTCATAAAATCTACAATGAAGAAAAGCTTTCTTTTCCATACCACAGGGAAGACCGGGTCGACTTTCTGTCGTTTCGGGATCTGGCAGAACTGCTCTGTCAGATTACAGAAGAAACGGAGGATGATACACTATCATGCTTTGTGACGAGCGGCTATCAGTATACCTATGGAGATCTGGAGGCAATGCTGAAGATTATTTCACCAAAGCTTCAGGTCACCTATAAGAATATTCCAGATACTGTCGAATGGCCGCTGGAAGAGACAAAGGTCAGAAGAATCTATGGCTTTGTTCCTGAGGATAATATCATGGACAGTATAGGAAGTAATTACCGTATTTTTGTGCGGGAAGTCATGAACGGGCGAAAAACCCTTTCAGAACGCATTCGTGAAAGAGTTGAAAAAACGGGAAAGGGTGTTTTTGTTTATCTGGAAGTTCTTCTGGTCTTTTTACTGGGAGAATGGATCAGCAGATATACTTTTGAGTCCATATATTTTAAATTTGTGGATGTGAGACTTTTATATATTGTCATCATGGGGAGTATGCATGGCCTGAAAGCAGGTATGGCGGCAGCTCTGCTGGAATGTCTGGTACTGATAAAGAAATATGCGGCTTTGGGAGTAGGATGGATCGTGCTCTTTTACAATATTGAGAACTGGCTTTCATTTTCTGTTTATCTGATGGCGGGCATCATTACTGGATACATCAGAAATAAAAATACAGATGAGATTGCATTTACAAAGAAGGAATATGCGCTGCTGAGAGAGAAATATCTGTTTTTAAATGATGTCTATCATGGAGCGATTGAAAATAAAGGAGAGTATAAGAAGCAGATTCTCGGATTTAAGGACAGCTTCGGAAAGATTTTCGAAGCGGTGCAGAAGCTTGACAATGAGCTGCCGGAAAGTATCTTTCTTGAGGGACTGCGTATCATGGAAGACATTCTGGAAAATCATTCGATTGCCATTTATACACTGGATGAGTGGAGGAAATACGGACGTCTTGCCGTGTGTTCGAACAGTCAGATTCACAGACTGGCGAAGTCGATACGACTGGATGAGTTTCAGGAAATGTTTCAGGAGATCGAAAAGGGAAATGTCTGGAAGAATACAGGACTTCAAAAAGGGGTACCGATGTACGCGTGCGGTGTATTCCGGGGGGATTCCATGGTGCTGCTGGTTGCCGTCTGGGAGGCGGATATGGAGCAGTATAACATGCAGTATATGAATATTCTCCGTATTTTATGCGGCCTTGTTCAGACTTCTTTTCTACGTGCCATGGAGCATGAAGAGTTGATGGGGGAAAGGAACTATTATCCTCATACGCATGTGGTTTACCCGGAAAGATTCCGGCGTTTGCTGCAGGTTCAGGAGGATATGAAGGAGGCAGGTGTGGCAGACTATGTTCTTGTCAGATTCAAGGAGCGTGATATGGCGGTGCTCAGCGAGATGGTTAATGGTATGGTTCGTGCCAGTGATACGCTGGGAGCGGATGAGGACGGAAATCTTTACCTTCTTCTGGTACAGATGAATCGTAATCATTTTCGGGTTATGGGTGAACGTCTGGAAGGAAAAGGGATCGTCTATGAACTGGTAGAGAAGGCAGGTTAAAGATGATAATTCTATTTCTGGTGATCGTTCATGTTCTGATATGTATAACACTGCATCTGATGATACGGTCTGGTCTGCTGAAGTGCAGCAGTATGGTGATGATGCTTGTATGGTTTGTGCCTGTGTGGGGGATTCTGTGCCTTTTGATCCTGGACATACGAAGCAGGGGCAGACAGGAAACCCGTGAGCAGGTCGCTATCGAAAAGTTGATGATCAATGATGAGGCTCACAGAAGTATCCTGATGGACGAGGATGCTGTGGAGAGGCTTGTAGTTCCGTTGGAGGAGGCGTTGATCGTGGATGATGCATCTGTCAGACGTGAACTGATGATGGATGTGATGTACAGCAATCCGGAGGATTATGTGCAGCAGCTTCAGGCTGCCAGGATGAATGATGATACGGAAGTGGTGCATTATGCAGTAACGGCACTGGTGGAACTGCAGAAAGAGTATGAACTCAGATTTCAGGTAATAGAGCGTAAATATTCGGAGAACCCGGAGGATGAGGAACTTCTGGACGAATATATTCTTCTGGTGGAGCGGTACATGGCAAGCGGACTTCTCGAGGGGAACGGGAGAACCGTTCAGCTCCATACCTACAGCAGACTGCTGGGAAAAAAGCTGCAAAGGTCAGTAGCCTCTCCGGTATTGTATAAAAAGAAGATCGAGGCAGATCTTCAGCTGAAAGCATATGATGCCGCATACGCTGCGATTCAGAAGTTTCTTGAACTATGGCCGAAGAATGAGATCGGCTATCTGGAACTGCTGAAATACTATTCGGCTGCCGGTGACAGAAAAGGAATCGAATATGTGCTTTCTATGATAGAGAAAAGGGAAATCCATCTGACACCGAAGGTGAGAAGTGTGCGGTATGAATCTGCAGACAGGATTCTCGTTCCACTGTCTGAGGAGGCATTTTCATACAGCGGTCTTTCGCAGGAACCGGAGTGTCTGGTGGTATGGGAAGATGATGAATCCGGAACCCAGGGACGGGAGCTGATGGATGACCTTTTGTCACAGATGAAGATTCCTTTTGAAATGTGTCAGGGAAGTGAATTTGAGGCAGGTATGCTGGAGCAGTATGATACCGTGGTTGTTTCGGTGACCCACCTGAATATTCTGGGCGAAGGACTTCTGGATATGATGGACTGGGTAGAAAGAGGGGGAAATTTTATGCTTCTCTATCCACCGGAAGCAAACGGTGCTCTGAGACTGATTGCGGACAAGCTGGGCATTAATGATATGGGAAGCGTGTACACCGTTGTAGAAGGCCTGCATTTTCAGATCCCTTTTATGCTGGGAGCCCAGAGGGACTATACGATTACGGATCCTTTCGAATCCTCCCTGTCGGTCAGTCTGAACAGTGACTGTGAAGTATACCTGGTGTCGGATGCGAAAAGACCGACCCCTCTCATCTGGAGAAGAGAGGTTGGAGAAGGAGTGATCGTTGTAGACAATCTGGGATTTCTGGAGAAAGCCTACCGGGGCATCCACTGTGCTGCCTACAGTCTTCTGGGCGATCACTGTGTGTATCCGGTCATCAATGGATCTGCCTTCTACATCGACGATTTTCCGTCTCCCGTCCCGGATGGAGAGGGTGAATATATTCAACGTGATTACGGGATCAGTATCAAAGAGTTCTATACACAGGTGTGGTGGAAGGATATCTGCAACCTGGCGAAAAAGCACGGGATGAAATACACCGGTCTGGTCATAGAGGAATATTCCGATCATGTGAAGGCACCGTATGACAGAAATCATGATACAAAGAGATATCGTTATTTTGGAAATATGCTGCTGGATCTGGGCGGAGAGATTGGCTTTCATGGCTACAACCACATGCCGCTCTGTCTGCAGAACTTTGATTATCAGGGAGGATATGATTCTTATAAAAAATGGAAGAGCTATGAGGATATGCGTGAGGGTATCGAGGAGCTGAGTGTGTTCTGCAGCGAATTGTTTCCAGAGGAGAAATTCCAGGTATACGTGCCGCCCTCCAATATTCTTTCCGAGGAAGGAAAACAGATGCTCAGAAACGAATTTCCACAGTTCAGGGCGGTTGCCAGCGTTTATCTGGGAGCAGCAGGGGACGTGTCCTATGTCCAGGAGTATGAAGTCTCAGAGGACGGGATGATAGAAACACCGAGAATCATTGCCGGTTATATGGTGGATGATTACATGCAGCTTACGGCAATGGCGGAACTGAATTTTCACTTTGTCAATTCGCATTTCCAGCATCCGGATGACGTGCTCGATGAGGACAGAGGCGCGTTCCAGGGATGGAATAAGCTGTATAGCCGGATTTCTGAATACACGGACTGGCTCTATGAGACGGCACCGGATATCCGGAATCTGACGGGAATCGAGATGGCGGGAGCAGTGCAGAGATATGATTATCTGAGTGTCAGCCGTACGAAGTCAGAAGATCATCTGACCCTGAAGCTTTATGGGTTTGCGGATGAAGCATGGCTGATGGTGCGGATCAATGAAGGAATACCCGGTGCGGTAACGGGTGGAACAATGACAAAACTTCTGGATGGACTGTATCTTCTGAAAGCGGAAGCGGATGAAGTGTCGGTAGAAATCCGGCAGGCAAAGACCGGGAACAGGAAAGATTCAGGAAACAGAGAGGGTTAAGAGATCAGGGAACAGGAAGGTGGCGTATGAGAATCTGTGTTATTCTGGAAGGATGCTACCCCTATGTAACAGGCGGCGTATCCAGCTGGATCCATCAGTATATTCAGGCTATGAAACAGCATGAGTTTGTCATATGGGCGATCGGGGCGGACTCAAAGGATAAGGGGAAATTTAAATATACACTGCCGGAGAATGTGGTGGAAGTCCGGGAGATTTTTCTGAATGATGCACTTACGATGGGATTTGAAAAGAAGTCCTATCGTTTTTCAACAGAGGAGCTGGAGGCACTCAGGGAATTTATAAACTGTGGAAAACCGGACTGGGAGCTGCTTTTCAGGATGTATAATGAAAAACAGGTATCGCCGATCGCATTTTTAATGAGTGAGGAGTTTCTGGATCTCCTTACCCGGATCTGCCGTGAGGATTATCCCTATACAGCATTTGCGGATCTGTTCCATACGATCCGCTCTATGCTGCTGCCTGTGCTGTATCTCATGCGGACGGATGTGCCTGAGGCGGATCTTTATCACTCGATTGCCACAGGCTATGCAGGAATACTTGCACGCCTGGGAAGCCATGTGTATCATGTGCCATATGAAATAACAGAGCATGGGATCTATACGAGAGAGCGGGAGGAAGAAATTATCCGTGCCAAATGGGTACTCCCGGCCTTTAAGCGTTTCTGGGTACGTTTTTTTTATATGCTGTCAGATGCGGCTTATGACAGAGCAACGGTCGTGACCTGCCTCTTCGACAAAGCAGTGGAGATGCAGGTGCAGATGGGATGTGACAGAGCGAAATGCCGGTATATTCCAAATGGCATTCATTATGAGCGTTTCTGCAATATCCCGCCAAAGAAGGAAAATGGCTATATTGATATCGGTGCCGTACTGCGTATCGCACCGATCAAGGATGTAAAGACGTTGCTTTATGCATTTTCCCAGCTGAAAGAGCGTGTGCCGGAAGCACGGCTCCATGTATGCGGTCCGGAGGATGACAAACAGTATGCACAGGAATGTTATGATATCGTAAACTCCCTGCATATTCCGGATGTGATCTTTACGGGGACGGTAAATGTCCTCGAATATATGGAGAACTTTGATTTTACGATCCTTACCAGTATTTCAGAGGGACAGCCGCTGGCAGTTCTGGAATCTTTTGCGGCAGGACGTCCCTGTGTGACAACGGATGTAGGATGCTGTAAGCAGCTCATCAATGGTATGGAAGGTGATACATTCGGAACCGCAGGCTACTGCGTGCCACCCATGCACAGAGAAGCCGTCTGTGATGCCATGGAACTGATGTGTACCAGACCGGAAGAAAGATATCGGATGAGTGTAGCGGGAAAGAAGCGGGTGGAAAAGTATTTCCGCCATGAGGATATGATCCGGAATTATTTAGATGCGTATGATGAGGTGTTCAGAAGATGGCAGGTATCGGATTCAGTTTAAAGCGTTTGTTTGGAAAAAAGGGCTTCTTTTCTCTTTGCAGAGCCTATGGGTATGCAGGCGTCATCTGTGCAGGTCCCATGATCCTGGGAGTGATCCTGCTGACGGGAATGGCATTCGCAGCCAGAATCGGTGGGATGGGGCAGCATGACAGAGAGCTGATGAATTGTATGCTTACTTACAGCCCTCTGGCATCTCTGACGGTGACGAGCTGGTTTAATATGGTAACGACAAGGTATGTATCTGATATGCTGTATGAGGAAAAGACGGAGAGGATCATGCCTTCCTTTTATGGCGTCTGTTCCATCATGCTGGTGTTCGGAGGAGGTCTGTACGGCCTTTTTCTGGCATTTTCAGGTGTGGCAGTAAGGTACAGACTGCTGTGCCTGTGGTTTGCCCTGATCATGATCGTCGTATGGATGCAGATGATCTATCTTACGGCACTGAAGGATTTTAAAGCAATCGTACTGGCTTTTTTTGTTTTCCTGATGACAGGCTTTCTGGCAGCCCTGATACTGGTTATTCTCGGACGTGTCAGTGTGACGGGTCTGATGCTGTGTGTGATCCTGGCATACGGGATGCTGATGGTGTGGTATTTTAAGCTCTTGCTGGACTATTTTCCGGAGAGTGACGGGAGTAAATATTCATTTCTGAGATGGTTTGATAAATACCGCTCCCTGGCACTGACAGGCGGGTTTGTGAATATCGGTTTATTTGCACATCTTGTCATCATGTATTTCGGACCGTTAAAGGTAAAGGTGGAAGGGCTGTTTTACGGAGCACCGACACATGATGTTCCCGCGCTGTTTGCCTTTTTTTCGATATTGATCACCACGATCAATTTTGTTACTTCCGTGGAGGTGAGATTTTACCCGAAGTACAGAAATTATTATAGTCTATTTAATGACAGCGGAGCCATCCGGGATATTGAACAGGCGGAGGAGGAGATGATGGAAGTTCTCGAACAGGAGCTTACGTTCAATGGTTACAAGCAGCTGATGTCTACCCTCCTTTTCCTTGTGTTCGGAAGCTTTATCATGGGGCTGTTTCCGGTGGGGATATCTGACAGCTCTATGGGCATCTACCTGTTTCTGTGTGTAGGGTACGGAATTTATGCCATCAGCAATACGGTCATGCTGATTCTGCTGCTTTCAGGCTGTGCAGACCGGGGACGGGAGGAGAAGTCTGAGCAGAGCGTTCACACAGAGGCTTCCACAGAGACGAGAAAAGGAGAAGTCGCAGAGAAGGAAGTGTTAAAGGATCATGTATCGGAAGACAAGACGATCTATGCCCGGGATGCTGAGGACTCTGTTGTGACCATGTACCTGACCGTGCGCAGCGGCAATGAGGAAGATCACACAAACCACAGCTGGACGGAAGTGAACGCTCACTCGGCATATTATTATGAGGACAATCAACTGGCACGTTATAACTGTGAGGCGATCCTGCAGGTCGGGGATGAGAACGGACCTGTGGAAGGGGAATTTGGATACGGAGAGACGGTTCCGAATGCCGCCGTCCAGATCCGCGGTCAGACATCCTCCGAGCTGGAACAGAAAAATTATAAGATCCGGATAAAAAAAGGGAAAGGGGAATGGAGGGGGCAGAGGACACTTGCGCTGAATAAACACGTGTTTGATCCGTTCCGTTTTACCAATAAGCTGTGTTATGATCTGATCAAAGAAGTGCCGCAGATGATCGGAGCCAGAACCCAGTTCGTCCACCTGTATGTGAAGGATGAGACAGAAGGAGGAAACGGGCAGTTTACGGACTACGGTCTCTATACGCAGGTGGAGCAGATGAACAAAACCTTTCTGAAGAACCACGGGCTGGACAGTAAAGGGTATCTGTACAAGGTCAACTTTTTTGAGTGGTACCGTTATGCGGACGTCCTGAAAGAAAAGGACGATCCGGACTATGATGAGAAGACGTTTGAAGAATATCTTGAAATTAAAGGAAGAGATGACCATGAGAAGCTGCTGACGCTTCTGGATACGGTAAATGACTATTCTATCCCCATCGGGGAAATTGTCGAACAGTATTTCGAAGTGGATAATCTGTGTTACTGGGCAGCCTTTCATATTCTGACAGGAAATCATGATGTGGGATCCCGTAACTGTTATCTGTACAGTCCGCTGAATTCCGAAAAATGGTATATTCTTTCCTGGGATAATGACTCCAGCTTTATGAAGACCTTTAACAGGAGGATCAACTATTCGGAAGGAGATTCCTGGGAACGGGGAATCACGCAGTTTACCCATACCGTACTGTTTAACCGTATGTTCAAAGAGGAAAAGTATCGCCGCAAGCTGGATGATGCGGTAAATGATCTGCGGAAGAATTACCTGACAGATGAGAAAATCAGCAGTAAAGCTCACAGGTATGCATCGGTTGTAAAGCCGTATCTGTTCAGACAGCCGGACGAAGCCTATAGCAGAGCAGATGCCGGGATGTACGATGAGCTGGTGGAGGCTATGGTGCCGGAGCTGCAGAGAAATGTTCAGAACTACCGGGACAGTCTGGAAAAGCCATGGCCCTTTTATGTCGGTACTCCGTATGAGGAGGGAGGGCAGATGCTGATTGACTGGGATGCAGCGTATGATATCGATGGAGAGAGTATCACTTACAGCTTTACACTGGCCGGAGATTATGATTTCAGGGATGTGATCCTGCACAAAAAGGGAATCCGCATTCCGGGAATTTCCTTTGACACTCTTCCGCCGGGAGAATATTTTATCCGTGTACGCGCAAAGAATACATCAGGATATGAACAGGATTGTTATGATTATTATGCGACAGATCAGGGGAAAATCTATGGTGCCTTCCGGTTCATCGTTCAGGAGGACGGCAGCATCGTGGTTGGCTGACAGGTGACAGATACAGCGGAAGAAGCATCGAGTCCGCTTAAAGAGTGACAGATACAGCGGAAGAAGCATCGAGTCCGCTTAAAGAGTGACAGATACAGAGGAAGAAGCATCGAGTCCGCTTAAAGAGCGACAGATACAGAGGAGGAGGCAGTGTATGGGAAAGAAAGGCAGGTGGCTGACCGGGGTGATCGGCTGTCTGGTACTGACAGTGCTGACAGGCTGCAGCGATTTTGCGCCGGGAAGTCTGGTCGATCCGGATGAGACTTATGAAAAAGAGGCGTTAACATCGGAAAATTACACGGTTCAGGATAAGAATTCCGTTTATGAGGGAGAAGAGGAACCTCCGGTGGTTACCATGTATCTTACGGTTGGCAGGGGAAATGAAAAGGACGGAACCGACCATACCTGGAAAGAAGTGAATGCGTATCCCCTTTCCTACTATGAGGAAAAGAAGATCGAGCCTTATCGCTGCGAGGCCGTTCTTCAGGTGGGAGATGAACTGGGACCGCTGGAGGGGGAGTTCGGCTACGGTGTCACGGCAGCAAATGCGACGGTTCAGCTGCGCGGGGCAGGTGCATCCGGCCAGCCGCAGAAAAGCTACAAAATCACGATCAAAGAAGGAAAAGGGAAGCTTTACAATGCCAAGACTGTGGCACTGAATAAACATTCAGGAGATGCCACACGCTTTGCAAACAGGCTCTGTTATTCGCTGATGCAGGAGATTCCTCAGATGTTCAGTGCCAGAACGCGGTTCGTGCATCTGTATGTAAAGGATAAGACGGAAGGGGAAAATGGTCTGTTTAAAGATTACGGACTGTATACCCAGGTGGAGCAGATCAATAAGACCTACCTGAAGAACCGTGGGCTGGATCATACGGGAAATCTGTATAAGGCGAAGAATTTTGACTGGCGTCGTCATGAGGACAGTATACTGACGGCAGGCAATCAGGCGTTCGATCAGACGTCATTTGAACAATATCTGGAAATCAAGGGAGATCAGGATCATACAAAGCTGATCCGTCTGCTGGAGGCGGTGAACGATGAATCCCTTCCGGTCCGTGAGCTGATCGATCAGTATTTTGACAGAGACAACCTGTATTACTGGATGGCATTTCATATATTGATGGGAAACAAGGATGTAGAAGCGGGAAACTATTATCTCTACAGCCCCCAGGGAATCGATAAGTGGTATATTCTCTCGTGGGATAATGACGGAAGCTTTGAGGACGCTTTCCGGAAGATTCAGGATGAAACCTGCAGCAGTTCCTGGAGAAAAGGTATTTTTCCATACATAAGCGCTGTCCTGTATGAGAAGCTGCTCAAGGACAGCACCTGCAGGCAGGAGCTGGATGCAGCGGTGGAGGATCTTAGAAAGAATGCGCTCTCAGATGAGAAACTGGAAGAGAAGATCAGGGAATACCAGGCAATTGTCCGGCCATATGTTTACAGTCTTCCGGACAGGATGTATGCGAGGCTGACAGAGAAGGACTATGACAGACTGGTTGCAGGACTGACAGACGAGGTGGAAACAAACTATCAGACATACCGGGACAGTCTGCAGGAACCGTGGCCGTTTCATATTCACGAGCCGCAGAGAAAGGATAAAAAACTGGTGCTGGGATGGGATGCGTCGTATCTCTTTGGTGAGGGAGAGGTATCTTACCGTGTAGAACTGGCAAGGGATTACAGTTTTGAGGAATGTCTGGTCAGTGAGGACGGGATCAGGGATACGCAGCTTGCCATAAAGAAGCTTCCCGAGGGTCAGTATTTTCTGCGCGTGGGAGCAGAAAGTGATTCCGGTGCCCTTCAGGATGCTTATGAGTATTACCATACAGAGGCGGGAAATGACATTTACAGTACGATGTGCTTCTATGTGCAGACAGATGGCAGCATAGTGGTATCTACATATGATGAGGAAGAATAGCCATGGCAGAAATCTATCAGAAAAGACAGACATACAGAAATGAGTGGAAATATTTTATTTCCCTGTGGGAAGCAGAGCATCTGAAACGCAGACTGCTGCCGTTTATGACACCGGATGCCCATGCGGTAAACGGAAAATATATGATCCGCAGCCTTTATTTTGATGATTACTGGAATACCTCCTATGAAGAGAAGCTGATGGGAATCGAAGAAAGGCAGAAATGGAGGATACGCATTTACAATTATTCGGATGCCAGGATCAAGCTGGAGCGGAAAAAGAAGAGAGGCAGCTATATCCATAAGGATTCAGCGACTCTGACAAGAAGTGAATTTGATCAGATCATGCAGGGGGATTATGCGTTCCTTCTGCATCACAGGAATCTGCTCTGCCAGGAGTTTTATTATGAATGTACGGTGAAGCTGCAGAGACCCAAAGTAATCGTAGACTATGAACGGGAGCCATTGATACGGCAGGAGGGCGATGTGCGCATCACCTTCGACAGCGATGTGAGGGCAGCACTGGCCGGTTATGATATCTTTGATCCGAAGCTGCCGACACTGGCAGCCCTTGAGCCGGATACACTTGTGCTGGAGGTAAAGTTTACGGAATTTCTGCCTGGGATCATCCGGGAGCTTCTTCCGCTGGACGGACTGCAGTTTCTGGCAGTTTCTAAATATACACTCTGCTATGAGAGAGCACATCACCTGATCGATCCACTGGCAGGGATATCGAAGACCAACAGGAGGGGAATGAGATGAGTATCAAAGATTATTTTAAGAAATCAGTGTGGGAATCCTTTGCCGGAAATCAGGGACTGACCGGGGACTTTCTTTTAAAGGTTGCCGCAGCTATGGCTCTGGCAGTAGTTCTTGGCATTATCATTTATAAGGTCTACGGACATTACTTCGGAGGTGTGGTGTTTTCCAGTTCCTTTGCGACGACACTGGTGGGGATGACTGTTCTGACCTGTATGCTGACGCTGGCGATCAGCAGTAATATCGTGATTTCCCTCGGTATGGTAGGTGCGCTCTCCATCGTGCGTTACCGTACCGCGATCAAGGATCCGATGGATCTTCTGTACCTGTTCTGGGCGATTTCCATCGGCATTACACTGGGTGCGGGGCTTTATATTCTTGCCGGCATCACAATGATCGTCATGATTCTGGTCATCCACCTGTTCTATAATCAGAGAAGAAAAGGAATGATCTTTATTCTGGTCGTTCACTACGATTCGGCACTTGCCGGGGATGAGATCCTTCGTACGGTGAGCAGGATGAAGCATCAGCTCAAATCAAAAACCATCCGGGACCAGATGACCGAGCTTACCATGGAAATCATCTGCCGGAGCAATAATACCGTGTTTCTTGAAAATATCAAGGTGCTTCACCAGAGAGAAAAGAACCAGCTGCTGCGTCAGATCGATCAGAATGGCAGTGCGGAAGAAAAGAGTGCCGAGGTGGAAGAACTCCGGATGGCACTGACAAAAAAAGAGGAAGAGCTCAGGAAGACGCAGGAAAAACTGGAACAACAGGAAGTGCAAATGCAACAGAAGGAAGCCGATCTGAAGAAACAGGAGGAGGCGAAACAAAAGAACGAAGGATCCGGGAAGCAGGAAGAGAGGGAGCAAAAGGGAAAAGAGGCTTCAGAGGATCACAGGGAGATGGATCTGCTTCGTAAAAATAATGAGCTGTTGCGCAGGGAAAATGAAGAATTGTTCCGTGAAAAGAATAAACTAAGCGAGAAACTGCAGGCAGTCAATGGACAGCTTGCAAAGAAGGAAGAAGAGCTTGAAAAGGCAAAAATGGAAACGGATCAGGGATTCATGGACTTTGATACCATATCAAAGGTACTGGCCGATGCCAATAAGAATGCGAAGGATATCGTAGATGAGGCGAAGCAGCAGAGAGACCGCATTCTGCAGGAGGCAGTCCGCAGGGTCGATGAACAGAAGGAGGCAGTTACTGCCAGGATCAACGCAGAGCTTGAGAATAAAGGCCTGCAGCTGATCGCTGCAAAGTATAAGATCGACAGCTACATGAAAGAAGTTGACAGTGTTCAAAAGGGGCTGTATTACATCCATACGCGGATGAATCATCTGATTGAAAATATGCCGGTACGCGTGGATGATTACTGGGAGAATGATGATTCCTGGCTTCTGGAGGAGATCCACGGAGAAGAGGATATGGAGGGGGCAGAAGAAGTGATCGCTCTGTTCCGAAAAGAGGATAACACTCTTTGAGCACCGGTCACAGAGTGAAGAGTAAGTTACTGTTTACTCCGTGACCAGTAACACGCTCTTTCTTTGTCATAAAATGCGGAAGAAAATCTTGGAAACACTGGAAGGAATGTGTTATAGTAAAAGAAAAGCATAAAGGAGTGGATGGCGTGAAGGAAAAGTTACGGTGGCTGATCATGTTCCTTGCAGTGTGTATATTTCTGGGGGTTCAGACAAAGACGCAGGCGGCAGACGGGCAGGTACGTGTACTGACGATTACCAGAGGAGATTACGGCGGAGCGAATAATCTGACTCCGGGACCCCAGAATGATGGTAAGAATTTCAGGAGGATCCTGAAGCAGGCATATGGGGAAGCAGGTATTGTAAAGGATGTAGTGAAGGAGAAAGACGGTGTTACTACTGTAGAAGGAGTGAAGGCTTCCATTCAGGATACATTTGCAGAAGCCTCATCAGAGGATATCAATTATCTCTATTATTCCGGTCATGGCAGCAGGAACGGGCTGTATCTGGGTGGAACGGCTGTCATGACAGCCGAAGAGCTTGCAAAGAGTTTCGAAGGCATTGAGGGTACGAATATCCTGGTTGTGGACTGCTGCTATTCCGGGGGCCTTGCCAGCAGGAGCCTGACAGGTGGATCCGCCAGCGAAAGCTTTGTGGAAACTTTTGTGAATGACTTCCAGTCAGCAGTTACAGAAAGTGGAAGAACCGCAAGATCCGCACTTACGAATCCGAAGTTTAAGCTGCTGATGGCATCAAGTCCCGAAGAGCTTTCGTGGCAGATGAATTTCGGCGCTAATGTCCTGGGCGGTTTTACTGCGACACTCTGTTATGGAGCAGGTGTGGATCCGGCAAAAATGTCGGAAGAAACAGGATACGGATTGAATGTGGTTTCTGCCGATCTGGACAGGAACGGGGAAGTGTCCCTGAGTGAGATACACAGATATATCGAAAATACATATCATTATGCGGCCAATCATGTCAGATCCTATCCGGCGGAGGATACGGGCTGCTTCCTCCCGGTATCTGAGGGGCATGTGCCGAAGATCACGTTTGAGAAGGCATCCATAAAAGAAGACAATGGAGTGTCAAAGCTGCAGGTACTGTTTCACTCAGGCATTCAGACAATCGTAGATTATGGAATTTACCGGGGAGACAGCACAACTCTTGGCAGTCTGGAATACTCGGATATGCATTATGCGCTGGAACTTCCGAATTACAGCAATATTGAACGTGTTCTGTACAAGAAGAAAAATTTATTTCCGGTATATGAAAGTGGGGTCATAAGCTTTGATCTTACAGATTATGCTGATGGAAATTATTATTTTATCGCACAGACGGCAGGGCAGGATTTACGGTATATGATACCATTTACCGTAACAGCTGCTCCGGATGAGAGCATGAAGGATAAGCTTCAGATCCTGTTTGCGGGCGATCATTATACAGATGGGGTATTTACAACGGAAGAAGGAAATGAGCTGACGGTAACGGCAGATTTCGGTACCACGACAGATGAAGAACAGGCGGTTCCTTATCTGAGCTGCAGGGTTTATGATGCGGAAGGGAACTTTGTGCGCAGTCTGGGAGAAAATGAGCTGATGCAGATCGTGCCTACGGAGTATCATGAGAGTACGAATACCATGAAGCAGGGAAACTGCTATCGGAATTTCTACTGGGACGGCAAGAATAAGGATGGCGACATGGTACCCGATGGACTCTATCAGGTGTTTGTGATCGCATCCGGAGCAGTCGAGACGCAGAAGATTGAGAGAATCACGGTCAGAAAGTATGTGGCGCAGGCGGAGGTGACAGAACTTTCCGTGTCTCCGGCACAGATACTGCTTCCGTTAAAGGAAGAAGAAAAGAATCCCAGGATCGTCTTTGGGGTAAACTGTGCGGGAACGGTATCTATGCAGATATATAAGCTTCAGGATGAACAGGAGATTCTGGTGCGGACTATGCTGAAAGATGCCGTGGTGACAAACGGTACGAAATATGCAGTTGACTGGGACTGCAAGGTGGATGGACCTTTGATCGCGTCGACCGGAAACTATAAGGTAAAGATCGCTCTCCAGCCGGACAGTGATCTGGAAGCCGTGACTGCGTCGTCAGAAGTGTTCACTGTTACGACAGAAGAGTTTAAGCCGGAGGCGGTGATCCCTGAAACGGGGCTTGAGGCAGCATTTACAGAAGGTACAGAAAGTGCGGTGTTACTGGAATACAGCCTGAATTATGCGTCAGTTGTCAGAGCTGTGCTCTATGATAAGGATGGAAAACAGACAGCTGTTCTGGCAGATGGTCAGGAGATGCCAGCCGGAGCAAATCAGATCACCTGGGATGGAAGAACAGCAGAAGGGGAGATGGCAGCATCCGGTGTATATAAGCTGACACTTGAGGTAAAGGATCCTGTGACAGGAGAAATGGTAAAAGTAATCGACGGCAGAGAGATTACAGTAACGGGACTGAAACAGGAGGCCGTAGATCCGGTAGACCCGGTGGATCCGGTAGACCCGGTGGATCCGGTAGATCC
>OGON01000892.1_pt1 | contig 22386 bp, 19 predicted proteins | sample 1552671 | NCBI WGS metagenome assembly OGON01 (sample SAMEA2580136, study PRJEB22360) | human gut metagenome | biome: human gut; feature: human-associated habitat; material: faeces | place: Denmark | collected 2008/2010 | reverse complement strand
ATAGATTATAAAGTGGAAAGCGGAAATATATTATATGTAAGGGGATAAACATGGATGATACACAAATAGAGATGCTGCCGATGTTGGGCGAATTCAGTTCAATTGCCTCGCAGTATGAACACATCATGTTCTACTACGAATCGGGTATACAGCAGATAGTAGCAAAGCTGCAGATATTAAATAATGAATTCAAAAACAATCACGAAAGAAATCCAATCGAGAACATAAAGAGCCGTGTAAAGTCGCTTGACAGCATAATAGACAAGATGAAGCGAAAGGGCATTCCGCTCACCACCAACGCCATGAAGCGTGAGATAAAGGATATAGCCGGCGTCAGGGTCATTTGTCCATTTATATCCGATGTATATCAGGTGGCCAATATGCTTGTGAATCAGGCGGATGTCGAGATTGTCACAATAAAGGACTACATAAAAAAACCGAAGGAGAATGGCTACAGGAGTCTTCATATGATAGTGCTGGTTGATGTGTATTTTTCGGATCACAAGGACAAGGTGCCGATAGAGATACAGTTTCGTACCATTGCCATGAATTTCTGGGCCAGCACAGAGCATCAGCTTCGCTACAAGAAGAGCCGTATATTCACGGAGGAGATGCAGCAGGAGCTTAAGAAATGCGCGGATATCATGGCAGACGCTGATGACAAGATGCAGAATCTGGCAAATGTTTCGGGGATTGTGCAGCCGATTGAGTAAAAGAGAGTGATGTAAGTCACTCTTTTTTGCTTGTAAATCAAAAGTTTATATTTATTTAATAAAAATTGTTAGCACTCTCACTTGACGAGTGCTAATCTGCGTGCTATAACATAGTCACAAGGAAATATTGAAGAATTATTTAAAGGATTATTTAGAGATAAAATTTTGATATTACCTGTATGACACATAAGAATCATATTTATGGATAACATAGTAGAAGGGAGTGAGACTATGAACATTCAAAAATTTACACAGAAATCAATAGAAGCAGTCAATGACTGCGAGAAGCTTGCATATGATTATGGCAATCAGGAGATAGAACAGGAGCACCTGCTTGTGGCATTACTTTCACAGGAGGACGGACTGATACCGAAGCTGATTGACAAGATGGAGATAAACGTAGAGCATTTCACAGAGAATGCAAAGCGCCATCTGGCAGCGCGCACAAAGGTAAGCGGCAGCAGTGCACAGGTCTATGTGGGCAATGATTTAAACAAGGTTCTTATCCATGCTGAGGACGAGGCAAAGGCAATGGGAGATGAGTATGTTTCGGTAGAGCATCTTTTCCTGTGTCTGCTGAAGTATCCAAACAAGGCAATGAAGGAGCTGATTAAGGAGTACGGTCTCACAAGAGACAGATTCCTCACAGCGCTTTCTACGGTCAGGGGCAATCAGAAGGTCACATCCGATAACCCTGAGGCCACCTATGATACACTTGAGAAATACGGCTACGACATGGTGGAGCGTGCAAGACAGCAGAAGCTTGATCCTGTTATCGGCCGTGATGATGAGATACGAAATGTAGTGCGTATCCTCTCGCGTAAGACTAAAAATAACCCGGTACTTATCGGTGAGCCGGGTGTTGGTAAAACGGCAGTCGTTGAGGGACTGGCACAGCGTATCGTAAAAGGCGATGTGCCTGAGGGCTTAAAGGACAAAAAACTGTTTGCACTCGATATGGGCTCTCTGATTGCAGGAGCTAAGTACAGGGGCGAGTTTGAGGAGAGACTTAAGGCAGTGCTTGAGGAGGTAAAAGCTTCTGACGGACAGATAATTCTCTTTATCGATGAGCTTCACACAATAGTAGGAGCCGGAAAGACAGACGGAGCCATGGATGCAGGACAGCTTCTTAAGCCAATGCTTGCAAGAGGTGAGCTGCACTGCGTGGGCGCCACCACACTCGATGAGTACCGTGAGTACATTGAGAAGGATGCAGCCCTTGAGAGACGTTTCCAGCCTGTTATGGTAGACGAACCGACAGTAGAGGACACTATCTCAATACTTCGTGGCCTTAAGGACAGATACGAGGTATTCCACGGCGTTAAAATCACAGATTCGGCACTTGTCACAGCGGCAGTGCTTTCAAACAGATACATCACAGACAGATTTTTGCCTGATAAGGCAATAGACCTTGTGGATGAGGCATGCGCCATGATAAAGACGGAGCTTGATTCAATGCCGGCAGAGCTTGATGAGCAGAATCGTAAGATTATGCAGCTTGAGATAGAGGAGACAGCTCTAAAGAAAGAGACAGACCACTTAAGTCAGGACAGGCTCGCAGCACTCCAGAAGGAGCTTGCAGAGTTGCGTGATGACTTTAATGCAAAAAAGGCTCAGTGGCAGAACGAGAAGGGCGCTGTTGACAAGGTCAGCAAGCTTCGTGAAAAGATTGAGTCCACAAAGAATGAAATCAAGACAGCACAGCAGAACTATGACCTGGAAAAGGCAGCAGAGCTGCAGTACGGCGTGCTTCCAAATTTGCAGAAGGAGCTGGAATCAGAGGAAGCACTGCTTAAGGACAGGGATTTATCGCTTGTACGTGAGAATGTGGGCGATGAGGAAATTGCACTCATTATCTCGCGCTGGACAGGAATACCTGTTGCAAAGCTTACGGAGAGTGAGCGTAATAAGACACTTCACCTCGATGAGGAGCTGCACAAGAGAGTCATAGGACAGGATGACGGAGTTACAAAGGTGACAGAGGCTATCATCCGATCAAAGGCAGGCATCAAGGATCCTACAAAGCCGATAGGTTCGTTTATGTTCCTCGGACCTACAGGTGTAGGTAAGACAGAGCTTGCAAAGGCACTTGCGGCAAGTCTGTTTGATGATGAAAACAACATGGTCAGACTCGATATGAGTGAGTACATGGAGAAGTATTCAGTGTCACGACTCATCGGAGCGCCTCCGGGATACGTAGGCTATGACGAGGGTGGACAGCTCACAGAGGCTGTAAGGCGTAAGCCATACTCAGTAGTACTCTTTGATGAGGTGGAAAAAGCCCATCCGGATGTATTCAACGTGCTGCTTCAGGTGCTTGACGACGGACGAATTACTGACTCACAGGGACGTACTGTGGATTTCAAAAACACAATCATCATTATGACAAGCAACCTCGGCTCACAGGAGCTTCTTGAGGGCATAGAGGCAGACGGCAGCATCAGCACAGAGTGTGAGAACCGCGTCATGGATGAGCTTAAGGGTCATTTCAGACCGGAGTTTTTAAACAGACTTGATGAGATCATCATGTTCAAGCCTCTCACAAAGGACAACATCGGTCATATCATCACCCTGCTCATGGCGGACTTAAACAAGCGTCTTGTCGACAAGGAAATCACAGTCGAGCTGACAGACACTGCAAAGCAGTTTATCACCGATAATGGCTACGATCCGGTATACGGAGCAAGACCACTCAAGAGATATCTGCAGAAGCATGTCGAGACACTCGCGGCAAAGCTGATTCTGGCAGATGGTGTGAGAGCAGGAGATACCATTCTTATAGATGTGAAGGATGGCAAACTTAGTGCATCGGCAGTACAGAAAAATGCATAAGTGAATGTATAGAAATTAACAACTCTTTCTCTTTATAATTTCTGTGCTTATTTCAATTTTTACATGGCTTGCAGAGGTAGAATTTATTATCTCTGCAAGCCTTTTTACTGCAATTTCACCCATGTACTGCTTAGGCACATGCACAGTCGAAAGAGGCGGTGTAATGTAGGTACACATTGGCATATCATCAAAGCCTATTACTGATATGTCTTCAGGGATGCGATAGCCTGCCTCTGAAAGTGCACGCATAGCTCCGGCAGCAATCAGGTCATTGTCGGCAAAGTAGCATCGGACAAGTTCATCACCGCTTTTTATAACTGCCTTCATATCGCAGTAAGCACCGTCAACTGAAGGGGAGAGGTGATGTACGACTGAGCGCGAGGTTGACATACCGTTTTTGCGTATTGCTTTATAGAAGCCGTCGGCTCTTTCCTCAAAGCCGGTTATACTGTATGCGGAATGCAGATATCCGGGCTGTGCATGTGTTTGCTTGATCAGATAGTCTGTGGCAAGATAGGCACCCTGAAGGTTATTTATAGTCACGCAATCGAGGTTTAAGGCTTCGAAATAGTTGTCTATTAGCACAACAGGCAGACCGCACCTTGTAAAGGGCTTTATGTCATGCTCTTCCATCTCGGTTCCAAGCAGCAGGATACCCTTTGCTCCAAGCCTTTTCCACTCAGATAGCAAAGCCTCAATATCGTCATTTTCGTATATGTAGCTGATATTCAGGTAGTAGTGGCAGTGCCTGCAGCCCAAATCAATACCCTCTGACAGCTGTGAAAAGAATGGAACATCCTGTACCAAAACGCCGTGCTCTGTATGTGTGTAAACAGGAGAATTAGGAACTACAGCGCCATTCTTTCTGTATATTACAAAATATAATGTGCCATTGGAGGCCGGAGCTTCATTGGTATTTGATATTCTTGAAAAATCATATCCGGCAGAGGCCGCAGCTTCGAGCACACGTTTTCTGGTGAGTGTGCTGACACCGGGCTTATTATTAAGTGCCATCGATATAGCTGCTTCAGAAAGATTAAGTTGTTTGGCAAGTTCTTTTGCTGTGATAGACATGGCATGGCTCCTTATGTTTTATTTGTCTCATTATAACATGACAATATAGTATTAACATTATAATTTAGTAAATTAAGTTGAAAAATACACTAAATTTACTAAATTATAGGTATCAATTAAGCTGGACCGGATATATACTTAGCACATAAGAACAATTAATCTGTCCGATGGGGCATATGAGAGAAGGAGATTTACACTATGAACAATATTCCAAAAATGAAAATCGGTATAGTTGCGGTAAGCCGTGACTGTTTTCCGGAAAGTCTGTCAGTAAACAGAAGAAAAGCACTTGTCGATGCATACGCTGCAAAGTATGATGCAGCAGACATATACGAGTGTCCTGTATGTATCGTGGAGAGCGAAATACATATGGTACAGGCACTTGAGGACATAAAGGCAGCAGGCTGCAATGCACTTTGTGTTTACCTTGGAAACTTTGGACCGGAGATTTCAGAGACTCTTCTTGCAAAGCACTTTGACGGACCAAAGATGTTTGTTGCAGCAGCAGAGGAGACACAGGAGAACTTAATTCAGGGACGTGGAGATGCATACTGTGGTATGTTAAACGCAAGCTACAATCTGGCACTCAGAAATATAGGAGCATATATTCCGGAGTATCCTGTGGGCGATGCAGATGACTGCGCAGATATGATACATGAATTCCTGCCAATAGCAAGGGCTATATACGGACTTAATAATCTTAAGATTATTTCATTCGGACCAAGACCACTCAATTTCCTTGCATGCAATGCACCAATCAAGCAGCTCTACAACGTGGGTGTTGAGATTGAGGAAAATTCAGAGCTTGATTTGTTTGAGGCATTTAACAAGCATGCCGGTGATGAGAGAATACCGGATGTGGTAAAGGATATGGAAAAGGAGCTTGGCGAGGGCAACAAAAAGCCTGAGATTCTTGAGAAGCTTGCACAGTATGAGCTCACACTTTTAGACTGGGTTGATGAGCATAAGGGCTACAGAAAGTATGTGGCAATCGCAGGAAAATGCTGGCCTGCCTTCCAGACACAGTTTGGATTTGTACCATGCTATGTAAACAGCCGTCTTACAGGAAGAGGTATCCCGGTTTCATGCGAGGTGGACATCTATGGAGTGCTCAGTGAGTTTATCGGAACCTGCGTCAGCGAGGATGCGGTAACACTTCTCGATATCAACAACTCAGTGCCGAAGGATATGTACAAGGAGTCAATCGAGGGCAGATTTGACTACAAGCATACAGATACATTTATGGGCTTCCATTGTGGAAACACCTGTTCAAGCAAGGTTTGCAACCCACAGATGAAGTATCAGATGATTATGGCAAGAAGCCTTCCTATAGAGGTGACAAACGGAACTCTCGAGGGAGATATAGTGCCGGGAGATATTACATTTTACCGTCTTCAGTCTACAGCAGACTGTAAGATTCGCGCTTATGTGGCTCAGGGTGAGGTGCTTCCTGTTGCAACACGCTCATTCGGCAGTATCGGAGTGTTTGCGATAAAGGAGATGGGACGTTTCTACCGTCATGTGCTTATTGAGAAGAATTATCCTCATCACGGAGCTGTAGCTTTCGGTCATTACGGAAAAGCCCTTTTTGAGGTATTTAAATATATTGGCGTGCCAGTAGAGGATATTAACTACAATCAGCCGGCATCACTGCCATACAAGACAGAAAATCCTTTCTGTTAGTGGGTTCTGAATAGTTACGTTATCTGATGTAAACATATTGCGTGAATGGAGAATAGATATGCTATATATAGGTGTGGATTTAGGCACAAGTGCAGTAAAGCTTCTGCTCATGGATGAGAGCGGAAAGGTATTAAATATAGTCTCAAAGGAGTATCCAATCAGCTTTCCAAAGCCGGGCTGGTCAGAGCAGAATCCATGTGACTGGTGGGAGCAGACCGTGGCTGGGCTTATAGAGCTGACTAAAGATTTTGACAGGAGCGCTGTTGCGGGAATCAGCTTCGGCGGTCAGATGCATGGACTTGTCGTATTGGATGAAAACGACAATGTAATAAGACCTGCTATACTTTGGAATGACGGAAGAACACAGAAGGAGACAGACTATTTAAATAATGTAATAGGAAAAGAAAAGCTGTCTGAGCTCACCGGAAATATAGCGTTTGCCGGATTTACAGCGCCAAAGATTTTATGGCTAAAAGCAAATGAACCGGAAAACTTTGCCAGAATAAAAAAGCTTATGCTGCCAAAGGATTATATTGCATACCGCATGACAGGTGTATTTAGTACCGATTATTCTGATGCATCGGGAATGCTTCTTCTGGATGTCAAAAATAAGTGCTGGTCAAAGGAGATGCTTGACATATGCGATGTAAGAGAGGAGTGGCTTCCTGGGCTTTATGAGAGCAGTGAAAAGACAGGCACTCTGAAAGCTGATGTGGCATGTGAGCTTGGCTTTCCTAAAGACTGCATAGTTGCAGCCGGGGCAGGAGATAATGCGGCTGCAGCTATAGGCACAGGTACGGTCGGAGCCGGAAAGTGTAACCTCTCTCTTGGAACAAGCGGCACACTTTTCATTACAAGTGATGAGTTCAGAGTGGATTCGCACAATGCGCTTCATTCGTTTGACCATGCTGACGGCGGCTATCATCTGATGGGCTGCATGCTCTCGGCTGCAAGCTGCAACAACTGGTGGATGAAGGATATTCTTCATTCCGATGACTTTGTGAATGAGCAGAAGCCTCTTGAGGAGGATGGCAGACTTGGTGAGAATCATGTGTATTTTCTGCCTTATCTGATGGGAGAGCGCTCTCCGCACAATGATCCGTCTGCAAGGGCAGCGTTTATCGGGATGAGCATGGATACTGACAGAGCCGACATGCTGCAGGCTGTGTTTGAGGGTGTGGCATATGGTCTTCGAGATTCACTTGAGGTGGCAAAGAGCCTTGGTGTGGCACCAAAAAGCACAACAATCTGTGGTGGCGGTGCAAAGAGTGTGCTTTGGAGAAAGATAGTTGCAAACGTCATGAATATGCAGGTTGACACGGTAGAGGTCGAGGAAGGACCGGCATACGGCGGTGCAATACTGGCTGCAGTTGCAAACGGCTGCTTTGAAAATGTGGAGGCTGCGGCAGCTGCTATTGTGAGAAAGAAGGATACAACCATGCCAAGTCCACAGCTTGTCGAAAAATATGAGAAGGGCTATGCAAAATTTAAGCAGTTTTATCCTGCATTAAAGGGCAAATATTAGTCATTTCGTAGAAAAATAAATTAAGTGTTGTAAAGTGGTGCAAATTCATGTATCTTATTATAGGGAAATGAATTTTGCACCACTTTTTTATGCATAATTAGCACTTATAAAACACGTAATTGCCGATTATATCAATGCAAAATGAATTTTTTGCTAAAAGAAATTGCAAAACGATATAACAGGTATATCAAATATGCATTTCAGGCGGGGATGATATGGATTTATTTGATTACATGAGAGAACAGAATAAGGAGACAAGCGGTCCCTTAGCTTCAAGGATGCGTCCGACAACACTTGATGAGGTGGTCGGGCAGCAGCACATAGTTGGGAAGGACAAGCTTTTGTATCGTGCGATTAAAGCCGATAAGCTCAGCTCCATCATCTTTTACGGGCCGCCGGGCACCGGAAAGACTACTTTGGCAAAGGTCATAGCCCACACTACCAGTGCTGAGTTTATGCAGATTAATGCAACCTCTGCAGGCAAGAAGGACATGGAAGAGGTCGTGGAGCAGGCGAAGAATAATCAGGGAATGTATCAGAAGAAGACGATACTTTTTATCGACGAGATACATCGCTTCAACAAGGGGCAGCAGGATTATCTGCTTCCGTTTGTGGAGGATGGCACCATTATTCTGATAGGAGCTACCACTGAGAATCCTTACTTTGAGGTAAACGGAGCCTTGCTTTCACGCTCAGTCATTTTTGAGCTTAAAAAGCTGTCAACGGATGATATAAAGGTACTTCTTAAGAGAGCACTGACTGACACAGAAAAGGGCATGGGTGCATACAATGCACAGATAGATGATGATGCACTTGATTTCCTTGCAGATGTGTCAAACGGAGATGCGAGAGCGGCGCTCACAGCGATTGAGCTTGGTGTACTGACCACGGACAGGTCAGACGATGGCATCATTCATATCACTATCGATGTGGCGAGCGAATGTATACAAAAAAGAGTTATCTCCTATGATAAGAAGGGGGATAACCATTACGATACCATCTCTGCTTTTATAAAGAGCATGCGCGGTTCAGACCCGGATGCGGCGGTCTATTATCTGGCGAGGATGCTTTATGCCGGAGAAGATGTGAAATTTATCGCAAGACGAATCATGATACTTGCATCGGAGGATATAGGCAATGCAGACCCGATGGCTATGGTTGTAGCGGCATCGGCGGCGGCAGAGGTCGAGCGCGTTGGAATGCCGGAGGCACAGATTATTCTGTCACAGGCTGTTACATACATGGCATGCGCGCCAAAGAGCAATGCATCATATAATGCGATATCGGCAGCAATGAGCTGTGTGAAGCAGACTAAGACACCGGCTGTACCGGCACATCTGCAGGATGCCCATTATGGTGCGGCAGAAAAGCTCGGGCACGGAGTCGGGTACAAATACGCACACGACTATCCCAATCACTATGTGAAGCAGCAATATCTGCCGGATGGCCTTACAGACAGAGTGTTTTACAAGCCTACGGATATAGGCTATGAGGCAAAGATAAAAGCACACATGGATGAGCTTCACAGAGACTGTGATACATGAAAGTGCATAGATGAAGCTTGAATAATTGCAAATAGTTGATAATAACATAAATATTTAGAAAATCAGACCAGGAGGATCTTTAAATGAAAAAGTATACAGAAATGACAAAGGACGAGTTAATGCAGGAAAAGACAGCACTTGAGGCTGAGTACGAGAAGATTAAGAATCTTGGCTTAAGCCTTGACATGTCGCGTGGAAAGCCTGGAGCAGACCAGCTTGACCTCTCACTCCCTATGCTCGATGTTTTGAAATCAGACAGTGATATGAAAAGTGAATCAGGACTTGATGTGAGAAACTATGCATGTCTGGACGGAATTCCTGAGGCAAAGGCCCTTATCGCAGGCATGGTAGGAGCAAAGCCTGAGCAGGCTATAGTATATGGAAACTCAAGTCTCAATATCATGTATGATCAGGTTTCACGTGCATTTATCTTTGGTCTTTGCGGCAATACACCATGGTGCAAGCTTGACAAGGTGAAGTTCCTCTGTCCTGTACCGGGCTATGACAGGCACTTTGCAATCACAGAGGAGTTTGGAGTTGAGATGATAAACATCCCTATGACTGAGGATGGTCCTGACATGGATATGGTTGAGAAATATGTCAATAACGATGCCTCTGTAAAGGGAATCTGGTGTGTTCCAAAATACTCTAACCCACAGGGGGTTGTATACTCTGATGAGACAGTTGAGCGCTTTGCAAAGCTTAAGCCTGCAGCAGATGATTTTAGAATCTTCTGGGACAATGCATACACAGTTCATCATCTCTATGATGATAAGCAGGCAGAGATTCCAAATATCCTTGAGCTCTGCGAGAAAGAGGGAAACCCTGATATGGTATTTGAGTTTTGCTCAACAAGTAAGGTGACATTCCCTGGTGCAGGCGTGGCTGGTATATGCACATCTGAGAAAAACCGTGAGGATATCAAGAAGCGCCTTACTATACAGACAATCGGACACGACAAGATTAATCAGCTTCGTCATGCGAGATTCTTTAAGGATGTAGATGGTATCAAGGCTCATATGGCAAAGCATGCAGCTCTTATCAGACCTAAATTCGAGCTGGTTGAGAATATCCTCACAGATGAAATTGCTTCAAGAGGCATCGGAACATGGGTTAAGCCGCTCGGTGGATACTTCTTCGGATTTGAGGCTCTTTCAGGCTGTGCAAAGGAAATCGTTGCAAAGTGCAAGGAAGCTGGTGTCACAATGACAGGTGCAGGCTCTCCTTTCCCTTACAAGAAGGATCCGGATGACAGCGTGATAAGAATTGCTCCGACATATCCATCACTTGATGAGCTGAAAAAGGCTGCAGAGGTGTTTGTTGTTGTCACACGTCTTGTCAGCGTAAATAAGCTGCTCGAGGCATAAAATCACTGTTATGTCTTAACGGACAGACGTGCAATTCACTGTTATGTCTTAACGGATAGATATGCAATTCTCTGTTATGTCCTAACGGGGAGACTTATAATTGGCATATTTATCTAAAATAAGTATGTGATATATGTATAAAAACTAAATGAATATTTGTGCACATTTTTTCGGGATTTGGTATTTACAAATCCCGATTTTTGTGTAAGATATAAATATCTTTTTAAATTATGTCTTGCATATGTTCTATGCAGGTTTCTTTTTGTGGCATTTCGGCCACTATTTTTTTTCCATTGATTTTCAGTTTCATATATTTGATTTTTGATTTTATTTAACACTATTTTTTTATTATTTAACACTATTATTTTAGACTTAGATGAAGAAAGGATTTAAATATTATGAAGGAAATTTTTCAGGAATATGGCGGAATACTCATAACAGTTGTAGCAATTTTATCAATCATCCTCGTTGTAACAGCGGTTATAGGCTCTGATGCAACAGGCATAGTAGGAAAGACATTTAGTGATCTGATTACAAACTTTTCAAATCATGCCAATATGAGTGTCAAATAAGAGGTGGTACATGGAGCTTGGAAAAGAATATTTTGGACCGCTTTGGAGCTTTGTAGCCAGCAACGAGATAACGGATATAGATTATAACGGCAAAGAAATATGGCTTACAAATATATTCAATGAGCGTTTCAGGGCCAATCAGCAGTTTGTCACACAGTATATGACACCTGCTTTTGTGGAGCAGTTTACACAGCGCATCGCCAATGTTGTAAGCAGACAGTTCAATAAGAGAAATCCGGAGCTTGAGGCTGAGACGAGCGAGCTTCGTGTGACGATATTGCATGAATCGGTTGCGAAGTCGGGCAGGAGCATCAGCATACGAAAGACACCGCCGCTTATCAGACTGACAGCAGAATCTGCAATTGCTGAGAAATTCTGCTCGGAGGAGCTTTTAGCTGTACTGATAAACTGCGTAAAGACCAAGATGAATATCACCTTTTGCGGGATGCCGGGCATCGGAAAGACGGAGTGCGTGAAGTTTTTTTCACAGTTTATACCGGCGAATGAGCGCGTGATTACAATTGAGGATACTCTTGAGATACGTTATGCCGAGACAAATCCTGGCAAGGACTGTATAGAGATGAAGGTGAGTGAGGATGTGTTCGGCTACTCTGAGGCTATCAAGTCATGTCTTAGAATGAATCCAAAGTGGATTATGCTCTCAGAGGCACGCTCAAAGGAGGTAAAATATCTGCTGCAGAGCTGGAGCACCGGTGTGCGTGGCATGACGACACTACACACGGATGATGTGCGCAATATACCGGACAGAATACTCAATATGCTAGAGAACCGTGTGGATGCAGAGCGTATGGAGAATGACATATATCAGGCACTTGATGTGGGAATTTTGATCCGCAAGAGAAGAAATGAAGACGGGGTGGTGTACAGGTACATAGACCAGGTGTGCTTTTTCTACAGGGAAAACTATACCAATCATGTGTTTATGCTTGTATCAGACGGACAGATAGTGACTCACGATATACCAAATGTCATACTTCGCAGATTTAAAAGAGAGGGTGTGAATGAGCCGTTTGGCGAGTCCTTTGTCAATGAGATACGGATGAATGAGGCCATGATGAGTGAGGAGAGGGAGGCTTAGGAATGACGTATATATTGATTTTATTTCTGACATATGTGCTGCATCTTCTGCTCAAGCTAAACTGGGTATGTACAGCTGTGGTACTTGTTTTTCTTCTTGTTATGCAGCATTTTCACCGAATCAAAGGCCAAAGATTTCAGGAAGCGCGAAAGCGCTTTCTGGATGTATCGCTGTATATTGACACCCTGCTGTATTCGTTTTTGAAGGAGCAGAAGATAATCCGTGCATTTGAGGATGTAAAGAGCACACTGGCAGATGGTCATATGAAGGAGACTGTGAGCAGGGCTATTGATCATATGATGCTCACGTTTGATGAGACAGAGGTGTTTGTGGATGCTATGAGGATTATTGAAGATGAGTACAAGTGCAACCGAATAGTAAATGCACACGAGTTTATGGCACACGCTGAGTACTATGGCGGTGATATTAAAGAATCAGCCAGGATACTGCTTAAGGATAAGAGTGCATGGGAGCGCAGGATACTGCGCAATATAGAGGACAGACAGAGGATGTTTCATCAGATTATCCTATCAGTTGTGACCTCTGTTATCATTAGCGGAATCATACTTTATCTGCCGGTTTTGAGCATGGATATCAGCAGCAATATCATTGTGCAGATACTGTCTGTAGCTCTTATAGTGCTTGATGATTTAATCATACTCTGGGGGCAGAAATTTCTTGAAGTGGATTATCTTGAAATTGATCTGCTGCCAGAGGATGATAAGCATGCCAAAAAGCTTGAGGAATACAAGGCATACAATCCGGCAAAGGAGCTTCGTGCGTCAATTCTTATGGCTGTTATACCGGCGTTAGCCAGTGCATTTTTACTGTATACTGACAGACAATGGCCGGCTGTGGCAGCTATGGGAGCAGCTCTTATATGTCTGAATCAGCACCGTATAGGTCACAGGCTTATGAAGAAAAATCTGATAGCGGATGTAAAGAGTGCATTTCCTAAGTGGCTGATGGACCTCGCCCTATTGATTCAGAGTGAAAATGTGCAGGTAGCCATACAGAAGTCGAGAGAGCATATACCGGTGATACTTAAGGAAGAGGTAAATACGCTCGTGGAGAGACTGGACGTGGAGCCGGAGAGCTCTGACCCGTATCACAGATTTCTTGACTGTTTGAACCTGCCGGAGATAAACGCAGCCATGGGCATGCTGTATGCTGTTTCGATTGGAAATAGTGGCAATTGCGGAAGTCAGATTGATGAGCTGATTACGAAGAATCTGGAGATGCTTGATGTAGCAGACACCGCGAGGCTTAAGGATAAGACCGCCGGCATGTATCTTTTGTTTTTGGCTCCTGTTATCACAGCATCATTTAAGATGATAGTTGATATGGCTATTTTCCTTATAAGCTTTTTATCATACAAGGTAGTGTAGGGGGTGTGTTGTGAGTCAGATAATGAAGACCTTTTTAGGGGTGTTTTTGATTATGTTTATGGTGGTTACATCATCAGGTGTGCTGTCGGGATTTATGACTGTCGTTGAGGCACAGAACCTACATGCGCAGATCATCAATGAGCTTGAGGACAGTGATTATGACAGCTCGGTTGCGCAGACCTGCTTTGAAAATGCATCAAAAGCCGGAGATACACTGGAGCTTAAACTGTATATGACAGACAATTCAATAAGGACAGTCACAGACGCATCACAAATCGCTTCGTCAGATGAGATAGAAAAGGCAAGAGTGGAGCTTAAGTTCACTTACGCGGTAGCATTTTTCGGAATAGAGCAGGAGCATGTGCTGAGCGGATATGCGTTGTAGTACTTTTCTTGTGGATATGGCTGTATAAGAGGAGGAAAACAGATGGAGCTTTTAATAGAAGAATTGGGAGGAAGCGTTATTATGCTTCTTTTAGGCAGTGGAGTAATCGGTGTGCTCGTGTATGTGTCTACTCTGCTGTGATAGTAACTGAATTGATTAAAAAGTATGTAAAGGTAAGAGAAAATGAAAGAAGTATTCAGACAGTATGGAGGCGTGCTGATTGCAGCGGCCGCCACAAGTGCATTTCTCGTGTTGATGGGAAATATTGTGCTGGCTCAGGGAGGCATGCTTGCGCAGCTTATAAATATATGGGGTAACAGTGCAATTTAAATAATCGGGAGACTATAGATGAAGGAGATAATGCAGACATATGGAGCCATGATAGTGGCGGTGGTTGTGGGAATTGCGCTGCTGTCGGGATTTGGGGCTCTGAAGAACAAAATGAGTGTGGCATTTGCGCCACAGGATATATTGAGCAGCGATAGCGCAAACGACAGCTATGACAGCATGAAAAATATACCGGTTCCGGGTGTTGAGCTAAAGGAGAAAATGCGTCAGAATGCCGTAAGCTACAGTGTATATGACCTGCTTGATGTTACAGCGCATGAGGATAATCTGGATAAGCTTGAAGTTTATGCCCTGTATGATTCGGACAGAAATGACTGTACAGGCAGCATATCAGCCGATGGCTCGTCACTTAGCTTTCCGGATTATGGTGTGTATGATATGCATGTCAGGATAACCTGCAAAAACGGCACAAGGGATCATGTGAGGATAAGTATTCCAATTAATAGAAAGGTAGCGGATATATAAAATGAAAAATGAAAAACAACACAGACTTTTATTTATTATACCGGCAGTGATAATAGCAATAATTCTTATCACATGTATAGCAGTGGCAGTAAGCTCAAAATCAGGAGAAAAGGGGAAGAAAAAGGATTCCCGGTCTGTCAGTGTGACAGAAAATACGCAGGATATTGTAGCTGAAAGCGAGACGCTTGAGCTTGTGAAAAAGGATGCATTGAAGGAAACAAATGTAGTTGATAAAGATAATAAGCAAAATAACGGTACGCAATCAGATACAAATGATAATTCCGCACCGGCAGCCGGTAATTCAGATAATGCAAATACAGCGTCAGATAAATCTTCTGACAAATCATCAGAAGACAAAACAGCAGCAGATAAAAAAACATCGACTGGCAGCAATAACACACAACAACCTGCAGGTAACGATTCAAAACCGGCAGCATCAAATCAGACAGTCGCACCTGAGCCGACTCAAAGTGAGCTCGCGCAGCCGGAAGCACCAAAAAATGAGTATGTTGCACCGGGATGGATATTTTATGGCAGTAAGGCTGGAAATGGCATGACAGGGGAGCAGAAGGCGTATGTTGATTCAGTGATACAGCAGTGGACAAATGGAGGTTTGTCAGATGATGCAATCGGAGATATGTTTATTGAAAAAATAGCACAGGAGTGGCAGCTTCCGATGATAACGGCTGGCGTGACAAGTAATTTGCTATGTCTGTTTCCTTCAAGAGCAGAAGTTACGGATTATAGTTTAAATTTAGCCGATATGAACGGATCTTATAATTTTGTTGGTTTGTATACAAAGGGAGAATATGATGAAAATGGATATCTCAAATGTTATTATTGGGAAGCGGGTGTTCTTTAGGAAATGCGTTTGCATGATGTTTGTGGCTAAAGTTATTATTACTTATATGTTCTCATTTGATTGCAATATAGTGAAGGCTGATGAATGGGATGATGCTGTGAAGTACTATTCTAATTATGGTAATGCTGCTGTTTTTAAGGCTACAAATAAAATGAATGGCAATATTTATTTTTGTTCAGCAGGAAATACATCTACGTCGGGAACCAAGTATAGGACAATAGGATACAAAATGACAATTAAAGGGATAGCTGGAAATGAGATACAGAAAATTTATTTCCAGCTTGGCGGACAATATCTGACACTCTTAAACAGCAAAAAGCAATCAGGCAAGGAGTATATGCTTTATGTGATTACTTTAAAGAATATGAAAACCCGATTTAATACGCAGGCCCTCAATGCCCTTAGCTCCGGCTCATGCACCATCATCCTCGATGCCTGCATGGTGCTTCGAGTAAATGGCAAGAACAAGGGTGGCATGAATGATAATGGTCCTTCCTGGGGAAAGGTTTATACTACATATGCAGGTATATCTAAAGCGGCAAACTGGACGGACAGCGCACTCTCAGCACTGTATTCGTATTATGGCAAGACGGTGAGAGGTCTGTTTCATACAATTGATGTCAGGAAGTCTACAGGCATAAGCAGTGTATCAGGGGGAGGTACGTACTGCTATGGTACATATGTGACAATCAGTGCAAGCAGTTCTGCCGGATATGATTTCACGAATTGGAACAATGATTCGTCAATGAGCTCATCATCATATGGTTTTTATGTGAATTCGGGTGGTACTTATACGGCATACGCAAAGGCAGGTACTATAGCTGTGACATTCTGGCGGAATACGAGTGCGTCTGATTCAGAAAAGACCTTAAAGAGCTACACATATGGAGGCATCAATCAGGCTTTTCCGGCTGTGGGCTGGCAGATGGCCGGGTATCATATGTGTGGCTGGGGAAATAATTCGTATGATACGACTGCCGTATATCCGTTATTGTGTGGTGTGGCAAACAGCTGGATTGAGTCAAACAGACCGTCGAAAAATATATACGCAGTATGGCAGGAAAACGAGTATACCATAGAATATGATACCGGTGTATCTGCCACTGTGAAGTATAGTGATACGGTGACATTGCCAAGCCAGCATATGTGTATAGGCTGGATTTTAGGAGAAGAGTATCCTGATATAAAATATGCGCCGGGAGAGAGTATACAGGTAGCTGATTTATGCAGGATACTGGGGATAGAGTATACAGATAAGGCGGTAATACGTATGTATGCACTTTGGGAGCATGAGCCTACCATAGAGGCGGATGATATGTTCTTTTCGATTAAGCAGGCAAGAAATGGCGGTATAACAGAGCAGCTGATAGGAAGCCTTATATCTGCAACGGATGTGGAGGATGGTGATATTGCGTTTGGCGATAACGAGATAAATTATCTGAAAGTGAAAAATTTTGATGGCCGTAAAATAGAAAGTGCACGTGACAAGGATATCATAGAGATAGTGCTTGAGGCAAAGGACAGCTATGGAAATATCACGCAAAAGACTATATCCATCACATTTACAGATACTCAGGTCAAGGAGAGAACCAAAGCCTTTGGAAAGATTAGATTCATAAGCGAAAAGTATTATGGCAAAAATAAAGCAGGAGGCCTCATGGAGAACTCCCGCTGGTTAAACGATCCTGAATTTAATTCTCTTCTTCGGGAGGCCTTGGCAATTTGATATAGACCTTTCCGATTCGGTTTTTATCAACAGCCTCTATGATGGCACAAGGGATCATGTGAGGATAAGTGTTCCAATTAATAGAAAGGTAGCAGGCGTATAGAATGAAAAATGTAGTACTTGGAATAATAGGCTGTCTTATTGTAGTGTATACAGCGATGCTTGGGCTTAGTGTATACAATATGACAGTCAGGGAGAACCAGATGGAAAAGAGTCTGTCATTAGCACTTTCGGGTGCTATGAACAGATATTACGAGCCAAATATGTATATAGTGGATAAAAAGCCCGTCAGCAGCTATGATGTGGAAAAAGCTGTCATAGAGGACATTAATGAGAGACTTACAGCAGGCGGTACAGCAATTGCCACAGTCTATGTATGTGATATGGAAAAGGGCATTATTTCAGCAGGAATAGAGGAAGAGTTCAAGCTTCCTACAGGTGTGACAAAGAAAATAAGCTGCAAAAAGACTATTGTAGCAGATCAGCCAATGGAGGATAACTAGCGTATGAAGAATGGTATTTGTATTACAGCAAAAATAAAGCAGGAGGTCTCATGGAGAACTCCCGCTGGTTAAACGATCCTGAATTTAATTCTCTTCTTCGGCAGGCTTTGGCAATTTGATATAGACCTTTTCGATTCGGTTTTTATCAACAGCCTCTATGCGGAGAAGAATATTGTCATCAGTGATGATTATTTCATTTTTTTCAGGCAGGTGGTCAAGCTTTTCAAGGCAGTAGCCACCGATTGTGTCATAGTCGTCTGATTCGAGGTGCAGACCAAGCTCATCGCTTACATCCTCGAGATTTGCAGAGCCAAGAACTATGTATTCGTAGTCATTTATTCTTGTGATATCATCCTGCTCGTCAGAGTCGTATTCATCACGAATCTCACCGACTATCTCCTCTAAGAGATCCTCAAGTGTGATGAGTCCGGCTGTGACACCGTATTCATCTAAGACAATAGCAAGCGATATAGATGATTCGCGCATCTCGAGAAACAGATTCGCTGTATTCTTGTGCTCATATGTAAAGTAAGGCTCACGCATGATATTTCTGATGGAAAAATGCTCTTTATCCTCATCCTTAAGGAGTAGCAGATCTTTCACATTTACAATACCGATTACGTTGTCAGTGCTTTCGTCATACACAGGGAGTCTGGTGAATTTATCCTCTCTGAATATGGAAATCAAATCATCATAAGTAGAATCAACATGGACAAACGTCATATCAATACGCGGAACCATGACCTCCTTGGCCTCGGCATCTCCAAAATCGAATACATTGTGAATCATATCACGCTCTTCATCCTCGATGACACCGTCCTCCTGTCCTACATCAACGATTGTACGAAGCTCCTCCTCGGTCATGACACGCTTGGCATCGCTTTGTCTTATTCCAAAGAGGAAAATGACTCCGAGTGAAAGCTTATTGATGATAAATATTACAGGTGTCAGCACTACCATGAGCACTGATATAAAGCCTGCGATTGAGAGTGAAATCTTGTCAGCCTTTATGGTCGCAAGTGTCTTCGGAGAGACCTCTCCGAAGATCAGTATGAGGAATGTAAGTATTCCGGTTGCGACACCTGCTCCGACGTTGCCAAACAGCTTGATGGCAAGCGAGGTGGTGAGCGATGATGCTGAAAGATTTACGATGTTGTTGCCGATAAGGATGGCTGAGAGCATCTTTGGAGAGTTCTCAGTCACCTTGAGCACCTTTTTGGCTTTTGTGTTGCCAGCCTCAGCCAGGGTTCTCATACGTATTTTGTTTACGGTAGTAAGAGCGGTCTCCGAAGATGAAAAAAATGCGGAGAGTGCTAATAGTATTAATAAGAATATAATCTGCGATATGTCGTCAGCGTCCAAATATTTTACCTCGTAATATGAATTAATAAATGTGTTTATTTATCGTCTGTGCTGTAGTTAGGAGCCTCTTTTGTGATATGGATATCATGAGGGTGGCTCTCCTTGAGAGAAGCAGCAGTAATCTTGACAAACTGTCCGTTCTCCTTAAGATCTTCGATTGTCTTGCAACCGCAGTAGCCCATTCCTGAGCGGATACCACCAACAAGCTGGAATACTGTATCCTCAAGAGTTCCCTTGTAAGCTACACGACCCTCAACTCCTTCAGGAACGAGCTTCTTAGCGCCCTCCTGGAAGTAACGGTCCTTGCTTCCGTTTTCCATGGCAGCGATAGAACCCATGCCGCGATATACCTTGTATTTTCTTCCCTGATAAAGCTCGAAGGTTCCCGGAGCCTCATCACAGCCTGCGAACATTGAGCCCATCATACATACGTTGGCACCGGCTGCGAGAGCCTTTGTCATATCACCTGAGTACTTGATACCACCATCTGCGATAACAGGAACTCCATACTCCTTAGCAACCTTGTAACAGTCCATGATAGCTGTAATCTGTGGTACACCGATACCGGCAACGACACGTGTTGTACAGATAGAACCAGGTCCGATACCAACCTTTACTGCATCTGCACCGGCCTCGATAAGAGCCTTGGCAGCAGCACCTGTTGCGATATTTCCGGCGATTATCTGAAGATCCGGATAAGCAGCCTTAATCTTCTTAACAGCCTCAAGTATATTCTTTGAATGTCCGTGAGCTGAGTCAACAACGATGACATCAACATGAGACTTAACAAGAGCATCAACACGCTCCATCATGTTGCCTGTGATACCTACTCCGGCACCGCAGAGGAGACGGCCCTGATCATCCTTTGCTGAAAGAGGATACTTAATCTGCTTCTCGATATCCTTTATAGTGATAAGTCCCTTGAGGTTGTAGTCCTTGTCTACGATAGGGAGCTTTTCCTTTCTTGCCTTTGCAAGAACTTTCTTTGCCTCCTCCAGCGTTCCGCCGTGCTCGTGCAGCGCCGACAGCGTCCTTTTCAGGTGCGTGAAGCAGTTGCGGACCCCGATGGCGTCCTCTTTGCGATAGACCGCAGCATCTTCCTCCTCCGCGGACATATCCGCATAGAATTCCTCGAAAAACCGTGCGGCGATATAGGACTCGACCTGCTCCAGATCGGCGCACGCGGTGGGGACATCGTGGATTAGACCGGTCAGGTCCTTGTTGTATTCGCTGCAGCCGTCCTTGTGCAGCAGCTTCTCGATCTCCCACAGCTGCGTCGCCCGTTGGTTGGTGTACTGCGTGCCAAGAACGCCGTTAATCCAGCCGATGAGCCGGCGCTCGCGCACATAGGAGCCGTCCACGGTGACGATGCCATAGCTTTGGCTGTAGAGCGCTGTCAGCACATACCCCGCAAGGACGGCAGTACAGAATGCCCCGCCTCCGATCTTGTTGGAGGAAAACACGCCCTTGTCGGCGTTGAGACCCCAGCTCTCCCAGAAATCGTCCTCAAAGTAGTTATAGCAGCCCCACGCGCGTCCGGTCTCATCGAACTCCGGCGGATAGAGCAGGCGGATACGGTGGCCAAAGAGGCCCACCTCGTCCACCGACATCATGCCGCCCGCATGGAGCAGCCTGAGCATCCACTGCGCGTATTCCGCGCGCCGATTCTCCGGAATATCCATCGTCCCAATATACTCAGCAAATGTTCCCATAAGCCTATCCTCCCACATTTTCTTCCAGCATACCACGGGACAGGGGAGCAGTCATTGGAGCCGTGATATAATAGGGTGCGTTCTTTCCTGCCGGCGCCATTCAGACAAAATATTTTATGACAGTGCGAAAAAGCCTTGTGTACCAGAGAGTTTTGAATTTCCCTATCATCGAAATTCCCATTTCGTACCCATTTTACGCAAAATAAAATATGAGAATGCGCTATCGCGGCTTCACTCTCTAAACGCCTCCAACAATCTGCTCTGCTGCATTGCGGATGTAGAAAATGCGGCATTCGCGTCGAATCGTGCAGAGCCGAAGATAATATTTGCGTTATATAATGTGATATTTTGACGACTTACTTGTTGATTTTTACACGAATATTTGCTATAGTATCCTCAGCATTCTTGAGGAGGGCTGAATATGTATCGGAAAATCATAGGCTTTCTGGAAGCGTGGAAAAAAAGCGAACACCGCAAGCCCCTTATTTTGCAGGGGGCAAGGCAGGTCGGAAAGACATACTCCATTCTGGAGTTCGGGCGCACCCACTATGAAAATGTGGTGTACTTCAACTTTGAAACCAATCCGAAGCTGAATGAGACCTTTGCGGAAAACATCAGTCCCGATTACCTGATCCCGATTTTGTCTCATATTGCAGGTCAGACCATCGTGAAAGAGAAGACGCTGGTCGTCTTTGACGAGGTGCAGCTCTGCGAACGAGCATTGACTTCACTCAAATACTTCTGTGAAGACGCTCCGGAGTATCACATCATTGTCGCAGGCAGCTTGCTCGGCGTTGCGGTCAACCGGGCAAAATTTTCTTTCCCCGTCGGGAAAGTCGATATGAAAACGATGTATCCCATGGATATGGAAGAGTTTATGCTGGCGCTCGGGGCGAACGATTTGGTAGAGCAGATTAAAAAGTGCTTCCATACCGATACGCCGCTGCCGTCTGCCTTGCACGATGCTGCCATGCAGCTTTACCGCCAGTACCTCGTGGTCGGCGGTATGCCGGAGTGCGTGCTGCAATTCGCTGAAACAAAAGATTATATTCTTGTCCGCCACACACAGGATACGATACTTGCCAGCTACCTCAATGATATGAGCAAGTATAATAACCTGAACGAGATTAAGAAAACCAGACTTGCCTACGATAACATTACTGTTCAGCTTTCCAAGAAGAATACCCGTTTCCAATATAAACTGCTCAAGAAGGGCGGACGGGCTT
>OGON01000873.1_pt1 | contig 22658 bp, 18 predicted proteins | sample 1552671 | NCBI WGS metagenome assembly OGON01 (sample SAMEA2580136, study PRJEB22360) | human gut metagenome | biome: human gut; feature: human-associated habitat; material: faeces | place: Denmark | collected 2008/2010 | reverse complement strand
TAAAATTGAAAAGCTTTTTGGTGGTGCCACCAGCACCACTTTTTAATTAATCTTATTTTATCTCACTTTATCATATTTTACTTACATATCTAATATTCAATCATATATCCAATTTACACAAGCAAGTAAGATAAAATAAAATTAAAATATGCAGTATCAATGTAGTATCAACTGAAAGTTTGTTACATTTGTCATGTAATTGATAAACATACAAATATCATGAGTAACTATTTTTTACGGACAAAAAAAGAAAAAGGGACGGCAAGCGTCTATCTTCGGGTACAAAAAAGGAATCCTAAGCTGAACATCTTAGTTTGTAGCAAGGTTTCCGTTGATATCCAACAATGGGACAAGGTTACGCAAGACGTCGCCAAATGGAATGATTATTGCAAAACACAAGACGGAAGAAAAGTCAAAGAAACACTGGATTCGATTTCTTCGGCAATAGACAATCTCATTTCACAGGGGATTTATGACAAGGCAAGGATCGATGAAGTGGTTGAGGATGTCGTTTTCAGGAAAGAAAGAGAGAGACAACGCATTCAAGAAGAAGAAGAACGACAAGAGCAAGAAAGGCTAAGACTAATCAAGGAACAGGAGGAAGAAGCCAGAAAGGCTGATGTCATTCTTTTCTTGGAAAACTTTCTGGAAGGCATAAAAAATGGCAGGATCAAAAACAAAGCGGAAAACTACACCCCCAATACTTGTAAAGTATGGAGCAACTTTCTTGGTATCCTAAAACGTTTTATCCAAATATATCCTTTTACTTGGAAAGATATAAACAAGGCATTGGCTGACCGTTTCGTTTCTTTCATGGAGAAAGACGGTTACATGGTAACATCTATCAACAAATACATTGTTTGTTTCAAGGCTATGATTCAAAATGCAATGGACCAGGAACTACATAACAATCTTATTGCATTGAGAGCATTCAGTAAAAAAAAGATACAGGAAACGGATAAAGCCAAAGAAATCTATCTGACCAAAGCAGAGTTACAAGCACTGTATGAAATGCCGTTGGAAGGATTAAAAGACAAGGTACGCGATGTTTTTCTTGTTGGATGCTATACTTGTCAGCGTTTCAGTGATTATGCCCGTTTAGAAAAGGAAAATTTCACCAAGACTGCCAAAGGTACCAAAGTAGTTCGTATCGTTCAGGAAAAGACCGGCAATGATGTCGTGATACCTATTTTGAACGATAATCTACTGCATATAGCGGAAAAATACGGGTATGACATACCAAAAGTTAATGATGTCATATTAAATCGCTATATCAAACAAATACTAAAAGAGCTATCCTCTACCGTTCCATCTTTAGCCAGAAAGGAACGTACTCTCTTGACAATGAAAGAACGTGAAAAGGAAAAACAAGGGCTTGTCTCTTTTGAACGGGATAACAAAGGAAATGTTATCAAACCGCGATACGAATTAGTGAGCAGTCATACGGCAAGACGTAGCGGAATAACGAATCTGTATCTTAGTGGGAATTTTGATACATACCAGATGATGAGCATATCCGGTCACAGAGATGAAAAAACGTTCTATGAGTATATAAAGCTAAGTTCGGATGAGGTGGCAGATAGTATCGCCAAGAAAATGGATGAACGAAAAGAGGCCATAAGCAATGAGAGACTATTCTAATAATATTAACATCAAAAATATACGATATCATGTCAGCACTAAAAAATTATTGTGATAAAATCCATGAGTATATACGCCTATATGGAGAAGACTATATTTGGCATATTGGATGGCAAATTGAACCTATACCCTCAAAACAGGATTATCGACGCGATCACAAACAGGAAACGAAAGAACACAAAGTCTTTAAAGGGGATCCTGAGCGACTTGAACAGATCGGCCAGAAATGTTTTGACGCACGTCAAGAATGTTTCAATGAAATAGGAAAAGACCTCATATTGTGTGGAACCCCTGAGGCTAAAGAAAGATATGCAAAATTGGTCATAGAAGATATGTCGTATATAACACTAAATCATCCAATCGCACAGTATGACAAATTTAAAAGTGTGGTACAACATGATGTATTTGGTCCAATTCTCGGTCTATTTAAGAATGAAAACATAAACATTTCTCCATTTCTTGATATGCACAGGGAATTGGACAAGGACCTGCTTTCATTTTTTATGTCTGATGAGAATGAGATAATAGATTCTGAAAAAAAGCGTGAGCAAACAAACTTTGAGGATATTTTCTTTCCCGAACATAAAGAGCATATTCCAGACTTCATCAAAAAGTTAGAAGATAAGACAATCATTAAAGACGGCATATTCAATCATCGTAAGAAGAACCATTTAGCCAAGTTAATCTGCTATATGCAAGACAAAAAGATCATTAAGAAAGACTGCGATCACATTTCTCTTGCAAGATGCTTCTATGGATTCTTTGGAAAGGAAATAGAGGAAAAGGCAGGGAAGAACATAGTAACAATAAGCAATGTGCGAAAAACCTTAATTAGAGGCATAGAGGGACTTTCTGAGGAAGAGAAAAGCGATTTTGACCTTATTTGTTCTATTTTTATTTCCCGAAGGGAATAACGGGAAAAACGGGAATCACGAACTCATGATCTTTGTGGCATGACTTTTAAAAACTAAAGATCATGGATAAAAATGTTTTTTTATGGGGTTTAACCCCTCAAGAGTTTCAAAAAATGCTCATCAATGCATTGGAGCAAGTTATTGAACCTTTAAAGCCTGCTAAAGAGAGTAGGTCAATAGAACTACTCACACGCAAGGAGACAGCAGAACTTTTGCGTACATCCTTGCCTACCTTAGCTAAATGGAGTGAACAAGGCATCATCCATGCTATCTCTATGGGAGGACGGATATATTACTCTCTATCTGAAATTCAGAATATTCTGGAAAAGAAAGGAGGCAAGCATGTATGATACTGTAAAATTTCGCTTAAATTGTTTGGAGAAGGAGATAAGATATCTCCTCTCCAAATTTGATTCCCAACGAGATACAAATGTTCACGATAAATGCTGGTTCTATCAATTGGATAATTTGGGAATTAATATCTACAATTCATTCATTACCATAGAAGGGAGTCTTGCCAAATTCTATTATGGAGAAAACTTACATTTGTTGGGAAGAGAAGAGATCAAGCAAGCCATAGACTTACTTAGTGACATTTTGCAGTTGGATATAAACTCTGCTCATGTTACACGTATAGATATAGCAGCAGATTTTGAGATGTCTCATAATACCAAAAAATATTTTCCATTTTTAGGTAACTATCCACGGCATAAGAGAGATTTATGTAAGGGGACTACACTTTATTATAAATCAGCAAGTCATACTTGTGCCTTTTACGACAAAGGAAAGGAGTCACAAGGTAAAAAAGGCGCAGAAAGTTGTTTGTTAAGGTTCGAGAGTAGATGGTTTAAACCCTCATCATCTACGCAGTTGGACTGGAAAAACATAACAGGTGAGACTCTATCGGACCCCCATTTTTACCAAGAAATCATTCAGCTATGGGGAGAAAAATATTTTGATATCGAAAAAAGGAATATCCCGATCAGTAATCCTAGCATCCCCATAAATACTCCAAAGAAGGCAACAGAGTATCTTCTCAATGCCTTGTTATACTTACCTTCGTTTTTGCCTTCATCTACAAAGTTCATAGAAGAAACGAAGAGGTTCTTAATAGAACAGTTAGATACTCAAAGCTGGAGCCGATTTAACAAGATGCTAAGTGAACTCAATGAGAATTTTTCTCTAAACGAAAGATCTCCACTGATGGAAGAACTTGATTGTAAGATCAGAGATCGTATCTCATTAGAATTAGGTAATCTCTGATAATAAGGTAAACTTATAATCAAATATTGATATATAGGAGTATGTAAACAATACTATTCTATACATCTCATATCCCCACATAGGAACTATTTTAAGCCATATCTAAGTCATATCGGATAAAGATCCAAGGCAACTCGATACATATGCTTAAAACAGCCCAAAACAAGGGAAAATCCAATGTCGGTATATGGAGATCGGTTCTAATGTTGCAGGCAAGTAACGGCGGAAGAGACAGCAGGAGCATCCAGCCATAGAGGGAACAGGCGGTCGACGAAGGCTGTCCCCTCTGGGTGCCGGAACTGCCTGTTTCTTTCTGGAACGCATGTCGGTTGTTAATGGTACCAGATAAGAGCATACTTTCATTGTCTGATCATCTTGCATATAACCAAAAGTCAATCCAAAGAGCCAAGCTATTGCAGAACTGTTTTAACTTGTATTTGCAGGATGTTTGTTTATTTGGGCTTTTGGAATACGATCAGGAGAAAATTTGTTGTTATTGGTACCCCTTTATCCCGTTTTGAACATAAAAAATCCAGCCAAAAGCCCATAGATATCGCTTACAGAAGGGACACAATCGGCATTCTTTGCCGTTTTTTCTTACCGGTCAAAAATGTTTTTATTTTTCCCCTATTTTTACGCTCTTGTATAGAGAAAAAACGACTTTTCGTGCAAAAAAACAGGGGGAAGTAACCCCAAAAACGGGTAATGAACGGGGGTGGTTCATGGAAGGTAGGTATATACGGACCTTACATAAAAAACTTACCCAATATCCAGTCTATCGTACCTAAATACCAATAGAAGCACTATAAGGCTATTTCTTACACCAGAGAAGAAAGGTGCCACCAAAGAGACAAATATCGTCAGAAGCAATTAAAATGATAAAATATAAGGTTTTGCATTGCACAGATAATATTAATGTTTTACCTTTGCAGCGTATTGGAAATAACGTAGAAGCGTTTCGATATTATCTTGTTCTGAAATCTCGACAATTTCAACACTTCAAGATAATAGGCAAATGGTTCCTACGCTTATGTTTTGTCGTATATCTGCCTTTGACAGGTAGACTATATAGATACATAAAGCGTGGGATCATTGTTCTATTATTGAAGTGTGGGCAGTCGAGAGCCTCAGAACAGTAGTAGACGATGGTTCCCACGCTTTTTTTATTGACACACCTGTAGGGGACAAGGGGGAAAAATAGAAATTATGGAATGCTTAGTTAATCTTTTATGTACTCTCTTAATTACCTCAGTAAGCATAAAAAATAACGTTTCTCAAATATTATTAAGAACGACAGACTTCCAAAATAGCTATTGGGATATTTTAATAATTTTAATAATTGTAATTTTTGCTGTAGGTATACTTGCATTATGTGATCTAGCCTTTCTTGAAGAGGATAGACGTTATAGAAAAAAAACTGCATCCACAGAACCTGAAAAGAAATGGATATCTTGTGATAGTGTCAAAAGCACTAATACTAATAATTCACGTATTATACAAGATATGCACAAAATAGCATCTCCTATTAATGTATTAGGAAAACAAATGGGAGATTTGGAAAAAGTCACAACTTTTATATCTACTCTCATAGAAGAAGGTATAAAGAATTTTTCCTTTGAAGGTCTTTCAAAAGCTCAACAATTAGAGATTTTTTTGTTCGATGCGTGTATGGCCAAAAATCTTCTTTTAGCAAAAGAAAAGATCCCTAACGTTTATGTTCCAAAAATAGACAAAACGATCAATTCTGCATATCGGGACTTAAAAGATAAGCTAGGAACTAAAATGGATGAATTTCTTGACACAAAGACTCTGATCGAAATCAGAACTCCATTTTATTTGAATGATCTACAAGGTTTGATAGAGAGCAGCACAGAGATGTATATGCCATATAGCCTGTATTTCTTTATTTGTGAGGCACCTTTGGAATCTATCCTAAATAGGGAGAAAGTTACCGAAGAAATAAAGAGAATCCAATCAGATACAAGGATATTAGAGAAAATCTTTCTTTTCATGAAAGCTTTTGAGCCTCATTATAATTGGCTATTAGATCGAATAAACTCTTTTTAATCATAAATCTTCAAAAATAGCTCTAGTAAAAAATTTTTTCAAACATAAATACTGTATAGAAAGGAGAAAAAAGATGATAAACACGATTGGGAATATATGGAATAATCTTATCGAGTGGTTTAAAGATCGTTCAGATCGTAATCAATTGGTATATAATTTCAATTATATGGCACGAGAGGCTTTCGTTCAAGGAATAGCACCAACCATGTTAAAAGCCAGTATAACAAAAGGAGTTCGTGAATATAGGCACGTATTTTCAAATTGGATGTACACAGGTTTCCGTATTCAAGCTTTAGCTGGACGGGCATTGAGCAAAGACGAGATGATGCAGATAGGTCAAGTCGTACTTGCAGATTCCTTATTAGTCAGGCGGCTGGTTGCTTTAGGTTGGGATACGTTAGAAGTTTGTGATGATATTGGAGTTTATGGGTGCCGATGGAAACTAATAGATCATGCACATATAGGGTTAATGTTGAATCAAAATAATATGTAAAATGGATAATTTAGTTGTAGACAGTATGTCAGTCAGTAATCAAGCAGTCCATACTGGAAATATCTGGTTTTGGATTGCTATCATAGAAGTATTCGTAATTCTATATTTAGCAAGTAGGCTTATATTTCATCCTCAAAAGGGACATATAAAAGTAAAAGAGCAACTGAAATCGGCCCCTATCAACTTAGGTAATACGATAAATAGCGCTTTCAATTCGAAACCATTGTATGATAAACTGAAAGTAAAATGTCATCCTGACAGGTTTGCCAACACACCTTTGCAGGATAAAGCGAATGAACTATTTCAAGAAATACAGGCTAATAAGTACAACTACGACAAGTTGAAAGAGTTGGAAGAGAAGGCAATCATGGTTCTAAATATAAACTTTTAAATAATGATTAAATATGGAAAAAATAGGATGGATTATCTTACAGGCAAATCAAGTGGATGTAGCATCTAAGGTTTTTATTCTTTTATTAATGGCTATAATTAGTTATGGCATAGGCAGCATTGGCAGTAAGCGAAAAATTGGGTTTGGCTGGGCTTTTGCCTTTTCATTTTTTTTAAGTCCAATAATAGGTCTTATCATCGTTCTTTGTTCTAAGAAGAAAGATGTAGAGTTTATTGATATCGATAAAAAATAATCAGCTATGAAGATCATTGGAATTGTATTATTATTGATTGGTATTTTAAATATCCCTGTTGCTTTTCTAAGTGGATATAATCCTATAGGAGGAATAATGTGGACTCTAATCGGGGGATACCTTATCTCACGAGCCAACAAGAAGCAACAAGATAAAGAGGACCGAGATAAATGGATGAACGGGGAGGCGTAATCACCTTAGGATAAGCCATGTATATTCTGATAATAATCATATAAATATACTATTTTATGAAAAATAAGAAGAATGTAAAAATCGTTTTTGCCTTAATAGGAATTACGCTTTCTGTATTTGCTTATTACATATATACGGAAAAGCAAATAGTACAATCATACAATCATGCGTTTTATAAATGTTTTTTTTGCAATTTAAGAGTAGTAGAAGATATTGAAATCATATATATTATTGAAGGATAAAAATGAGTACTAGTAAAAGATATACATGTCTTGCTATATTGTTTGTGATTATATTATTAGAATATATTGACAATCTAAACAATCGATATAGATTTAGAGACCATCATACAATAGGACGGATCACAGGAACTTCATTTCCTGCATTTATTGTTCGTGAATATAAAGAAGGAAAGAGAAGTTTTACAGGAGATCATACAGATATACTTCTAATTGAATTTAGGGAAATACCTTCTGATGTATTTTATAAATCATTAGACAGTTTGATTAATGAATCTAATTCAGGATGGTCAGTATCAGAGAATCAATACTCTTATTCTATTGTATGGGGTAATGGATTTCCTGCCCCAAAAGGAGAAAATGATGAGGATGATGGTTTTATTGATATAACTCTGGAAAAAGGGAAAAAGCTGGCTAAAATCAGGTACGGTAGTTGGTAGACAGGGACGTGTCACTGTAAAATAAAACCTGTAAGGGTATTTTTGACAATTGGTTTACGTCAGAAACATATGAAAAATTAGTTTAATGAATCATGGCATTAGTTAGTAGATAAAATCTTATTGTAACATTTTTATTATCCAACAAAATTGTTACCATAATGTCCATATTTAACGCTATTTCGATAAAAAACGTAGATGTATATTTTTATGAAATACCTTGTTATTACCATCCTTCGTGTGCATGACACATTTTTTTACAGTTTTGTAAGAAGAATAGAATTTATTCTACTAGGTTCTTCCCATTAAATATTGTTTTAGTGAGGGGGAGATTGTGGGAAGTGGTATATTGCATCTTTCTTATATATATTTAAATCGAGTATTATAACATCTATATTTATTAAAATTTGATTGATGCAATTATCTATATTTTTGAGATAAAAAACAGTAAATATGATTTTGCTTCGTAAAAGATAATTATGCTGTAAAGTCTTTTCAGTTAATATATTACACAAATGCAACCAAAGTTTTATTTTAAATACAAAAAGCTAATTAAATATGTGTTAGGGCTATTGCTTATAGGTTTAACCTTCTTTGTTACTATATCTTTAGAAAAATCTGTTATAATAGACGTTTCAGAAGTAGGAACGTTGAATTCTCTATTAAGTAAATACAGAAAAGAGAATATTGATTCTTTAGTTGTAACAGGTAAGATCAATGAAATGGATATGATTACTATTCAGTCTACTCAGATAGATACGAACAAAATCATCTCACAAGAAAAAAAGCAGAAAGCCTATATTGCACAAGAATTTAAGGATTTAAATTTTCCTCGTATATACATTAAATACAAACAACCTGTAAACGGCTATACGGTAAAAGTGCTATGGATGCCTTATACATATAACGGAAAAACATGTGAAGCAGGAAAGGCAGTTCTATATTTTGAAAGTGAGGATAATCATTTTTATATTCAAACTAGATCTTATAGTGATACAGCTGTTTATTCACATACTAATTTAAAAGATGGTGATATTTTGTTTTGGGATTACACTCCTAAGAAGAAAGATGAAATTCTTTCTGAATATTCACCTTTCTTTTTTTCAGATGTAGACTTTGACGGAGAAGATGAACTTCTAATCAATGAACATAGAGGAGGTAGCAGAGGTACTAATTCTTATGAGGTTTATAAAATACACCCTTATTATGCTGAAATTATAAAGGATGCACCTTTTGCTAATTTAGAGAATGGCAACACAGAGTTTGATTTAAAAAATAAAACGATAACAAGTAGTTTCTCAGACAGTGCTTTTGAATCTGTTACATATATCTATAAAGCAATTAAGCAAGAAAAAATTGAGTATGGTGATCCTGAACCATGCTATAAATTCGAATTAGTAAAAGTAGAGTTTTATTATCGACACACAGAATGTAATGAGTATAAAGTCTATATCAAAGATGGATATAAGTACAAATTAATAAAAGATGAAATAATACCAATTAATCAAAAGGACAACTATCCCAAAAAGAGACAATAAAAGTATTGAGAACAAGTATTTCGAGTTGTAGCCAGAATCAAAGTATGTATATCATAGAACAAATACAAGATGCCATTTATTTTCTCTCATTGGGAATTGTAGGATTTGTCATAGTCAGCTTGGGACTTATGCTTCTTATCCTCATCCTAGCTTCTTATCTACTAAGTTTTGAGATAATAGTAACGAATGAGGACTTTATAAGAACTTTAGTCATAAAACTAATAGCTTGGGGATGGACATTGTTTGATTGGCTTTGGATTCTATTAAAAGCGATTATGAGATCCAGGGTATTGTTGGCTATAGTGTTCTTTGGTTATGTTGCATATATCATTATTTATGGTTAGAATTTGTGCTGATATAAATCATTTGCTTCATAACGCAAAAATGTATATATTTGTACATCCTCATGGCTCATGAGGTTTATCAATTACGAATAAGGCCTTATTTCCGGGATCGGATAATAAGGCCTTTATTTTGTGAAGTATCAAAGTAGTATCAATTTCCAATAGCCGAGATAAAGCAAAAATGCTAACCACCTTATTGTCAGCGATTAGCATTTTCACCAAGTGGTGCCACCAGGAATCGAACCGGGGACACAAGGATTTTCAGTCCTTTGCTCTACCAACTGAGCTATGGCACCGTTGTTTTGTTTAACGGGTGCAAAGATATGAATCTTTTTTGAGTCTTGCAATAGGCAGAGCTACTTTTTACTGATTTTTATTCTTCCAAAGAATTCCAGCCTTGTGCTTTTAGTTCGACTTCGCCTCCATCACGACCTACCAAGTAGTTACCGAGATCGGGTTTTGTAATATGACCGATTACTTTAACACCTTTCATTTCAGATACTTTATCATGATCAGTGAGAGGAACAGTGAAAAGTAATTCATAGTCTTCACCACCATTTAAAGCTGCAGTTACCAAATTCATATTAAATTGTTCAGCCATTGCAGCCGTTTGATAATCGATAGGAATTCTATCTTCATATACGCGACATCCGACATTACTTTCTTTTGAAATATGCAAAAGTTCGGAAGACAGACCGTCTGATATGTCCATCATTGCTGTAGGGATAATCCCCGCATGACGAAGCATCTCTATAATATCTTTACGAGCTTCCGGCTTCAATTGACGTTCCAACAGATATTCTTTGCCTGTAAAATCCGGTGTGAAATCTTTTTCACCTTTAAATATCCTTTTTTCGCGTTCTAATAATTGCAATCCCATATAAGCAGCTCCTAAATCCCCGGAAACACATATCAAATCCGTTTCTTGGGCTCCACTGCGAAGAACAACTTTGTCTCTTTCTCCTTCCCCAATACAAGTGATACTGATACAAAGCCCTGTTAAAGAAGCAGAAGTGTCTCCTCCGACAATATCGACTCCATACACATCACAGGCCAACTTTAGCCCAGCATAAAAATCTTCTACATCCTCAACAGAAAAACGTTTGGAAATACCAAGTGATACAGTGATCTGCTTAGGCTGGCCGTTCATGGCATAAATATCGGAGAAATTTACAACAGCCGATTTATATCCGAGATGTTTTAAAGGTACATAAGTCAAGTCGAAATGAATACCTTCCAATAATAGATCGGTGGTGACAAGCACTTGTCTATCCTCATAGGAGAGGATTGCCGCATCATCGCCTACGCCCTTTATCGTACTATTATTCTTTATTTCAATCCTGTCAGTTAGGTGGCGAATCAAACCGAATTCGCCTAATGTTGATATTTCTGTCCTGTTACTCATATTTGTTTTGTAATATATTATTTTTAGGAAATGTGATAATATGTTTTTTTATTGTCTCATTAAAACTCTGCTCATTGTAAAACCTGATTACAATCGGTAGATAATATAAATATTTCTTCCAACTTTCCGGAACAAGAGGACTGTTTTTTAAACGTGCTGCATCTTTTTCTGTTACTAAGATCAATTTTCCCGGTGAAGTCATCTTTTCGAATATCACATCCAATTTCTTGAAATCTGACTTGCTAAACGTATGATGATCAGGAAAAACGACCGGCAACACTTTATTTGAATACTTTTCTGCCTCACGAATAAATGGAGTGGGAACTGCAATACCTGATATCAACAATATATCATCTTCTTTTCCAATATTTTTATGGTTTAAGAAACGAGCTTCCGAGGGGAATACAGGTTTAACTTCTCCATAAACGATGCTGGTAAAAAAAAGTAACTGGTGAGCCCGCAACTTCATATTTTCTTCAATAACACGAAAATCGATCGGCTTCATATCTTCGTCGCATTTAGTAACAACCACGATATCTGTTCGGTTTATATTACTTATCGGTTCTCTCAGGTGTCCGGTAGGCATTAGTTTATCATTATAAAATAAACGATGGTAGTCACTCAACACGATCGAAAGGGAAGGGTGCACATATCTATGTTGATATGCATCATCTAACAAAATTACTTCAGGTCTGTCTTTTTCAGGGAGGGATAAAAGATTTTGAATCCCCCGGCGGCGATTAGCGTCGACAGCGACAAGTATATCCGGAAATTTATTTTTCATTTGAAAAGGTTCATCTCCGATCTCCAAACTGGAACTTTCAGAATCAGCAAGAATAAACCCCGATGTTTTTCTTTTGTACCCTCGGCTTAATACTGCAATGCGATATTTATCTTTCAGTAAACGTATGATATATTCTGTATGGGGAGTTTTACCCGTTCCTCCTACAGATAAGTTTCCTATGCAGATCACAGGAATAGAATATTGTTCGGAATGTAAAATACCCCAATCAAAAAGTCGATTTCGCAACCATATCCCAATTCCATATAAAAAGGAAAGGGGAGCCAGGTAGGAATTAAGTTTTATTTTGTCATTTTTTTGCATGTAACTTCTTATCTGCTGACAAATATAGTTAACTTATCGGTGGCTGTCTGTTTTTTATTTGTTTATTTCAAAAAGAAGATACAATTTGAATCTCTTTGAAAGATAAGTTTGCGTTTATTCTGAAATATTTTCAGGGAGTTTGTGACTATACACATTTATTGTAGAATTAAGTCAATATCCGGATAAGATATCCGTCGTATCTTTGTTGTCTTCTTGATAATCTCTTGTAAATTATATACTTTTGCATTGTCCCAATTAACATGCTATGCCATGAATGTCAAAATAGAAGAAAGCTGGCGAAAACGCCTTCAGGAAGAATTTGATAAACCATACTTTGAGCAGTTGGTCACATTTGTCAAGAACGAATACAGAAGCGCCCATGTGCTTCCTCCCGGACACCAGATCTTCCATATTTTTAATGCCTGTCCATTCGAGAAAGTGAAGGTTGTTATACTTGGACAAGACCCTTATCCCAATCCGGGGCAATACTACGGAGTCTGCTTCTCCGTCCCGCAAGGAGTTCCCATTCCTGGATCACTGGCCAACATATTCAAAGAAATACACCAAGACTTAGGCAAACCGATCCCCACATCCGGCAATCTGGACCGTTGGGTAGAGCAAGGCGTGTTTCCTATGAACTCGGTCCTGACTGTACGGGCTCACGAAACCGGCTCACATCGGAATATGGGATGGGAAACTTTTACAGATGCAGTGATAAAGAAATTGAGCGATGGACGTGAGAATCTGGTATTCATGCTGTGGGGAAGTTATGCAAAAGAGAAGATCGCCCTTATCGACACCCATAAACACTTGGTGCTGACAACCGTGCATCCGTCTCCACGCTCTGCTGACCATGGTTTCTTCGGCTGTAAACACTTCAGCAAGGCGAATACTTTCCTCCAAAGCAAAGGTATTCAAAAGATTGACTGGTAAGAAGTACGAGTTCCGGACATCCGGGTGTAGCCATTCCGGACATCCGGGTGTAGCCATTCCGGACATCCGGGTGTGGAGAGCGGTAACATCCGGGTGTAGAAAGGCGGAAGATGGGCATGTTACCAAACTTTTCTGCTTGCTTTTCGTTCTTTTCCTACTTGTTTTAGTAAAAAAGGACCTTTATGTTGAGGGAACTATCTCCACACAGATGTATATCGGCACGGTTCCCTGCGTTTTTGTAAACAATACCGGCTACCCGTTTCAACGGCAGGTAGTGATACAAGTGTAATACAGGAATCCGGTATGTATCACTCCTTGCACACCATGTTTGTCAATGCTTGCAAAACAAAGTGTGATAGAGTGATAGAGAAACTGGATTATTGTGCAAGAGAGAACCGCAAGCTGATACCGTAGTTTGAGTTTGAAGTCGGATAAGATGCACTCGATATCAACGGTTCATTGATCTGAATATCATAGAATGCACGGACCGTCCACGCACGGCTCAAAACGTAATCAGCCGAGAAGGAGATTGTCTTTGCGATGTTACCGCTAGTAGCCTGCGTCAGTTGAGTGTCGATTTTACGAATCAACGACTGCATCTTGTTGAACGAGAAATCGAGGCGAACGGTGAGGTCATTGCTGAAATCACGCGTTTTCTTCATCTTCAAAACCTTGTTGAACTCGGCATATTTGTAACCCAAACCGATCGTCACTTTCTTGGAAAGTGCTTCGACCAATTGGTAGGATGTCGTGTTCAGGCTTAAATTGCGGGTAGTCGAATAGTCCGCCCGAACCGTCACGTTATTCAACAGCGTCGCATCTGCACCCAACAAAGGACTAAACGCTTCGGTAAGGCTGACAGACGAAATCGAATAAGGAGACGATGGTGTCGGGTTATCGTTCAGAATCGACTGGATATATCCCAGTCCGTCCTGCCCGGCATCCACCCAATTCAAGAAGGATGTGAAAGCACCTACCGAATAAGAACAACGGTACTGGTGACTCAACGTCAAGCTCTTGAAATATTTCTTGACAGCCGGAATCTTGATCAAGCCGTCGTAAGTAACGCGCCAGTTAGGCAACATGCTCTTCAACGAAGGGAAAGCCGTCAAGCCTACCTTCTTCGGGTCCTTACCGGTATAAGCGGCCAGAAATGCAGGAATCAGGACATCCGCCGAATTCCGGTTGACGCCGTTCACATTATCTGTTCCCGGATTATAAGGCATTCCTCCCAAGCCTTTATCATGGATAAAGCCCACATCCGGATATTTCAAGCCGGAATACTTGCTTTCGATACGTTGGGCAATGATCTCGCGGTTTGCCAACAACTTGTCAAAAGCTTTCGAAGAATAGTTATTCATAGCATTGCCACTGCCTCCGAATGCGCTTCCCAGCGCGATTGTCGTCATGGTAAAGTTTCCCCCCATAATCTCCGGCATACCTTCATACATAAATTGTATTTCCGTATTACGCGTATCGTTGCGAAGAGCCGTCAAGTCGATCTTCAATCCAGTGATCGGTTCGAGGTTCGCCCGTATATTCAGATTTTTCGTACTGGTCATGACTGCGGCATTCACGTCTCTCTCGGTATCCGTAATCAACCAGCCTTTTTCATATGCCTCGTCTATATAGCTACGACGCACGTCACCGAACGCAAAACCGATCCCCGGGGAAAGTCCGAATGAAGAACGTCCCTGGCCAAAGATATCACCGATCTCCGGACGGAAACCGGGCAGCATCATACCGGCAGAGTTCGTAAACTGAATATTGAAACGGCGCACCATCATCAAAAAGCGGGCACTGTGTTCAACCGCCTTGTAAAGAAAATCCTCAGTAGGGGCCGGTCCCGGTATGATCGTCAACTTCAAGCGCACCGTGTCTTGGTTCAAAATCTTAACTTGTGCGAAGTTGATCGGCTTGAACTTGACTTTGTAGACACGCCCGTCCGTTCTTCTGGCCGTGATTTGCACCTTTTTCGTAAACATTCCATGCTCGACAACCGTAGCGCTGTCCGGACTCAAGACAATTTCTTTTTCCAATTTCGGCTTTTTCTTCTTCTCCGTTTTTTTAGCCGTAGTCCGGGTATTGTTAAACTTCTGGTTGATCTTCTTCAAATATTTGTTTTTGTTGTAGAGAGATAACAGGTTCAAGTTCGCCTGCAAATCGAACTGACGCTGGTTCTTGATCGTATTACCCATCTCGATATCTTCGCTTACCGTCGCTCCACGATCCCAGTTGTAAGTAGCATTGTAGCTCAAAGAAGCATTGGTCCAATCCAGAACCGGGATCAACTGCAACGGCAACTGCCAGGTCGCCATAAACTGCTGGTCATACTTCATCGGGGTTCCCAGATCAGCGATGCTCTTCTTCACGGAATCTTTCCATAACTGGTAACCGTCCGGGTTCAGTTCCTTATTCACCTGCACATACGGTTCTTCGATACGGGCATTCGTACCGGAACTGAACGTTATGTTCAGGTTATTCGTAAAAGCCCAGTTCAAACTGAAAGCACGGTCCCAATAGAAGTTCTGGCTGAATGTCACCGGAATATCGTTAGTGACACCTGTTGCTGCTCCTGTCAGGTCGCGTAATTTTATTTCGTAATAATTCCGCATCATGGCCGTCTGGAAGTTGATAGACGGAGCCACATTAAACGCCAATTGCTTGGCATAGCGCGTATAACCGTTGTTTTTCTTCAATAACTTATCGAATGGCTTGATCGGCTTGACATAAGGCACATAGCTATAGGCAAAATTAGCACGATAGTCTTTCGTCGTTTCATATTCCGTTTCCGGATTTTTCTTATCATTAATACTGTACGAATATCCGAGTGTAAAGTTTGCCGGATCATAAGGCATCGGATTCTTACTCTTGATATTCACACGCACATTATTAAACGAAACACTCTTGATAACCGTCCTATCTTGAGAATAATTACGAATCGAGTCCTTCTCGGCTTTCGTTTCCGCCTTGTCGATAGCATCCTTCAACTTGACATCCTGATCCAGCGGATTGTATTTCGGATCATATGTTTCCTTCGAATAAGCATAATAGAACGGGATACTGACTTGCGCCTTTTCCGGGAACAGCTTACCCAATTCGATAGAGGTCGCCACGTTATACTGTTTGAAGTCTTCCATCCGGCGTTCGTTCAACGACTGGTCGAGAGCACCGAAACCAGCCGTTTCGATACGTCCGCCCACATTCACCGTTCCCAAGTCGGAAAGCGCAACATTCAAATTCGCATTAGCAGCCCACCCACCTTCTTCATTGAAGTCGGTCAGGCGCAATTCGTTCACCCAAACTTCCCCGCTCTTCAACTTATTACGCACGTTACGCACACCGATCATGACTGTCTTCACTTCGGAAAGACTCGGATTACCTTTGACACGGATCGTATTACCATCGTTGTCCGGATCCCTACCAGAATAGACAGTCTGGAAAGACACTCCATTCGTACCGGACCGTTTTTCCCGGTTACGCTCCAGTTTCAGGTCCGTCAGAATCTCCAAACGGAAATTCAACATGTTTTCTGCCGGCCAAACGATTTTCTGGTGTTCCGAATTGTTATAGTTATACTCCCCGTGCGGAGTCAATTTCAACGGTACTTCATATTCGTAATAGTTATTCTTATAGTCCGATCCCAGGCGGATAAAAACAGCGAGATCGCCATCTGCAAGATCGTTTACATCCAATTTCGGAGCCTCGGCATGGGTAAACAGTTGCAAGCGTTTATACTGCCGCAAATCATAATTCGTATTCTTATACACGGCACGTGCATCTTGAGCGGCAAGGTCCGTTATCTTTAAAGAAAGCGCCTGTTCGTTCTCCTGACGGATCTGAGGCTGGCTTGGATCCAGTACACGGCTGACGCCCGGGGGCAATGTATAGCTGACCGGATCCCTGTCACTGTTTTCCTCGATATTGACAGTCGAGACTTCCAATTTACCCTTCACTGCGGGCGGCATCTTCGGATCGGACAAATCCTGCTCGTAGGATCGCCATTCTCCGCGTACCAATTGCAGAGTACCGAAGCGCAACACGACCGATTCCTTAAATCCTGTCATATACATACGCATGAAACGAATCGTCTTGAAATCATTGATTGCCCCCACACGACGCTGGTATTGTTTTACCGGAATCTTAAATTGATACCAGGTAACGGATTCTGTCGTACCATCCGCCAATCTTACTGATGAAGTACGTTTATCCGCAATGAAGTTTTCACCGACAACCGTATCCTGCGGAGTTATCCTGACTTTGTATTCGAAATATTTTTCATTTTTATTCAGAGTATTGTCCTGATTGATGTCTTCTACATCAGGCACGGTCTTGGAAGAAGTGCTGTAGCGCTCGCCCGAATCGTTGATATCTTTCGAGTTTCCTTCCGTTCCATTATAGCGTTTGTAACGTGTTAAGATATCCACCTCCTGAGAATCATAGTCCGAACCACGAAAATAGTGGAACTTGTCACCGGCCGGATCAAAGAAAGGGGACAGCTGTAACGGATCGTTCTCCATCTCGGTTAGGGTTACCGCATTCAATTTCTGGCGTAATTTATTCAGATAATCCTGGTAAGCCGGATATTCCTTTTCTTCATCCGAGGATAAACCGTTCAGGCCGACATCCTGCAACAGACGTGCACCTGCCGTATTGTCGAAGGCATAAACTGTACTCTGCTGTTTTGGAACCTTACCCCAAACAGTATAATCGACCTTAGACGTATCGCCATCGATTGGCAATCCGTTTTCGAAGAACTTCTTTTCATCCTTCAATATGTCTTCCGATATCTCACCCAAATTAAAATACAGATCCCCCCCTGTTGTCTGACGATCATAAATGAACGGATCGAGCATCCAAAATTCGATATATTCGACATTCGCCGTCTCAAAGTCACTCTGGTCTATCTTTCGCATCATTCCACCGAAACGCTTTTCCGGGTTTTGCAATGTTCCGTCAGGATTAATATTATCGGCATCCAAGTTATACGGTCCGCGTTCCTGCGGATAGTAAGCCATGTTCAGAACTGTCAACGTATTACTTTCACTCATGCTTTGCTGCCGTTGCGGGAACAACTCTCTCGTCTCGATAGCACGGACATAATGGTTGGACAAATCTTTTGTCGTAATATATTTCGGACGCAAAGAAGAATTTTTACGCGTGAACAATCCGTCGATCGTGTACCAAGCGAGCAAAGCACGACTTTTCCCGTAATCGATATTATTGGTCAGCCCGGCTTCCGGGAACAATTGGGGCGTACCATCGTCATAAGGCACACTGGACAACTGCCAGGGATAAGGGTCGGAGAGGTCAAAATTGCTCTGTGTCGACTCGAAGTCATCCAGATACGAATATCCACCCGTGTTCTTGTTTTCGTAATGCCCGGCAATCAAATGAGCGAACTCCGCATTGAAAGATATCTGGCTGGGTTTGCTTAGGTTCAGCAACGGCAGCTTGTCGAACATATTGGTAAGCCACTGACTCTCGCCCTTATAAGCCATATTGACACCCCAGAGCGTATTCTTTATCGCTTCGTCGCCCATCGTCGTCTTGGTGGTCAACGGCATTTCGGACATGTGCATGATGGTAGCGCCTACCATCAGATTCGAGTTGAACTGATAGTTCAAGTCCAATCCCATCATGGTCTTACGCTGCATGTTATAGGCTGTCTGGTTTTCCAGCGAGACGCTGACCGGCGTGCCTGCAGAAATAATACTTTCGTTCAGGATCGTTACCACGCCGGAAGTATAGTCAACAGTATAATCTACATTCTCGGTTAATATCGCTCCTCCAGCCGTTACTTTCACTGAACCTCGCGCTACGTTGGAAGCTCCCAACTGTATCTCGGCACCCGAAGAGGCTTTGTATTCCCCCTCCAGTTTGAACTTATTCTTTTCAGCAATCTGTCTGGCGACAGTCAATGTCGAGTCGTAGAGTTCCTGGAATACATATTTGTCAGCAATCGCATCATTGTTAATCTTTTTACGCAGATAGGAGCCGAATGGTTCCACACTTGGAAAAATAATTTTCCCATTATCGGCAAGGACGGTCACACCTTCAATAAAGTCGTATATACCATCCGGATGCGGCTGATTGTTGGAATCATAGCTATCCAGGTTCAGCACTCGTAACAAGATTTGGTTGGCAATCGCCCCTTCCGGCAAATAGTTGACATACGTACCGGTTGTATCGCTTTGATACATGATATTCAACTTGAACTTCTCTTTTTGGACAGAGTAAGCTCCTAATGAATAGATATTTTTCATCATCAGGTCCCAAAAAGGCATATCAGGCGACATGGTAATTCCTTTCAACAACTTCACATACAGGCAAGAGGCAGCCGATGAAGGATTGTCAGTCGAGAACTCACCAACCTGATAAGTCTTTCCATCCGAATAAGTATAATTGTAAGCGACAGCCAATACCTCATCTGCCTGCAACTGTGTTTTCAGCGAGATATACCCCAACTTCGTATTGACCGTATATTCGGACGCATCCAGCAAACGAGCGCTTTCCACTTCTTCATACTCCGTACCGTTAACAAAAGTTCCTCCCAACGCCTGATTTACCGTGCTGATATCACGAGCACCGGTAAATTGTTGGTTAAGGGTATTATATAATGTATTCGTATTATTATAGGGGATAGACAGCGCCCCCGAAGGAGAAACGACCGCCGTATTCGAAATATTATCATGCTCGGCCAGATCGGCAAAAGCGACCACGTTACGCGCCTGGTCATAAGTAGCCCGTTTGTTTGTCACCCAAACTTCCACCTTGCTGATCGTGACGGGAGAGGAAATCGTATTCAGGTTCTTCACCGCCTCATCATAGCGGTCGCGAAAATAGTGTGACAGGAAAAAGTGACGATTCTCGTCATACTGGTCAATCGTCAATTCGAAAGGTTTTGTCTGCACGCCCCCTTTAGAACTGACCGTTTTCGATTCCGACTCCTGCTGTGCAAACAACGCATTGACTCGCAGCTTCCCGAACTGGAGATCCGCTTTCATACCGAACAGGGCTGCTCCTCCGTTGATTAGGGAGTTACTGGTTGTCATACTTACATTTCCGGCTTCCAGCGACTTGATAATTTCATCTTCCTCCCCGGTATAAGCTAATTTCAGTTTTTTGGAGTCGAAATCAAAAGAAGTTTCGGTATTATAGTTCATATCGAAATTCACTTTGCTACCAACCGATGCCTGTACATTCAATTGAACATTCTCATCGAAATTAAAGAAGGTACGGTTACGAGCACGTTCCGGCAAAGAGGGATTTTTGGTTTTATTCTGCTTCAAGCCTAACTCCACTTCGGCCGAACCTTGCGTTTTCACCCGGACACCGCCCGGCCCAAAGATACGTTCCGCCGCACCGATATTGAACTGCATATCAGCTAAGTTGAACTGCTTATTAGCCGCCTTTTGAAATTCTTCCTCGTTTTTCTGGCGATAGTAGGATTGAACGGATTTTTGGAAACTATAATCCTGGTATTCCTCAGGGGTCAACGAAATAGGAGTAGTCAGATCGGCATCACCTAACTTGGTACGGACTACATATGTCCCGGTTCTGATATCATATTCGACCACTGATTTCACGTTATCCGGCGTCTTCAAGTCAGCAGGTGACTGCTTGGTAAGATCCTGATATTCTTCAGGGACCGTCTTAGCTACCGGAAAGCGGGTGCGCACCTTCGGCACCGTATCATCCGGAACGACCAGCTGTTCAGTATCCGGCAACGACATCTCATAGGCCAGAAAATCCGTATTCATAGAATACAGACCTGCACCAAACAGTAGAATTGTTATCCAGAGTATAAATTTCAGTGTCCTTCTCATGTTAATTGACAATTGACAACAGACAATGACAACCGACAATTCCAAATTCTCCTAAATTGCCAATTGCCAATTATCCATTGCTTAAAGCATTCTTAGGGCTGTTTTAATGACCTGCTCGACAGCCAGTGCAGGCGAACCTTTCAATATCGAGTTAACCGCCTTTTGCGAAGCGGCCTTCTGGAATCCAAGCATAACCAATGCCGCCACTGCTTCTTCTGTGACAGCACCACTGGCAGCGACAGAAGAGGAGCCACCTGTCACTGTCATTCCCTCTATCGGCTTTACCTTGTTTTTGAGATCAACTAGAATACGTTGAGCTGTTTTCAATCCGATTCCTTTGACTGACGTCAGAGCTGTTTCGTTCTTATCAGCAATCACCCGGATCAATTCGGATGGTGACAGGGAAGAAAGGATCATCCGGGCAGTATTGGGACCGACTCCCGACACGGAAGTCAACATCAGAAACAGTTCGCGCTCATCTTTTCCTGCAAAGCCAAAAAGCAAATGGGCATCTTCACGTATTACTTCGTACACGTAAATCTTCCCGGTCGGTTTCCCATTATAAAAAGTATATGTATTCAAGGAGATATTCAGTTCATAACCGATTCCGGCACATTCCAAGATCATCCTGGCCGGTGTCAGTTCTACTATCTCTCCCTTGATATATTCTATCATGTATCTTACGTCTTTATGATTCGCACCTATTATAACGCAAAATTAGACAAAAGCGTATATCCGAACTATCTTTTTTGGTATTATTGTTTCCAAAACCCCGGCAACAAGATTGTCAGCACCGTAAAGATCTCCAAACGTCCGACCATCATCAGAAAAGACAAGAACCATTTCGATACCACCGGAACATCAGCATAGTTTCCGACCGGTCCCAGACTACCAAGTCCCGGTCCAACGTTACTGATCGAAGAGATAGTAGCCCCGATCGTCTCCTCAAATCCTACCCCATCGATCATCAGCACCATACAGCTGACAAATATTAAAGCAATATAGGCAAAAGCGAACGCCAATACCCGGTGGACGATATCACCAGAAACAGCATGCCCGTTCATTCGTACCGGAATAATGGCATGTGGATGCGTCTGCTTCTTAAACTCATTAAAGAGGTTCTTGGTCAAAATCACAAAACGGCCCATTTTCAAACCTCCACAAGTAGAGCCAGCACAACCACATACCACCATCAGAACTAGCGCTAACAGCCAGAAAAACGGTCCCCACGGAATATAATCGACCGTTGCAAACCCACATGTAGACACCAATGTCACGACCTGGAATACCGTTTGCCTAAAAGCTGTACCAAAATCGTCCACAAATCCTTTATACATGATCCAGACTGTCGATATTGCCGTAATAATCAGTACGAACCAGAAAAACCAGCGTGTTTCTTCATCCGCAAATAACTTCTTGGGCCTACCGTTAAAAAAGAAATATATCAAAGTAATATTGGTCGCACCGATAAACATAAAAATCGTAATTATATATTCGATATAGGCAGAGTCCCAGTAAGCGATACTGGCATTTTTCGTGGAATAGCCACCTGTAGAAATACAAGTGAGCGCATGATTGACAGCGTCATACAAGTCCATTGGACCCGCCCATAAA
>OGON01000862.1_pt1 | contig 22781 bp, 22 predicted proteins | sample 1552671 | NCBI WGS metagenome assembly OGON01 (sample SAMEA2580136, study PRJEB22360) | human gut metagenome | biome: human gut; feature: human-associated habitat; material: faeces | place: Denmark | collected 2008/2010 | reverse complement strand
ATCGTGTAGCGGATGTACTTGTCGTCGGGAGCAAGGGTAAAGAAGTAGTGGTGGACTTTCTTTATGTTATAAAATAAATAATTGCACCACAGATATTTATCTCAACAATAAAATAAGTGGGTAACAAAACAGTTACAACGTAGGTGATTTATGAGAATTTAAAGGAACATTTCCTTGGGTATTAGATAATACTGTGTAAGGGGGTATTGATACCCCACTTTCCTAAATCAAAGATTTAGGTATAAAATAGAGTTGCTTTTTGCGGAAATACAGTTCGGGAGTTGTGTTTTCTCGAATATTTGTGCTAACTTTGCATACAAACAAGAAAAGGCAGTCTGTCAATGAATACGACGATAGACAAAATACCTTGTATGACTTTGAATGCCGGATTTATCGTCACACTACGGGAAGTGGTCGACAATGACTGATTGGAAATCACAATTTGCGACTTCAAGATTTGTAAGCAATGGAAAAAGAAAGGGAAAAGATAAAGGACAAGGCAAGTGAACCACCAGTCGAATTTTGTGACCAGTTGCCGAATACTATTGACATACGACCGATGATTCAGGTAGTCAGAGGTCAACAGGTTATGCTTGATAGAGACTTGGCCATGCTATATCGTGTGGAAACGAGGGCGTTGAACCAAGCGGTTAAACGCAATGCAGAACGTTTCCCCGATGACTTTATGTTTCAACTGAATAAGGAGGAGTTTGAAAATTGGAAATCACAAACTGTGATGTCCAAATCCATTATCATGGGCATAAGGCGATTTCCTTATGCCTTCACGGAACAGGGCATAGCCATGCTCAGCTCGGTCTTGAAATCAAAGACGGCTGTTGAGGTGAATATCCGCATTATGAGGGCTTTCGTTGCCATGCGCCGCTTCATCGCCACCAATGCACAACTTTTCCAGCGACTTGAAACGATTGAGTACCACCAATTGGAAATGAAACAGCATCAGGAAATGACTGACAAACGCATTGACGAGGTTTTTAAGCGTCTGGATGCAAACATTCCGCCGATGCAGGGCATATTCTATGACGGGCAGGTGTTTGATGCCTACCGTTTTGTGTCCGACTTGATACGGAAAGCGAAACAATCCATCGTATTGATTGACAACTATGTGGATGACACCGTACTTACCTTGCTTGACAAAAGAGAGAAAGGTGTGTCAGCCACGATTTACACGCAACGTGTCAGCGACCGGTTTCAACTGGATGTTGACCGTCACAACGCCCAATATCCGCCTATCGAGATAAAAAGGTTCAACAAGGCGCACGACCGCTTTTTGCTTATTGACGATGAAGTGTACCACATAGGGGCTTCAATCAAGGATTTGGGCAAAAAGTGGTTCGGCTTCACACTTATGCGAGACATCATGGCAACAGAACTCATCAAGAAAATAAGTGATTGACACTCCAAAGGGATGGGCAGCGTCATTGAAGTGCCGATGTAAGACTTACAGCGTTTCCGAATCTGGAACAGACCGGAAACGCCGTAACGGGTTATAAACTTTATTCAGTCAGAGATAAGATTCTACCATCCCGTCCATTGCGCATAGAGGGTGATGTCCTTGCTGATGTTCATCACCTGACCGTTGGTATAGCTCTCTCCCGATCCGCTGGGCTTGGTGTTCCATCCTGTAAGGGTATAGCCCATACGTGTAAACGTAGGTGTTACCAACCGGCTGTTTGTCTCGGTTACGATGTTCTGGACGCTTGTCGCAGGATTCGCGCCATCGTAATTGGCATTGAACGTGACGACGTTATGCTTCACATCGCCGCCCTTCAGCGTCACCGAGCCAAGGTCGTTCGCCACATCCGGGTTGTGGGCATACTGTGAGACGGTGTTGTTTCGGATGATTCCGCTGTTGATGGTTATATCGGCATTGGTGCCTCTGGCATAAAGCCCTCCGCCTTGCAGCAGGCAGTGATTATTGGAGATTTGGAGGCCGGAATTGTTGCCGCCTGCAGTTCCGACGGTAATCAGGGCTTTATACGCTTCACTGCCAATCACGCACAATCCTCCGCCACGGCGGTCGGCCGTGTTTTGGGTGATTGTGCCGGACAGGAGGTCGACATCTACATTCGCATCCGGGGAATAGATATAGATACCGCCGCCATTGCCGCCTACATAATCACCATCATTATATTTTCTCACTTCGGAAGAGTTCTCGGTAATGCTCGCGCCATTCACTGCCAGAGAGCCACGGCGTATGAAGATTCCGCCGCCATTGCCTCCGGCAGCCAGGTTGTCCGTGATGCTTCCGCCTGTCAGCGTTACCGTTCCGTCTATGATGTAGACGGCTCCGCCACCACCACTTCCACCGACGCTGTTCGGGGCATCGACACCGATGGCCTCATTGTCCGCTATTGAACCGCCGGTCATCGTAAAGGAAGCATTGGAGGTAGCACCGTTTGAAGAGGCGCCCTCAATGTAGACGGCTCCGCCTCTCTCTGCCGAACAACTCTTGATGATTCCGCCGCTTATCGTCACTGTACCGTTCTCTAAATATACGGCACCACCATCTTTCTTCACATGCAGGTAGTCCGTGTCTGCCGTATTGCTGTTGCGGATGATGCCGCCTGTCATATCGAAAGTCGGAATATTTCCCTCACCCGTACCGGCTGACAACAGGAATTGTGCCGAGATGTCGCCTCCGGATATTTGGATGGTCGCATTGCCTATATGCCCCTTGGCTGCACCTGTTCCTCCGCCACCGATAGAGCCGGTCCGGACAATCGGATTGCCGTAGATGGTGATGGTCGCATCACCTCCGTTATAAGCGTCGGTTGTGCTTGTGCTTGAACAGGCCGTGCCGCCTCCGATACTCGTACTGATGGCCGATCCCGTCTTGGCGAAAACCTCTCCGCCGGTAATCGTCACGTTGGCACTACCGCCTCGCAATGTATAACTGCTGCCTCCGCCGATGGCTGTTCCCAAAGCGGATTCGGCATACACATATCCGCCGGTAATGGTCACTGTGCCTGTCTCTCCATAACTGCTTTTCGAACCGGCGCCACCTATCGCCGAACTCGGGATAGCCCACTTGTTGGCATGGTTGTAGGCGTAGACATTGCCGCCGTTAATAGTGACAGTTCCGGTTCCTCCAGGCAGGCCATATCCGATACCTCCACCGATGGCCGTACCCGTGGTGGTTGCGACTGCCGTCACCGTGCCTCCGTTGATGGTCACGTCGCCATGCGAGTTGCCGCCTCCACCGATAGCGGTACAATTCTCCGCTTTCGTGGTGCCGGCAAAAATGATTCCGCTGTTGATAACAAGACCATAAGCTTTCTCATGAATTCCGTCATCACATCCTCCGATGGCAGATGCCCAGTGATTGTTCCAGTAACCTTCTTCACCGCCATCAACGCCGGCACTGGAATCATAATTAACACCATGTTTTATTCCATCCACATCCGCCACGGTCAGCGAGCCGCTTCCTTCAAAGATGATTTGGTTGCCCTGGGTCGGATTATAGTAATGCACCGCACCCAACCGGTTGTCTCCCGCAATGTGAACCGTTACTTTCGCATCCGATCCTGTGGGTTCGAAGAAGAACCCGGCTGTGCGTCGATTTTGCGGGGCATCCGTTTGCTGAAAGGTGGAATAAATATTGTCAATGGTCAGATAACAATTCACGTTACCGGTTATGTGTATCCTGTTGTTTGTGGCAGTGCGTCCTGCGGCGTTTACAAGAGTCTCATGATTTTTATCCCAGTTTTCAATCAAGCTCTCCACATCGGTATTGTTGGTGATGAAATCGCGCCAAAGAGTGCCGTTGGGTGATTTAACTGCCGGATATATGGGAGGTGTACACTTATTCTCCTTCCATATATCATTTCTATTATTTTCGGTCGATTGATAGACGTAGTAATAAATCCCTTCGGTAGGGGTGCCCGTCACCTTTACCACGTTGCCGTCTTTATAGACTGCACCTGAATAGGTCGTTTCGGTGATGGCTATATTGCCTGCCGCCAAATCGAAATAGACCGTTCCCGGAGCTTTTCCCCGATAGAATGTATAGGTAATCAGTTTGCCCGGTTCCCAGACATTGCCTCCGATATTTGTGGTATAGGTTTTAGATTGTCCATCTACCGTACATTCCAAGACCATTCCCGCGCCGTCAGGCAGAGTCTGGGGCATCAGAATTAGGTAATCATCCTTATGCGGCAAAGATTCCCCATCCTCGAATTCATTGTCATCAGCAGGGATTTCAATCGAATATGACGAAGTGGAAGAATTATCAACCTTCCAATTTTCATCCGCAAAATCATACGTTCCCTTGTTATACACGCCGCTAATCTTCACGGAGTGTACTTGACACTTAAACCCCACCTTGAAATGGATGGCGGTCAGGGCGTGGTCGAAAGCGAGGGGGATGGTCTTGTTCTTATAGTCTCCATGCTCCGTGCTTGTCCACTTGGCTACCAAAAGATCCTTTTGTTCGTCCATATCATCAGGCACCGTGTATGTGATGGCTGGCGGTGCATCTGCGGAGTTCAGCTCCATATTGCCTGCCGAAGCCATATCGTAGGGCGCATAAGCGTAAATGTCCAGATTGTCTTGCGTAATCGACTTCCACGGGATGGTGGTGTTCGTCGAGACAAGTTTGTCACCGTCGAATGTAAATTCTATATTGTTGTCTTTATTGTCAATGGGGGACTTCGATCCGGCATCATCGTATTGATAACCGAGGACACCGGCGTAACCGTCGAGAGAGGTGGAGAGTGCGCCACGGGTGGCGGCTCCGTTCTGCTGCGGTTCCATCAGCAAGTCCCACCGTTCCTCCACGATGCCTAAATTCGATACGGTGCTGCGGGTAAACGAGGATGTATGCTCGAATGTCAGATCGGTGGTAAAAGCCAGACAATCGGAGTAAGTGGTCTCATAGCCGTTTTCAATCATGTCATCGGAACAGCCTGCACAGGCGAGCAACACGGCAGCCGCCGCGCCCAAGCCCCATGATCTTATATAATCAGTATATTGTTTCATCACGATTTCAATTTTCTTCATTAAAATAAATATCTTCGCTCTGGTCGCTCCACGAGTTGAGCGTGCATACGCCCTCTATCACATCGTAAGGGGTGAAATAGAGGGAGAACACAAAGCATTTTCCTCGTGCCTGGCTCTCATCGGTAACGTCTGTAACCGCATCGTCATTCTCCACGTCTATGAGATTCAGGGATAACGGAACGGTTTTTGTTAAATTGTCACCGTGCTTGTCGGTGTAGTTTACCGTTACCGTGTATTCCGTCTTCGGACTACAGAACACCGAGCCGACCTCATGGGTTGCCGTGGAGAGCTTTTTGCTTTCGGACATGGTTTCGATATGTTGTTCCGTACCTCCATGCGTGTATTCTCCCGTCATCAGATTTACCGCCACCTCGGAGTCGCTGTTCACGGTAATCTGATTGATTGTGCCCCAAGCGTCTATGGCTTCGTGCGACGAGGCGCAGATGTTTATCTTTATCCATGTCAGCAGATGCACGTATTGCTGTGTCGGGAATCTGCTTGCCCAACTTCCACTGATTTCCGGGGCGAACAGCAAATCCGTTTCTCCGTCAATGGCATGGGTGACGGTCGCATTGTCAGCCGAAGCTGTCCATCCCGATGCAGGATACATCCCGACGCAATAGACCGTGGAATTATCGTGCGGATATTTGAGGGGCTGGCTGTTGTGCGTCACATACGCCATCATGGGCGTGCCCTCGAATGTCACGGTCTTATGCACCGGCAGGTAGGTCGGGGCAGACGGACTGTCGTCATAGCCGCTACCGTCATTCCGGAACCATACATCCGCCGTCAATGTCGTTTCATTCTGCGGCAGGTAAGGGTCGGCGATCGCGCGGCTGTCTGCATGGAGTTCTCCCACGGTGGCGCACAACTGTATGTCGCCGCCCTGTGCGGTCTCGTCCGCAACGTTCTCCGAACATGCCGCCATCATCAGGATGGCAGGCACCATATAGATATAGCTTAATTTCTTCATACGCAAATAAGATTAAGATTCAATCAAGGATTCAACACACCGTTGCTGATGCCACCCACTTTCCAGTCTGTCACCGCAGCGGTCACGGTGATGTTGTCGCCCATCTTGAAGTTCAGGTTCAGGGTGAACTGGCAGTTCCTCGTGCTGCCCGTGAAAAGGGTTGACGCATCCTCCATCAAGTCGACCGGCACTTCCACCGTGCGGCGTTCGGTTTCCACAACCAGCGTGTATTCGGAAGTTTTCTCTCCTTCACTGTCCGCAGCGGTGGCATCCACAGGGGTGCAAAGCACGTATGCCACCTCCTTTGCTTCCGTGTAGGGGATGGTAAAGGATTCGCTTTGGTACGCATCGTCCGTCCCGGTCTTATAGAAAGGGAGTTCCACCTCGTTGCCGGAAAACGTGACGCATGTTTCCGAATACTCTTTGCTCAAATCAACCGTCACGGTATTTCCCTCGCTCTTCACCTTGAGCGACTTGAGTTTTCCCCAGGCATCCGATATACTCTCACTCTCGGCTTCCACTTTCACCCTCAGCCAAGTAAGCAAATGTTTGAATTGGAACGTGGGCCAATCTGACTCGTCCACATTTTCGGCATATTGCCCGGATATTTGAGGGGCGAACATCACATCCTCGCAGCCGCTGAATGTCCTTGTGGCTATCGTACCGGTAGTGTTGGTCGTCCATTGGGACTCGTTTTCTTTTCCCGGATGCAAACCCACAAAATAAACAATGGCACCACTTTTCTCGGGATAAACCGCTTCATTGAGCAACTGCTCCTTGCCGTCGGTGAAATGTGCCGTGGTGTGCAATGCCACTGTACCGTTTGAACCATTTGCACCCGAATTTATAAACTCATACGGTGCCGTCGAAGCCCATACCTCCACATCTAACGGAGCGTTCCTGTCCGGTGCCGTCAGGGAGAAGGGGGCGCGGGTCTTCACGGCGTTGTTCTCCACCGCCGCACACAGATAAATCTGCCGGGCAGCGTCCGTACCGGTGTCCGCCTCTTCCTGCTGGCAGGAGAAAAGGAGCATACCCAACCCAAAAACTATACAAAACTTCTTTTCCATCTTATTCCACATCTATATCCTGTTCATACTCGATTATTTCCCACTCCTCGACCTCTACATTGAAGTAGATTTCCTCGTTTTTGTCACCGCAACTGATAGTGTAGACATATTTATGTCCCGGCAACCATGTTTTGGTGTTATCGAAAGTAATTGTTTTTTTAATATCACTTGTTGTGCTGCCATCGCGGGAAGCCGATAAGGTAAGGCTCACCCCGCTTAAATCCTGCGGCATCACGATGAGCCAATCCGACAATAGCGTGTTATAGTTTACTTCATTGGGGATTCTCTTCCCGATTTCTGCCGTATATGTTTGGGGAGCGTCCGTAGATGTCCACACTCCGTTTTCCACGGAGAATGTGCCGTTCAAATATATAGGGCTGAATTGAATATCATTCACCGTCATCCGGTAGGAACCGCTTTTCACTTTGAAGTTGATTAAGGCGAAAGGATGCTTGAAATGCAACAGCACAGGGTTGTCCTTTTTCGTCTTATTGGTTTCATAGGCGTAGATGAACTCCTGCATTTCGGTACTTTCACTGACAGTCGCGGGCAGATTACACGTGAACTGCCACCCGCCGGTTGCGGAATAACCGTTCACCGCGACGTGGGTCTTTGCCTTCATATCCGCATTGCTCTCATTGTCATAAGGCATATAAGCGAAGAAGTTCAGGGGGCTTTCCGTCCAATAATAGGTTGCCTGATTCCCGTTACCGTCCAATATATACCACTTGCCCGCGTCTTTGAAGTACCACGTCCGCACACCGTTCATATACACCTGTTTGGTTGCGTCCACCTGTGCATAGACCGTGAAGTTCCCGCCTCCTTTCTCCTCGTCCAAGAGGTTCCCTGTGTCGCCGTCATCAAACAAGGTGGTGGCGCGGGACTGCATCATCGGTGTCCACTCCGACAAGGACAGGGCAATCTCCGTGTCGGACAGCACAGACCCTGTATCGGACTCCTCCTGCCCGGAGCAGGAGGCGCATACCACAAGGTTCACACACGCCGCCACGAACATGCCGGCCTTGCCTGTCAATTTCAATCTTGTTGTCATATCGTTCATAATTTTCGTCAATTCTTCTCGTCATCTGTCGGCACGTGTCCCGTGCCTCTCTTGTGACCGGAAAGGGAACATTCAACCCCGTCCGGTCTGTATGGTTGCGCCGTCATCCGCATCTGCACCCGGGCAGGCGATAGATGTTTCATCCTCGGCTGCCGCTCCGTACTTGGGCGGCTTTGTTTCGTCAGCCGGGCGACTCGTCGTCTGTACTTGCGCAACCCGATGTTTGTACTTGGGCAAGTACAACTTTGTAGTTGGTCAACTACAAGGATGCAGCCGGGCAACTACAGGAATGCAGTCGGTCAGATACTGTCTATGCCACCCGGTTCCGTTCAGTCTTCACTGACCGATTCCGTGCCGTCGCTCACACTTCCGTTGCGTCCCTCGGCGAGTTTGTCCACCCATGCGAAGGTGGCTTTCTGCAAGTCGGCCTTGAACGACTCGTCGGGCTGGAAGTTGAGGTTGACGCTCTTGATGTTCTTGGCGGTAAGCAGCTCCTTGCTGTCCGCTCCGGTGGAAGAGATGGTGACGCTGAAACTGCCCCATCCGCCTATGGCTACACTCTCGCCCGCCAACAGCCGGCGCAGCACGATTTTACGGAGCTGGCGGATGGCCATCATCGCCTCGGAGCTGTTGAGGGTGGTCTCGTCGGCAATGTCCATCGCCACTTGGGTCTCGTCCACTTGTCCCGTCGTGGTCTGGACGATGTACCACTTCCTCGGACCCCTATGGTCTGCGGGATTGACACGTTGCACGGGTTTGATCAGTATTGCCATATCGTATGATATTTTATAGGTTTATTAGGTTGTATGTTAGCTGATTGCCTTTAATGTTTATAACCTGACGGGGCGGTTGCCCCGTCAGGTTGTTGGGTCATATTCAAATGACGGATTTCCTTGTCTTGTTATTTCGTTGACATATCGATGTTGTATGAACCGCCGTCTTGGAACTCATCCACAGTTACCGTGAATGTGATAGGAACGAGTACAGGTTCCGGTTTATCAGGATCTTCCGGGTCTGGGTCTGGATCAGGGTCGTAACCGGCACCTTCACCGAAAATCAGCGTATAGATATACTTCTTGCCTTGCATCCAACGTGCGTGATCATCTGCATCCGTTTTATTCGGATCATTCGTCGGGTTGGTCAAAGAAACAGCAACCTCTCCGAAATCTCCTGTCTTCGGCCAAAGCTGAATGCCGCTGGTAACATCTGTTATCTTACAGTTGATGAGCAAGCGTGCCGTTCCTGTGATTTTTGTTTCTCCGTTTACTACTGAAAGCCACTCATTCAACTTCTGCGGCATAAGGAACAAAGCCCCATTGCCTGCCTCTGTTGTGAGATAGCTCGCTGTAGTGGTGACAGGATACGCCGTTGTCAGACTGAAGGCTGTATAACTGGTATTGTCAGTCGGTGTTGCCCATCTTCCCCAAGTATTATCGGTTTCCGTATCTTTACTTTCGTCTGATGCCATATTAGGACCGGTGGTATTAGTCGCCCACTCAAGGGTTGACTTGCTAGCTACACCATCAACTTTGATGCTTTGTATCGATACGTTGATACTGCTCGTTTCTGTCTTTCTCACCATGAACACGATTTGCGACAGTGCATGGCGGAAGTTTATGTTTACAGAACTGCTTTTGTGGTCATCTTTCGTTTCGCCTGCGTTCATGGAGTAAAGCAAATCCTCTGCACCATTGACAACATAGTCCGTGATTTTCTTCTCCGAAGTGTTAACCGTTACAGTTCCTGATTGCGGGCTTGCAGGGCTTACAGCGAAGAAGTCAACTGACGTTTCCGGCCAGAATTTCGTGCCGGAGTAAGTCCACTTGTCATCCGTCTTGTTAACCGTGATGTTGTCCATGTACAGTTGGGCCGGTGTGCCGGTAAAAGCCCAAACCTTGAACTGGTTGATGGAAGTGGTCGTAGTAGCCTGAGCACGTGTCAGCTTCCCTGCGGTCACGCTGAAGTCGATGCCGTTGCCTTGGTTCACCTCTATCGTTTCGTCATTGGAACATCCCGTTACCAATGCCATGGCCGATAGCGCCAGAAATAAATACTTACTTTTCATAAAAATCAGAATTAGAAATGATTTTATAATAGTTGTTACTTACATGATGATTTCTTCCTCCACCACCTGCCAGTCATCCACGGAAGGCTCGAACCCGTTTCCGTTGGCGATGGGCTGCGGGAACTCAAGCCCGTCGATGATGATGTGCACGTGGCGTTTGTCCGGTGCGGCGTGTATCTGGTCGGTCACGTCGAACGTGTAGTAATACTTCGAGCCGTCCACGAACCACACGTAGAGCAGCATCTTATGGGGCTTCGTGTTGGCTTCATGGTGTCCGAAGGTGTAGAACCCGCCCGTGATGTTGGACACTCCGTCAGAAACAGACTCGAAAGGTATCGTGACGCATTCCGTCCCCAGTTCCTCGCTGCCGAAGAATACGGACGGTGCCATGCTTGAGAGTGAGCCGCACATCTGCGTGGCGTATTTCAGGTTCTGCACGTTGCGTATCTCGTAGGTGTAGGTGCATATCAGTTCGTGGGGATAGAGCGTGATGACCTGCTCGTCCTTCACGGCGGGCTTGCCTATCCAGTCATCCTTTTCGCTGAACGGGAAACAGACATAGCTGATGCCCGCATCGGTGATTTCCACGTCCAAGGCCGTGCAACCCCACATCATGTCGGGCGTGATGACCACCCGTTCGTCCTCCGCGTCTTTCGCCTGCGGGGCATAACTGGCTCCGCTTCCGTAAATGCTCTCGAAGATGTTGCCTTCGCGGGTATATCCCTCGTGGGTGTCGAATGCGTCCATGCCCCGCAAAAGCACCGACTCGGTGTCGTTGTTATAGCAAAGCACACGGTATCTGCCTACCTGTATGTCTATTTCTCCTCCCGTCTTCCCGGAGAAGTCGAAACGCCTTTGCGGTGCGTCCTCATCGTCCAACGGGTAGAAGAACACGCACATCCCTTCAGGATTCGCATCGGGAGCGTCCTGCCAGTCAAATTCCACACGGACGGTCTTTATGTGCGGGTGTTGGTAACACAGCTCCTTATGCTCGCAGGAAGAGAAGGCGAGCACCGCCAGCATACACATTATTATATATAGTCCTTTCCGTATCATCGCTTGCCTCCTTTCTCCTTGTTGTAATTGCCCTTTCCGATGAGCCACACGAGCGACACCTCGGCTTTCGTAGGCCCGAACCAGTGGCGTTGCTTGGTGCATTGCCATACGTAGCAGTTGTCCACAGGCTTGTATTCGTGGTATGTTCCGCCCCAGTAGCCCACGCCGATGGTGAAGTCGATGTTCAGCCGTCGGGCGATGGGGAGCGAGTAGCCGTATTCCACGCCTGCCGCCCAGTTCATCTTGTCCCAGAGCGTTCCGCCAGGCTTGCCGCCCATGTAACCCTTGCCTCCGGTCTCGAAGTCGTAGGTGAATATCTGGCCGTAAACACCGAGGTGGTGTCCAGTGAGCGGTTTCTCCTTGGCAGCCCTGCCGAACCATTTGCGCACGGCGATGTCGCCTCCGTAGGCACGCCAGTACCAGTGGCTCGGGTCTCTCTTCCCCCAGCCGTACATCCAGTTGGCGACGACAGACCAGTCCTTTCCGAGGTAGAACTCCACCCCGATGTTCGGTATCAGCAAAGCATCGTAGAGCATGTTTGTCCGCACGTCCATGTAGAAAGGTTTTTCGGGACAATAGGGCACATAGACGTAGACCGTATCGTGGACGAAGACGGTGTCCACCGGAGGAATGAACAATTCCGTTTTCGGTTGCGGTATGGGAGCTATCGGATTACGTACTTTCTCGTACCACAGGTGCAGTTGTGAGGCACGGAGTTCGGGGAAATGTTTTTTATACATATACCAATAAGGTGTACCGCCACGTAACCGCTGTATCCGCCCCAAGTGGTCGCCTTTGGAAGCGGTTTTACCTTGCACCTCATCGGCGATTTCACGGAGCAACGCCAAAGTCTCGTCTTTGTAGGGAACTTTCGGGTCGTCCTTTACCATACGGATCAGGCCGTTCCAGTCGCGTCCGAGGAAGTGGGTCGTTTTTAAGGAATCCGGCAGAACGCTGTAGCGTGATAGGTAATCAAACAGCACGCCCGCGCGTTTTTCTGACAGCCATTTGTTGAACTTGATACTGCCCTCGGGCGAGGCTCCGCCCACGACGAGTATCTTTTGCAGCCGGTAAACGGAGTCGGCGTAGCTTGTGCGCAGGCTGTCTGCTATGCGGTCCAGTGATTTTTGGTTATCGCGGAGTTCCGGCACAAGGTCAATCTTCCCCTGACGGAAGTATATCTTCACGGAATCCCGCACTTCATGTACGGTCTGCGCCGACAGGCAGCCGCCGTAAAATACCAATGCGATGAGACATAATTTCTTTATCATACCATATGTTTTTATTATCCGTTTCTTCATAAGAAACGGATATTTTATACAACACACTGATAATCAACTATATCTAAAGCGGTTGAATTTTGTTTGGTTAACAAAAGAATATATTTTTTAATTACAACCACAAAAAAGCACATTCCATTTGGCTCTAATTCAAGATTTTTGTTTACCTTTGCACATCATATCCGTTTCTTATGAAGAAACGGATATTTTTGGCTGACAGACTATCTTCTACAAATCATTAATAATCAACTCATTTGCTTTATCAATAACAGAAGCGTCAATCGAGGCGAGGTATATCTGTGTGGTGGCGACGGAGTCATGTCCGAGTGCGTCCGATATGACATGGACCGGTACGTTCTTCGACTTGGCGATAGTCGCCCAGGCATGGCGGCTGACATACGTCGTGAGCGTGACGGGCAGTTTTACCTTTCCGGCTATGGTTTTAAGTGACTTGTTCACGCGGCGCAAGGCCGTCTCATACTGCCTGCGCTCGTCCTCCCCGGGACAGGTTATGACGGGAAGCAGATAAGGGGAATCTTTGATTGAATAGCGTTCAATCAGCTCATCAATCGGCTTTATGATTTTGATGTGGAGCATTTGGCCTGTCTTGTGCCGACGGTAGGTCAGTATGCCGTTCTGAATATCCTCCTTTTTCAGGAATGCCGCGTCTATGAATGATATTCCCCTGCAAAAGAAAAGAAAAAGGAACAGGTCGCGGGCAAATTCAAGGTTGGGCTCAAGCGACAGGTCAAGATTCCGGATGCGCCTGATGTCGTTGATTGAGATGGCCCGTTTGAGCGTTTTCTCTGTTCCGGTGAACACCGTGCGGAACGGTCTGCGGTCTTCAGTCAGTCCCTGTTCCACGGCACGGTTATAGACCGCACGGAGTATGCGCATGTAAAAGGATATGGAGTTGGGCACGACTCCCGTGGAAGTCAGATACGCCTGGTAATCCTCCATGAGCAGGTGGCCTATCGAGGCGATGGGGATGTCCTTGCCCTCCCTGAACTGCCTGAAGCTGCCGAGCGCGGCACGGTAGTTCTTGGCCGTGCCGATGCGGTTCAACCGGTGCAACCGCCCGATGACACTCTCCATGAAGATGAAAAAGGTGTTCTCCTCTCCGGTACGCCGGAACTCCGCGACGACATCATCCGACGAGTAACCGCTGCGTTGGCTCCCGAACCTCTTTATGATTTCGTCTAACCGTTCCATGTCCGAATGCAATTTGCGGGTTATCGTCCGGATCACATCCGCCCGGCTGTTGTTGTCTGTCGGTAGCGGCTTGGAAGATTTCTCGTCCCACTCGCACGGAAACACTTTGTAACCGGTCGTTATCTTCCTGATGACACGGCGGTGAGTTACAACATAGACGATGGTGCCCGGACGGCCTTTGACCGTTGACGGGCGGAATTTTGCTTTTACTGTTGTCATACATTGATGTTATGGTTCTTATTCAATTTAAGTTCCTGTACAAATGCGGTTAAGATAAAACTTTGCCGGGTGGTGTGCGTCATCTTTTCATCAATACCCACAGTGCCACCGCAAGATAACATAGCAACTGTACGGAAAACAGAATTTTGAGCCATCGGTCAGAGAGCCAGATGCCTTCGCTGTTGCGGAGGTGTTTGGCCATTTTGTTTCTGTGCTTCTCCAACAGTTCTTCTTCTGCCTTGATGTGAACTTCGGTACATTGGCTTACCTTTGCCAGTTCGTCCGTGCCGATTTGGGCTTGGATAACTGTATGGTGTTCCGCTTTTACAATGGCGTTGCAGATGCCGTCTACGATATTGTCCGCACTGTCCTTGGCCGCGTTCAAAGCATGAAAAGCCGCCCGTTCCCGTTTGGCTGTATGTCTCAGGCTGTCGTGTATGCCATGCAATTCCTCTTTGAGTTCGCTGATTTCCTTGAGCAGATTGCGTAGCTCGACAATCTGGAGGTTGACTTTCAGAAGCAGTCCTTCCAGCTCCTGCTTGTCCTCTTCCAGTTCCTGTCCGGGTGTATAACTGTTAAGCCGCTCCCGTAGGGCGGACGTGTCAGGTTGTCTCATTGTCACTGATGTTTTTTAGGTTTGTCATTTGCGTTTCATTCCGGATTTCTTCTGTTTGCCGATCCTGTGCGAAGCCTCCTGCGCACAACGACGCATGAACTCAATCTCGTCCTCTTCCGGGTCGCGTCCCCATTTGAGGTCGGATTGCGAGCCGCCTCCACTGCTGCCGGGAATCTCCCCGTAAGGAGAAGCGACAAGCGTAAAAAAGGCAATAGCCAAATTCTGCAAAGCCTGCCAGTTAGCCAGCTCCCGGAAATCGAACTCGTCATTCAGACAGTCAAGCACCTTTTCGGGGATATAGCGGTCGTAATTATTTCCATCATGCTCAAACTCCGTGCGCAGGCGGTCGGGTTGCCACTCCGTGTAGTCCTCATAAACCGGGATGTTCCGCTTAACATTGACCTGCGGCTTTTGTCCGGCTTCGGTGTGAACGGACGGTTTCGGCGTTGTTACAACAGGCTGCTTCGGTATCGGGTTGTCTTGTTTTGCCTGTCCGGGATGCAGTTTCTCCCAAGTCTGCTCGATACGGGATGCGGTCAGGTTGCGCCCCTTTCCAAGTTCCGAGCCCTTGAACCTTGAACTGCCCTTATGAAGCACATAGCCGCGTATCACGTCTTTCTTATCCTTGCGCAGATGCAGTTCGTAGCCTCTGGCGGCAAGTTTCTCCGCATAGCCATCCCAAGACCATTCGGGCAGTTCGCGCAAAGCATCCATGCAGTCGTCACTGACTTGCGGAATACGGCTTTCATGTATGTGCCGGGCTGTCGTCCATCCCCTTTGCAGGGCAACCTGTTCCGCCGCCCGATGTGCGCGGATGTGGATGGCGTGGTCGTTGTTGATGTTTCCGTTCTCGTCAATCCGGCAGACGACGGCATGAAGATGAGGTATGCCGCTGTCAGATTCCCTGTGCAGCCACACGCTGGACTTGCTGCCCGATATGTTGGTCGGCACGGAAATGACCTCACCGTCTTCATTCAGAATTTCCTGATTGTCGTAAGCCGCCGCAAAGTCACGCCACAGTTTTTCCCAGTCCTCGACCGTGAAATCTTCGGTATGCTCCATCGCCGGGCTTATCTCCAAACGGATGACGTTGTTCTTGATGTCCGGGCGGTTCATGGTGACGAACTTCATTTCCGTCCAGATGCCCGAAGCGTCCATGTCCTGCGGCATGAAGTTGTCGCAGATGTGCGTAATCTTTTCGGGATGCTTCTTGTTCCTCGATTCCCCCGACACATACAGCATAGCCCGGATGCCGTGACTAATGGATTTTGCCTTGGCTATCATACGGCTTCCTCCTTTGTTTCTTCGTCTGTTGTCCCTGCCGGGTAGCTGTTCGCTTTCTGCGCGGACTGCAAGAAGTCGGTCACATGGCCTGTCACCTGCGCCACTTTCTCGTACCATTCGAGCATGGTGGGCTGGTGCCGGAACAGGCGTACCTTCTCACTGTCGGTCAACCCGTGCAGGGCGTTGGCGAAGTTCACCATGTCCGTCCGGCAAGCCGCAAGCTGCCGTAAACCGTCCACCTCCGCAACGGAAAGCCGCTGTCTGGGTCTGTAGTTGAGTACCCTTGCCCGTATGAAGTCGCTGCGTGTCATGCCGCACTGCCCGGCGGTGCTTTTAATCTGTGAAAGTTCCTGCTCCGTGACCTTGGTGACCACCACCTTGTCACGCCTTATAACGGGCTTTTCCTGCCCGGATTCCTGATTGGAAGTATCTTCTTGTTTCATATACCTGGTGTCCTTGAAATAATCGTGAAACGGTATCTAAAAAAGGGAAGGTGCGAGCCTGCGAGCGGCTGGTACAACGACCTTTCGGGGCGTTGCGAGTGCGTCGTGGTAATACCGTCCGGAGGCGGTAATACCTCGGCATATCTCGCAACTCAACGCTATCGCTCCATGCCACTCCTCACGTCCGTCTGCCACTTCCTGCACGGAACGGATGCCGCTTATCGCCGGACTGCGGAACAACAGGAAGGGCGTTGCTTGCCCTGTCATTGTCGGCTCGGCTGTTTTCCCGTCTGCCATTCGGCTCTTATTCTTCCCTCTATTCATGGGAAAATGTATTGTCTGTATGATTGCCATCCGCTGTTTCCCACCCACGGACGCACGGGAAGGTCATCACGGATGCCACCCTTGAACGATTGGTGTCGATAAGCCCCATGTCCGTGAGTGCATCCAGCAGGTTGCGTATGCGCTTCCTGCCCATGTTCCATTGCATGGAAAGCTGTTCCTCGGAATACTGCGCTTGACCTGCGGAAAGCATGAGCGGTCTTCTGAATCCCTTGCCCTCTCCGGCTGTAAGTGCCATTCTCGCCAACAGGTCGCCAAACAATATGAAGTTTACTGTTTCCCTGCCGTCATCATCTGTCGTTGTCCCGTACAGCCATTGCAATGCCTTATGAGAAAAAACAAATGACAGCGATACAATACCTGCCGGGTACATGAATCTGTATGTTTCCTTGTCCATAAAACTTTGTATTTATAAGTGTGATATTTTTGCTTTTGGAAAAGAATAAAGCCGTGCAGGAACCGGTATGTAAATACCAATTTGTCTTTTTGTTGTACCCTGCACGGCTTCATTTTCCCATAATCGTGTGTCAGATGAAAAAGGCAACGGCTGCTCGTGCGATACTCTGAATTGTTCCAATCTTGAAAGAAGGGAAGAAAAAAGAGATTGAATGAACGCAGGTCAAATGCCTTTCTATCTTTTGCATACGGTTACTTGCCAACTCCGTTGTTTCCGGTGTTTGCCTGTGTCGGTTGTACGGATGCCGGACGCTTGCCAAGGCTTGACACGGCACGGTTGATGTCCTCCGCGTTTACTGCAATGGAAAGCAATGCCCTGTTTACCGTCACCAACTGCAGCTTGTCGCAGAACTCCGATACACGTTCCAGCAACCCGAACGCACGGTTCAGCCGATATCCCTGTACGTTGTCCACTGCCAGGCGGTCGTTGTCCGTGCCGCTGTTGAGATAGCGGTTGAGCGCAAGGCGGTCATCCGATGAAATGTTCTCTACTGTCACCTTGCCGTCGGCAATGGCGATACTCACGCGCAATGCGTCCGCCTCATAAATGCCTACGCTCTTCAAGAATGCGCGGATGATTTGTGCGTCCTTGCCGCTCACCTCACGTTTACGGTTCTCGTTCTTCTTCTCTGTCGGAACGGCTGCATTTGTTCCTGCCTGTTCCATGTTCCTGTTCTGTTCCATGTTCCTGTTCTGTTCCATTGTTACAATCTGTTTTTGTTGTGAATAAAAAGGTTGTTTACTTCCGTCCTGCGATGTAGCGGTTGGCTTCCTCCGTGATTTCCTCCTGTGATGAGATACGGACACCCGTGAGGAATGCATCCAGATCCTCTTTCTTGAAGAAGCACAGTTTGCCCGTCGGCTTGTACATCGGGATGGCTCTCCGCATCATCAGCTTGCGGAAGTAGGAAAGCTTGAAGCCGCAATACTCGGCCGCTTCCCTGGTGCTTAAAAGTTTTCTTTGCTCTGTCATGTGCGTATGTTTTTGATGAATGATCTGCTTCGCCTTTGTCTTGGCGACAGTGCAAAGGTATGGCGGAATTTCCCCGAAACAATCACTATAAATGGCACAATCAGAGAGTCTTGCGGATTATAAATGCAACAATAAACGGGGTTGAAACATAGTATAAAGGAACTCTAAACCCTCCATAATCCCGGATAGTCCGCACATGGCAACTTATAAGCGCGGAAAGTAACAGGCAAGTTCACGGACGGGCATGAAAAATCCCGCCACGGTTGAGTGTGACGGGAACAAGAAAAAGGTTTTTATAAGAACTATACAATAAATTGAGATCAGACCTTCTTGAACTCCTCAAGGTCGTAGGTGTCGAGCCTCGGACGCAGGCGGGTGGCCTTGCGCAGCAGCCTTGCGATATGCCTCTGGTGTTCTGACGGGTTGTCTCTGTAGGCGGTCTTGAAATTGCTTGCCAGCTGTGCGCCGTTGTTGAGCGGCCAGAACTTCTCGAAGATGACCCACTTTCCTTTCCGGATTTTGAGGGCGGCGCAAAGGGCACAGGCGATATAGGCATACAGGGTCTGGTTTATTTCGTCATCCTCCTTTTTCATCAGCGGCCGGAAGTCCGTGTCAAGATAGCCATCCTCACGGAACAGAACCAACAAAAACAAGGCATCGTTGGTCTGCAACGGTTCGGGCAGTCTCCTTATCAGTTCCGGCTGTACTTTTGAAATAAGGCTGTCGTAGTGTCTGATTTCATCCTCCTGTTTCATCGTGGCCGATGGCGTGAACGTTGAAAGCACGGCTTCGATTTGCCTGTCAGCCTGTTCTTCCGCGACCATCCGTTCCTTCGGTATAAGGCTGTCCCACCGATGTTGCAACCATAACTTGATTTGTCTGCCGTAAGCCATCCCGATGATGCAGGGCAGCAGGAAGAGCACGGCGAAGAGTGAGGCCATGATGATGCACGTGCTCCAGTCCGTATGCTTGTCCGGAGTAAAAATGAATGCAAGCAGCAGCGAGATTACGAACCATGAGGCGGTCAGGACGGAACGGTCTTTGGAAAGCCACTTGTCTGTGATGATTTCGTACAAGAGGAAAAACTCCGCGACCAGCCCTATCCATCCGAGTATGGACAGGGTGGAGAACACAAATCCTGCCGTGATTGCTTCCATGCGGAACGCGACGGCGGCAACCAGACCGAATGCTGTTGCGGCCACTACCGTAAGCGGCAGCAGCATCGTAAGAAAATTGTCGGAGAGTCGTTTCATCACATACAGGTATTAGTCTTTGAAAATGTCATTGACGCGGTTGACCGCCTCGTCTTTCTTCTGGTCGATAATCTTTGCGTATATCTGCGTGGTGGCGATGTTCTTGTGACCGAGCAGTTTGCTTGTTGTATAAATGTCAACGTTCAGGGTCAACATCATGGTCGCGAACGAGTGCCTACTGACGTGATAGGTCACGTGTTTGGTTATGCCTGCCGCTTTTGCCCATTTGTCAAGGATGATGCAGATACGGCTCTCTGACGGAAGGTCGAACACCTTGTCACCGTCCTTTGCGTCGCCACGCTCCGGCAACCATTTCATTGCCTGTTGGGATAACGGCAGATAAATCGGCTCCTTTGTCTTTTCCATTACGATGGACACCCTCCACTGGTCACCGTCCTTGCGGATGTCGCCCCATGTCAGGCTGACAACATCGCTGATGCGCAAGGCACAGTAACAGGAGAACAGGAATGCCTGCTTCACGGTAGGACGTGTGGGACACTCCGTTGCAATCAGTTTCTTCAACTCGTCAATCTGCAGGAACTCGCGCTTGCTTTCAGGGCGATGGATGCGGTCGGCTGCGGCTATGTGCGTGAAAGGGTTCTCGGACAGGTAGTCATTCCGCACGGCCCAGTTCAGCATGGCACTGAACACTGTGATATATCCGGCGGCGGTTGTCATCGTGATTGGGCGGTCTGTCCTTGCCTTGTAACCGTTCCGGAGGAAATTCATGAAAGCCACGCAATAGTCCTTGTCTATCATCCTTAGGGGAACGTCACCACGGAACTGGGATGTCGCCTTCCGGATGGAGTTGACACTGCGTACCGTAGTATGTTTGCCGTTGTCCTCCAGCCACCTTGCATAAAGGTCGAGCAATTCCGACAGCTTGATGCGTCCACGCAACATGATATTGGAAACACCTTTTTCATTATTGGTCAGTTCAATGATGCGGTCTGCCTTGATCTTGTTCGCCAATGTCATGTTGTGCTGGTTCATGGCACGGCTGGCAGGGTCAAGCTCAGGGACAAGATACAGTTTCAGGAACTCATACGTCCGCTTCCCGTTACGGTAAATGTCCAGATAGATGGACTTGTTGCCGTTCTGTAGCTCCTTGAAGCGGATTCGGACAGGCTCTTTAGCCTTGATGGTTTTCTTCGGTCTGGGCATGGTGCTATGTTTTTTTTCTTGATTATTCGTTATCTGTTGTCGGTTCAACCTCTCTTTGCGATGACCTGTCGGCAGCAATCATCCTCATGTAACCTTTCATTGTCTTGGGTGTCAGCCCGAGCATACAACAGATGGTTCCTATGTCAGTGCCGGTGGCAAGCAATAGATATATAAAGGTGTTCTGCGCCAGTCTGAAATTCAGGGATTGCTTCAGTCCGGCTTTTTTGCCCCACAGCCGTAGGATGTTGCCTATTTCCGTACTCTTTGGTAATCCCTTGAATACGAGTCCCCGGTGGTTTGTCGTATCGGGCAGCCAGCGCATAGATATGTCAGCCAACGGGACGGATGATTTTCTTGAATGTACTTCAATGGTTGTCTTGCCCTCAATCGTCTTTATGTCTTTCCACTTGAGAGTGAGGACATCGGCAAAGGACAGGTATGTGAATACACTCAGCATGAAAGCCTGTTTGACTTGCGGTCTTGACACTACGGGACATGGAGTATTCATTAGAATCTTTATTTCCTCCACGGTAAGGAACTTCTTCAGCGGACGTTCCATTGTGATGCGTCCGTGAATATTTACGAAACGGAGAGGGTTCACGCCAATAACCCCATTGGTGACTGCGTTATTGAGAGTGCCGCTGAAAAGATAGATGTATATTCTTGCCGTTGTCATGCTGATTTTACCGAACTGCCCGGCATAGTCCTTGTGCAGGAAGTCTACAAATCCGTCGCAATAGTCTTCGTTAATGTCAACCACCAATGTATCTAATCCACGAAAAGCCGCCACTGCCTTTTTCATGCTTCTTATATTGGTTGCGGTGGATGCATCATTCTTGCCAAGACTGATTTTTTCGTATTTGTCAATAGCCTCTCCTATAGACAAGGATGACAATTCTTTGACCTCTATGCCGAAACAAGCGGTGAACAATTTGTTCACCCTTTTATCACGGATGGCTTCCGCCTCTTTCATTGTCTGTTTGTTCGTGCGGATGTTTTTCCTGGATGTTTCGGGTAACAAATAGAGACGGAGAGCCTCGCGGATACGCTTGCCGCCCTTGTAATAGTCAAGGTAGATGGACTTCTTTCCGTTGTCTATCTCCTTGTATTTAAGTGCAATGTGAGATTTTACTGTGTTCATATAAAACTCTATTTGTTACTATATGGTCATTTTTCAACTGCAAAAATACAAACTAAATTCTAAAGTAACAAAATAGTAGCAAACAAAGTAACAAAATTAACCCTATTTAGCGAAAATGAGAACTAATAATTCGAGTTGTATAATAGTATAAAACATTGATATACAGTTATTATTAATTCCTAATATTTCTGATTGATTTCTATGAGAAACATATATAAAGATAGTGGTGGAACATTTCTACATGGCTTTTCGCTTCCACGTCAAGCGTTTCCTCCATCGTGGTCCGTTGTACCAAAATGGGTACATTGCCGTCCAGTACATACACTTTCTGCTGGGCATCTGTCACCATCATCCTTGCCGTCCAGATGCTCGACAGGCTGATGAGCACACATCCGGCAAGAAAAAATCCGCAGAATATCGTCACCAGCTTGATTTTGTTTTCTAAGTTTTTGATTACCATACTGTTTTTCGTGTTTTATTCAATTTATTCCTTATCTTCCGAAATTTTTCATTCAGCATTCTCAATTTTTCATTATTCCTTATTTCGTCATGTGTGCTATAGCCCCCGTAGTGGACATTTTCACCTGTTGTGCCACGCCTTCACCGAAGTTTCGGGTAGAGAATGCCGTATCACCTTCAGGTATCATCCACGCCGCCAAGTCCGGCACGAGATTCAGGCATTTTAAAGCCACAATGCTGGCTGCCATGAGGTAGCCGGCCGAGAAGAACGAGTTTTGCAGGTATGCCGCCATTGTCTGTTCACTGGCGGTTATCGCTGTCAGGTTCTCCACCTGTATGCAAAGGACAATGTCAAACAACAGCAGTACGTAGAAACCGACGAAGTACAACATGGCACCATAGAAATGCACCGTCAGATACCTTGTCATCCATTTCGCCCACGCACCTTCCCACTTGGGCAGCAGACTGAAAGCCCACTGTATCGGCCCGAAAATGGTGAGCATTCCCAAAAGAATTTGCTGACAGTAAATCGTAGCCCACTATCCACTAAATATATTCAGTGAAATTCCATTTTATATGTTGTCTTTGTATATCAGCTATTTGTATATGTTTTCATTTGGTTTGAATACTCACGAAATTTCACGGTTTTAGAAAATATTGGTACTATTTGATACTATATTTCGGGATATATTTTGT
>OGON01000857.1_pt1 | contig 22861 bp, 16 predicted proteins | sample 1552671 | NCBI WGS metagenome assembly OGON01 (sample SAMEA2580136, study PRJEB22360) | human gut metagenome | biome: human gut; feature: human-associated habitat; material: faeces | place: Denmark | collected 2008/2010 | reverse complement strand
CAAAATGTTTATCTTTAATTATCAATCACTGTAAACCTTTTTCAGGACGGGACAGTCTAAAAAAAGATAAGATACAGGTTCGTAAATATTTCTGGATTTTTAGGTTTCGATAAAAGATTACACTATATTTGCAAAATAAACGTGTTTTACAACACGTTAATAGACTTGTTTTACAACACCAGAAAGAACGTGTAAAATTATAATATTGGAAATATGGCAACCCTTGCGGAACTATTGGCTTCGTCGTTAGCAGCGCTCAAGCAGGTACAGCAGAGCGGCGATTTTACGATCGTCAAAAGCGGCGAACTGTCACCCACACATTTGAAAAGATTACTTGCAAACCACTTTCTGATGCCGGTCATCAAGGGATGGTACATCGTCACTGATCCCCGGGCCGTACCGGGCGACAGCACGGCATGGTACGCTTCGTTCTGGAACTTCATCCTGCGTTATGCCACGGAGCGCTACGGAAAGGAGTGGTGCCTCTCGGCCGAACAGTCGCTGGCGATTTACAGCGGTTCCACGACCGTTCCGAAACAGGTACTGATACGCTCCCCAAAGGGTAACAACAACTCGCTGGAGTTGCTGCCCCCGACCTCGCTTTTCAATCTGGAAGCCGCTCTGCCGTCGAGGATCGACACCGACAATCCCTATCGGCTCAACCTCTATCCGCTCGCCGAGGCGATCATCGCGGCGACACCTGCAATTTACAAAAGCGACGCCACGACCATGCGCACGGCCCTGGCGCTCGTGCGCGACAGTTCCGAGATTCTGAAAATCCTCGTGGACACGGGGCAGACCGTCCGGGCAGGACGGGTCATCGGAGCTTTCCGCAACATCGGCCGCAAGGATATCGCCGACGAGATCGCCGCGACGATGAAGCGTATCGGATACGACGTTCGGGAGGAAGACCCCTTCGAGCAGGTCGTAGAGGTCGCCGTTGCGACGTCGCCTTACGCCACACGCCTGAAGCTCATGTGGCGGCAGATGCGCGAACAGGTTCTTGCGGATTTCACACGCGCAAAAAGCGGTCTTTCCCCGGCCGGATATCTGGAGCGCATGGAGGCATGCTACAAACTGGATGCCTACCACTCCCTGTCTATCGAGGGCTACCGGGTCACCGACGAGTTGATCCAAAAGGTCCGCAGCGGTGCATGGAAGCCTGACGGAGAAGATGCCGATGTCCGGAACGCCCTTGCGGCACGGGGTTACTGGCAGGCTTTCCAGCAGGTGAAGAAGAGCGTCGCGGAGATTCTCGGCGGAGGCGACGGTGCGGCCGTCGTCGCCCGGGATCTCGCAACGTGGCACAGCGAGATGTTCATGCCCTGTGTCACGGCAGGCATCATCAAGGCATCGGATCTTGTCGGATACCGCTCCCATCAGGTATATATCCGCAACTCCATGCATACGCCGCTCAATCCCGATGCACTCCGCGATGCCATGACGACGCTGTTCGAACTGCTCTCGGAGGAGCCGGATGCGCGGGTGAGAGCTGTGCTGGGACATTTCGTATTTACCTATATCCACCCTTATATGGATGGAAACGGCCGTGTGGGGCGTTTTCTGATGAACACGATGCTTGCATCGGGCGGGTACGACTGGGTGATTATTCCCGTAGAGAGACGAGAGGAATACATGTCCGCGCTCGAACAGGCGAGCGTTCAGGGCCGGATCGAACCTTTCACGAAATTTATCTCCTCGATATAGGAAATGTCCGTCTACTTTTTCTTGGGTAAAAGTTTCGCGAGATCCGGGTCGGCCTCGATGCGAGCGATCTCCCGGCGGACGATCTCCATGACATCGGCCTTGACCCGGTAGTAGTTCTCGTTGACAATTTCCCCCATGTGATCCTCGCCGTCTTCTCCGATGAATGAAGAGATATCCGGGATAGGAACATAGACCGCCGTTTCGGCCTTGACCTTTTCGTTGTCGATGACGATTTCGGCATGGAAAATCTTTTGAGGGATGGGCTCGTCGAAATTGTCGGCCACAGACCCGACGAACATACCCTGCGTGAGGTTGGAGATCTTCGACGCCGGAATCAGCGTTTCCAGCTGCGTATTGGTCGAGGTCGTGACGTTGTCGTTCGACACCGAATGCGATTCGCGCAGCTGGACGATCTTGCCGAAGCGATCCGATAAGGTGCGGGCCGTATCGCCCACGACTTGTCCGGAGAAGATGTTGCCGACGGTGTTGATGATGACCTTCGCCTCCTTCTCCCCGTAGTCGCGCTCCAGCTGCGAAAAATCCTGAATGCCCAAGCAGACGGAAACCTTGTTCGAACGAGCCGTGGCGATCAGGTTGTCCAGTCCCCGGACATAGATCGTCGGGAGCTCGTCGATGATGAGCGACGATTTCAATTTCCCCTTTTTATTGATAAGCCGAATAAGACGTGAATTGTAAAGCCCGAGCGCTGCGCCGTAGATGCTCTGACGGTCGGGGTTGTTGCCCATACAGAGGATCTTCGGCTCTTTGGGGTTGTTGATGTCGAGGGTGAAGTCGTCGCCGGTGAGCACCCAGTAGAGCTGCGGGGAGATCATCCGTGAAAGCGGAATCTTCACCGATGCCACCTGCCCCTGCAACTGGTCCTGCGCATTGCTTTTCCATGCGTCGACAAACGGCGAAAGGTAGTTTTCCAACTCCGGATAGGACGAAAGGATCGGGAAAATCTTCTCGAGAGGCTGGCACAGGAACTCGATGGCATGGGGAAAGGTGCAGTAACGACCTCCGTCGTAGATTTTCAGGTACCAGATAATCGCCGCGAGCAGGATGACGGCCGAATCGGTGAAGAAATCACCTTGTTTATCGACCCACGTCTTATTGAGGTTCAGAAGCGTGACGTAGGCGCTTTCATAGGCGTCCGAAATGTCGTCCATGAAGCGGGCGTCGATGGGATTGCAACGGTTCGACTTGCGGGGATTGTCGAAGTTGATGACGCAGAACTTCGGTTTGACAGTGTATTTATCCAGATGATGCAGCAGATGGTTATAGGCGATGCGGGTAAGGTCGTCGAACTTATAGTCGTAGACGAGCATCGAGAAGCCTTTCTCGATGTGCTGTTTGATATAGTTGTTCAGCACGGCGTAGCTCTTGCCCGAGCCGGGAGTTCCCAAAATCAGCGTCGCACGAAACGGATTAATGACATTGATCCATCCCTGCCGCCATTGGGATTTATAACGATAACGCGTAGGAAGGTTCACCGAATAATCATTGCCGAGGCAACGCTCTTCCTGAAGGAAACTTTCGTTTTCATCATTGAACGGATCGTCGGCAAGAGGCTGTTTCATCAGGCGCCGCAGCCAGATCCCGGCGGCCAGCAGGCAGAGATATCCCACAGCGAGGGTCGCAATATAGCTCCATGCCCGAAAGTCGGTTCCGGCAGGCAGCTCCAGCAGCGGGCCGTTCAGAAAGAACAGCGGGAAGCCGAGGCTGACGGCTCCGGCGATATGCCGTCTGCCGACCTTGCCGTTACGGACGCTCTTGGTTCCGTAGCAGCCAAGGGCGAGGAACAAGAGGCAGCTGAGTTTGGTCGTTATGGGATGAGAGAACAGCAACGTCGTCCGCTGAATGCTCAGGAGGATGCGGTCGAAAGCCGTCCATGTCAGCCCGCACTCGGACAGCCATCCGTAGCAGAACCAGTAAATATGGAGAATAAGGAAAAATACGCCGAGGGCGCGGGCGAACTGCACGATACTTTCAAGGGCCCGCAAATCATCTTCTTGTTGCATGGCAGAGGGATTTTAAGCGGTGAAAATACACCTGCCCGCCACGGCTCCGGGTCGATGTCCGCCACTGACCGCTCCTGTCCGCACCGAAGCGGTTTCGGCTGCGTCAGTGCTGACTGTATTCCACGAGGCTGTTGCGCAGGAAATCCAGAAACCGGGTCAGCGGCGGCTGCACTCGATCAGGTGGTTGCGCAGAAGATCCAGAAAACGTGTCAGCCGCAACTTGCGGTTTATGACGGCATGGCGACACTGCTCCGGATTGTTGATCCGCACATTGAAGGACTTCGACAAGACATTGACAAGCGTCGGCAGATCGGCCGGAGAACCGTCGATGCGGCGCACGGCTCCGGAGATTTGCAGCGCTGCGATCAGTTCCATCAGATCCGTCGGGGTAAACTCCTTCGACAGATAAAGCGGGGATTTCGGGACTTCGACCGAGACCGGATCGGCGATGGACGGATAACGAAGCCGGGTGAAGACCAGGCGGATTTCGAAATTCGTCAGCAGAAGCGCCGATTCGAGCAGCGACGCCTGCGGAGATTCCTTCTCAACAATCCGCACTTGTAGCCGCATCAGGCGGGATTGGAGACGGGCAAGTTCGTGCAACAGGTCGAGGGGCGGGCGGAGGGATCGAGCGGTAAGACTATGAAGCATATCGATGTAATCCTCATAGGCTGCATCGAGAGCATCCTGCTCCGGGGACAGCAATCGTCGGTCGAGAAAGGTTTCGAGCATTCCGATAAACGGAACTTTTTCCGGGTTCTTCATCGTTCGGGGCATATCGGGTTATTCGGTCGGTTTTCATGTGCGAAGATGGGAATTTCTTAAATGCGAAACAGCATATCCGGATATCCGCCCGGATATAAAAAGTCGAAAAAATCATTCCTCCTTATTCAAGGAATAAAGCAATGCCTCGGTAAATTTCGTGCGATCCTTTTTGCGCTCCAGAACACGGCGTTTGACATCGGTCGGATCGCCGAGTTTGACATGCAACGTATCCTCGAAGACCCGAACGACCAGATTGAACGGAGCGGCCGTACCGTCGGCCAGCAGCAAAGGCTTCGGGGTCATCCGATCGAGCCCGCAAAGAATTTCCGAAACGCTGATCGCAGAATGCTCCTTCGACCAATAGAGCGGCGACTGAGGGGCGGACCCGGAGATGAAATACTGCGGATGTTCGAGGCGATAATACAACAATTCTTTTTCCATGCGGATAAATTCGATAGCCATGTCGATAAACCGATGCACATATGGCGGAGGCGAAATGGAAGGTTCGTGAATTCGAAAAAGCAGAAACCGGAACTGGATTTGCGTATAATTCAACGTATGTAATGCCGACAGATAATCCGTATCATCGCAAAGGGCTGTAACGCAGCGGGCAAATTTCAAAAAGTAAGTTTGCAGCCTTTTTTCAGAAACAACTTTGCGATTCAGTGATTTTAAGATGGCTCGGAACAAAGAGGTATGCAACAATTTGTCCATCTATATTTGTCGTTTATTACAATGAATTAAATTGCATATATTGTATCTATGAGATAATTTTCTTACCTTTGTAGAACAGCGAATAGCTGTCGAATCCTGTCATCGACACCTGAAAATGCTACAAAGACAAGATGGACGGGATGATAGGAGAATCGTGCAAAAACAGCACGGGCTCTCCTATCTGTTCATCGGGTTGTAGCATTCCTCAGGTGTCAATAGGTTAAGTCCGTGCTTTTATTTTATGCTATTTCATTTATGGTTTAACCGAAAAGCATGATTTTGCCACAATAAATTTATAATTTATGCGTTTCATAAAGAAAATACCGGTTACGATTTATTAAAAGTGAATTTTTGATGTCAAAAAGGCTTACAGATGCTCACATTCTGAATCGGTCAACGTTTACATCCGGATATTTTCTTATTGCCGTTCGAATATTCTTCGAACGGCTTTTTTATCCGAAAGTTAAAAACACCCGCACACCTCAAAAGATGTGCGGGTCGAAATCGGGTCGCTTACAGATGCTCGACCGATTCTAAACAGGCCAACAATACACCTTCAGAGGAGTTATTCGGCCGTAGCCTCGTCGTAGGTGATGGTGTACCCGCTGCTGACGAACGTCCAGTCCTGCGGACGATTGCCGTTCTCGCAAGTAACGGTTTCGCCCCATGCTCCGTCGGCAATGGCGTTGAACAACGGCAGCGGATCAGAGTCATTTCTCGTGCGCAGGTTGAAGTGCATAATCGAACCGTAACCGGCCTCGGTCAAATCATAGGCTCTATCCCCATAATAAGATACATTGCTATCGATGGAGCCCAGATTGATCGACAACGGTGCATAGCGCTCCTTGGTTACGCCGGGAGTGCTGATATATGTGTTGTAACCGAAGTTGGAATAGACATAGTCGAGTTTGGCTCCGGCTGTCGCATTGATCTGATTATAGCCGATATTGTACTGGAAGAGGGTAATCAACTTGCCGGCGGGCAGCTTGGCGCGCAGTTTGGTGATCAGATTGCCGAACGAACCGGAAACAGTGGTCACCGTGCCGCCGTACTCGTTGTCGAACCCGATACCGTCGAGTCCGTACTTATTTACGGCATAGGCGAGAATCGTGGCGAGCTGGTCGGCCTGCGTGTCGTTCAGACTCGTGAAGTCGATGTTCTGCCAGTTGGGCAGGATGGTGAGCACGACTTTGATGCCCTTGGCCTGCAAGCCGGCTACATAGGTGGCGGCGCCGCCGTTTTCGAGCAGATTGGTCATCTTGTCGTTGAGATAGAGGGTCGGACGCACTACGCCGTTGACCGTCTCCTTGTTGAGATTGGCGGCGAAAAACTCCACGATGTCGGCATAGGCCGAACCGTCGGAAAGCAGATAGTCGCCGGCATTGAGCGGGTTCACGTCGTTGGTTTCGACATAAATGGTGACCTTCGGAGTCTTGTCTCCGTAAGCGCGTGTCTTAACGACTGGCTCCTGCGCCTTGTCCATCGTCGGTTCTTCTGCCTGCTGGCAGGAAAACATCATCGCTGCACTGGCTGCCAATGCTGCGAATAATTTGAAATTTTGTTTCATGTTGGTTAAAATTAAAATTAGTTAATTTGTTTGCTCCGGTTAAAGAGCCATGAGAGGATAAAAGGGGAAGAACACAGGTGTATTTTGTCGGCCATTTTATCAATTCCAGTCTTTCTTCCATTTGCCGTAATTCTGAATACCCTCGGATAATGTCCAGAGTCTGTTCATATCCAACAGATAGGCGTATCCTTGTCTGCTTCCGAGCAAATACCTGTTTTCCGGATCCATGTAAGTGCAACAGGTTGCAAACATATTGTCCCAAAAAGCTTCGTAACTGTCCTGGAGATTGCTGTGCAAATCGTCGAAGACAATGATGTTGTTCGGCCTATACTTGGGAACCCAGTCACAGAAGCCAGAATTAAGTACCTGCTCTGTTTCGGTATTTATGCCATCGTCTATAGACGAGCTTGAATATATGGGAAAGTTGACGCAGCCGTACCGCTCCTTGGGCAGGTTGGCGATCGGCTTTTGCGTATAGGCCGAAACATATTCCAGTTCGGGGTGCCACGGGTCGAGCAGCTGCGGGGCCTCGCTGTTGCTGTTGTAACCCGACCATGCGTAGTCGATATAGTCTCCGACGGCGATGCCGCCCGTCGCCTTCGTATCCCAGAAAGTAGCGGTCGGCTCCTCGTAAACCGTGACCGTCAGCAGTTTTTCCGAGCCGAGCGCCTCGCGCAGTGCCTTGATGAGTTTCGGGTAAGAAGTGGTGTTCACGGCCGGCATCCCCTTCTTGCCGTATCCGGCGCTGCGATCCCACAGGTTGATGCCGTCGATACCGAACTCTTCGACCACGGTTTTCACCTGTGCTACGAAATCGACGATCTGTTCGTCGGTCAGGTTGCAGAATCCGAGTCCCTTCCCGCTGCCTTCGATTGAGATGCAGACCTTGCGGCCGTGCTCCTGCAGCGGACGGATGTATTTCACGGCATGGTCGAGGACATAGCGCATGTCGTTTCCGAGGTTCAGCAGCGCACGGCCGGTAGCCGCATCGTAATCGAGCACCACGGTGCGCAGGTTGATGATGTTGCCTACGGTATCGTACCAGGCCACGGTCGTTCCGCGGGCCAGTTTCTTCCGCATGATGTAGTCCTGCGCCAGCAGCGGCTGAAAATCGTTCGTGTTGATGTAGAACACGAAGAACAGGTCATGCCCGTCGTGCAGCGCATAGCCGTCCGCGTCCGTATAGGGCTGGCGAACCGAAACGTTGTAGTAAAGTGTCTTGTCCGCGTCCGGTGCGTCCTGTGCAGCGACCGTGAGCGGCAGTACATATTCCCCGGCGGCAAGTCCGCTTGCCGAGAACTTGATACGTTTCAATTCCGAGCGCTGCGCTGCGGCCGAGATATCGAGCGTCTTGCCGTCGGGAAACTCGTAATTCGCCTCCGGCAGCAGCGTGCGTTCGATTTCATCTCCGGCATCGTAGTCGTCGAGCAAAGATGCATCGCACCATGCGTCGAGCGAATATCCCGCTGCCGCCGGCTGCGTCTGCCTCAAGTAGAAATTCTTCATCATGACCCCTCCTTCGGTCAGCAGCACATCGACCCTATTTTCCACGGAATTGCTGCTGCTCAACATCACATGGTTCTCTTCGATGGAACCTTTGTCGGGCAATTTTCCGCTTTCCTGCATCACGGGATCGGCCTCGCAGGCCGTAAGGCCCGCGAGTGCCGCCGTGCAGAGAAGCGTCACCACCCTTGTTTGCAAATCAAAAATCGTCTTCATGGTTACTCATTGGTTTCGTTAAGTTTCGGAATCTCGATGCCCTGCGGCCAGATGATGTCGTACTTGGCGATGCCGTCGTTGCCGTACATCGAATAGTCCTTTACGGTATTGCCAGACCCCTCGTTGAATTTCCAGTATCCGAGCAGTGTCGGGTCGTTTTCCGGGTCGGCGATTTCATACATGCTCTCCCAAATCTGCTCGGGCGTGCGGGCCACGGACCAGACGCGGGCCTCGGCGATCTTGCCGTTCAGAGGACGGTAATCGTCGTAGGAGCGACCGAGGAAGAACTGGTAAGCCTCGCCCAGCTTGTTGTAACCCGTGTCGTCGGTCTCGTACTGCGGTTTTTCGTTGTCGGGAGCCGTATTCCACAGGTCGTAGAGCGCCCGCATGGCCAGATTGATCTGGTTCTTCTTGCTCTGCGCCGAGATGCCGACCTCGGTCGCTTCGCTCTGAATCTGGCCATCGACATAGATGCGTGCGGTACGCGCCGCTTGGTCATATGTGCAGGCGACATGGTACCAGCGCCCCTTTTCGAGGTTCTTCGTCGCATCGCGCCCGGGAATCTTCCCGAAGGACGAACCGGCACCCGATCCGTCGAACTGCAACTGCTGACGCTCGAAATTCGTGTCGCCGATACGCAGCAGCAGATACTGCTCGACACCCATGATGGACGAGATGTTGACGGGGCTGCCCGTAGCGGTGCTCGTCGCGAAATCGTCGAGGTATATCAGCGTCTCATAGGTCACGGCCGTCAGACCATTCCAGGCCTTGCTGCTTTCCGAATACTTGTCGAGGGTCGGGAACTCGATCCAGTTGTCGGTGAGCTGCGCTGCGACGGTGATGGCCGAGGATCGTTTCACGACATAATAGGCGACGTCGGAACCGTGAAGCACGTCCATCGAAGCATGGCCGATGCGCACGGGGACGAGATAGGTTTCGTCGATAGGAAGCGCTCCCGTCTGTTCCTCGCCTTGGCCCATCAGCTCCTTGAATTGCAGGGTCACAACATCCGAGGTTGTTTTTCCCGCGGCGATCGTGACACTCTCGGCCGACAACTTATAGTATTTGGCATCGAGCATCGGCCACTGCGTACCGTAGCGGGCATTGTACGTCCCGACGAGCGACGGGTCGACCGTGAGCGTCACCGCCACATCCTGTCCCGCAGGGTAGGTCAGCTCCGCCTGCAAGGCGCAGTCGTAAGTCGGTTTATTGTTGCCGAAGGTCGTAAGCTGCACCTCGTTCGTTTCAGCGACGTCGAGATAAACGGCGTTTCCGAACTTGTGGTCGTCGGCCTCATAATTATCGCAGGCCGCGAAAAACACGAGCCCCGCGACGGCTGCAATCAGATATTTTCCGTATTTTTTCATGGCGTTCACTATTTAGCGGGATTTAACGTCTGGATCGCCCCACGGATCGTCTGGTAGTTCATCTCCGCATGATAGTAATCTTCGGAAATGTTGTAAGCTGCCAGACCGCCCAGCGGGCCGAATTCGATGACGCGGCGCGACATCTCATCGACGGCCGCGAACTCTGTGCGATCCTCATCCAGCAGGGGTGCGCTGATCTCGGCCGCCAGCAGCAGCTTCTCCGGCGCGATACCGGCATACCCCGTGGCATTCAGCACCTGGAGCTTCACCTCCTGCACATTTTCGAGTTTCTCCGTATCGAGGGCGATAAAATCGACCTTGGGACGGTCGGCGGCAGCGAGCGACAAGGGGTTGCCCTCGAAGACGAGGAGCTGGCCCTCGGATTTCGCCGCAGCGAATTTCTCGACGATGCGGGCCGTGGCGTCCGTCGCCAGCGGATCGGTCGTAAACGAGTAGCCGTCCATGCCGTTGGCGGCGACGGCGGCGACAACCCGATCCAGATAGGCATCGAGCGCCTGCATATCGGCGAACTCTTCCGCGCGTGCGGCATAATCGACCTGATAAAGTACCTTCGTCCCTTTCTCGCGCATGACGTCCATATCCTCGGCGTCGAACTTCGAGAAGTTGTCGGCGTTGGTCAGCGCTACGATGTCCAGCGAATCGGGGAGGCAGCGCATGAAGTCCTGCTCTCCGGTCGCTTTCTCGGGAGAATTGTGCATGCGGGCATAGACGATGAAATGCTCCGACTGCTTGTAGGCCCTCAATGTCGCGGTGTACTCGGCCCACAGGGCAGGATCTTGCTCCCAAGGCTTTTTGACCGTACTGTCGAGTGCCTCCGTTTCCGTCCAGTCGCTGCACGAGACGAGCGACAACACCGAAAACAGCGCCAGCAGCGTGAATATAAAGTTCTGTTTCATAGCTGTTAGTTGTTATAAGATTTGCAATCCCACCATACGCGGGTTCCCATGACGTCGCCCGTGCGGTTGCCGTTCTGCTGCTCGCCATCGAGCGTCTGGATGGCCGACTGAAGGTTGGCGTTGTTCTGCTGGTACTCCTCGACAGGGTAAGGCAGGCGTCGTGCACCCTGCGTTACGTCCACCGTGCCGCCCGACTTGTCGGTGGGCACGGGCAGCAGTTTCGGATAGCCCGTGCGGCGGTGCTCCGACCACGCCTCGACGCCCAGCGGGAAGATGGCGATCCATTTCTGCACGATGATGCGTTCGAGGTTGCGCTCGAAGTTCTCGGCTCCGTTGGCCCACGGAATCCCGATATCGCTCTGGGCCGTCGCGCTGTAGTTGCCGACCGGATCGGTGTAGGGCGCGGGCTTGACGTCGGTCTGAGCCAGATAGGCGTCGGCACCGCTGGCACCGCGCTCCTCGAAAGCCTTACGGCTGCTTCGTAGAGCGACCGGGCCGTTTCTTCCGAGCCCCAGCGCAGTTCATATTCCGCACGCAGGAACGTTGCCTCGGCGGCATTGAACCACAGGTAGGGCGTATCGCTCGCAACGACCATGTTCGAATACTTCGACACGGCCTGCGACTTGCTCGTCACATCGATGCCGATGCGGATACCCACATAGTCGCCGACATCGTTCGCAAGGAACATCTTCTCCAGACGCGGGTCTTTGTAGCCGTTCATGTAGCAGAGGATGTCAGCGCCGACGCGGTGGTCGCCCCAGTCGTTGTAGATGAGCGTCGTGCGGTTCTCCGCGGCGTGCATCGCCGCATTGTCGGCATTAGCTTCGATAACACCCCCGGCAATAGCCTCGGCGGCCTTCGCACGGGCGACGTCGGACTTCACATACGATAAACGCATGGCCATGCGCAACTTGAGCGAATTGGCATATTTGAGCCACTGCGCGATATTGCCGTAGTAGACGCCGTCGTAGCGGCTCCATGCTTCGGCCGGGAGCGTCGTATTGCGGCCCAGTATCTCGATAGCCTCGTCCAGTTCTTCGAACATCTTCGTATAGACCGCCTCCTGCGAGTCGTACTCCACGTAGACCGATTCGTTGCTCTCCAGCTTCGTGTAAGGGATCGGGCCGTAGGAATCGGTCACACGGTGCATGATGGCTACTCGCAGCAATTTGGCGAAGGCGATGGCCACCTCGTCTTCCGTGCCGTTGATGATGCCCTTATAGGGGGTATAGGTCTCGGTGATGACGTTGGCGAAAGGCCATTTGCGCCAGTCGGCCGAGGGATTATAGGTCTCGAACTTGGTCTGCCATGTATCGACCGTAGCACCGATGTAACCGCCGAACGGCCCGCCCGAAAGCGATTCGTTGAACTGGTACATATGCTCCTGCACCGGAATCACAAGACTTTGAAGAGCTTTGAACTTCGTTCCGGTCTTATAATTCAGGGCATCCATCTGGTCGTCCGTAACCTGATTGGGATTGCGGTTGATGTCCTCGAAATCGCCGGTGCAGGCGGCCAATCCGAGCAGCGCGACCGACAGCAACACCGACTGCCATCTCATATTGATCTTTCTCATAATTTATGCGCTTTAGAATTGGAATTTGACATTGAAACCGAGACTGCGCATCGAAGGCATCATGAAATAGTCGATACCCTGATAGTTCAGCCCCGTCGAAGCGACGGCTTCGGGGTCGAACGGCGCTTTGCAGTAAATCATCCACAGATTGCGCCCTACGAACGACACGGTAAGCCCCAGCTTATTGCGGAACCACTTGCGCGGGAAAGTGTAACCCAGCGACAACTCCTGCAAGCGGACATTCGTCGCCGAATAGAGATAATACTGCGGCAAACCCGACTGCGAGCCGATGGCTTGGTACCACTTCTGCGCATCAACCATCTCACGGCCGTTGATCAAAACACCGCCCGCATCGCGCGCCGCGGCCGAAGCCTCCGAAACGCCGTACAGATCCAAATTGGCCTGCGTCGCGGAGTAGCAGACACCACCCAGACGGGCCGTGAACAGCACGCCGAGATTGATGCCCTTCCAACTGAAATCGTTACGCCAGGCGAGGTTGGCATCCGGGAACACCGAACCTAAATAGATATCCTCACCCTCATCGGTAACCTGTAAGTTACCAGCGTTGTCCACCTCGACATAGCCGTTTTCATTATACCGCAGATTGGATGTCGTATAAAGGTCTCCCAACGTACCGCCTTCTTTAAGGATATATTTAGCCTTGCCCAGTCCCTTGATGTCGAGTTTGGTAAGATTCAGCGATTCGCCCGTCACGGGGTTTACGGCATTAGCCGCAAGTTCGCGGATTTCGTTCTTGTTCCACGAATAAGTGAAGTTCGTTGTCCAGCGGAAGTCACGCCATTGGTTGTCGTACCCGACGGAGAGCTCGACGCCCGTATTGCGGACATGGCCGGTTTGCAGGTAGATGGTCGTATAGGACGACGAGGGCGGCAGCGACGGGTCGAAGGTCTGGTTTTTCGTATCGGCCCGGTACCACGAAGCCGAAAGGTTGATATGCTGCCACAGACGGGCATCCAGACCGACCTCATAGGTAATGGTACGCTCCGGCTTCAGGTCGCCGATCGGATAGTGCGTCTTGTCTTTCCACACTTTGTTCGTAGCGTCGTATTCGTAGGTCGGAACCGTCAGGTGACGCGGGAATGGCATACCTACCGAGGCGATCGAACCACGGATCTTCAGATAGCTGAACGCCTTGCCCAGATCCCATGTCGAAGAAGGCACCCAAGACAGGCCTACTGACGGATAGAAGAACGACGACTCGGGCGAATTGGCCAGTTGCGAAGCCCAGTCGTTACGCCCCGTCACCGTGAGGTAAAGCATCTGTTTCCAACCTACTTCGACCGAGGCGAAAATCGACTGCGTCTGGTCGTGCCAGCCGACCTTTTCGGCACGTTTTTTCGTGTCATCCAGATCGAAAACATTGAATATGTTGGGAAGTCCGTTCTCCTGAATCGGCCCACGGTATGACAACTCATCGGTCTTGATATTGTTGATCGAGGCGCCGATATTCGCGTTCAGAGACCAATCCTCGCCGAAAGTCTTGTTAATGTTTACCATCAGATCGGCGTAGGTCTGCGTGTCGTAAGCACGGGCTTCGGTATAGTGGCCGTTTTTGCCGCCTTCCGTAATCGTGGTGTTCGACGAGGCATAGAGTTTTTGCGTGTAGAGCGAATTCGAATTATCAATGCGGACACGTCCGGCAACATTAAGCCACGGAAGAATGTCGTAGCTGGCCGAGAACGACAGCATATAACGCTTCTTGTCCGTATTGCGCAGGTTGCGGTAGTTGATCCAGTAGGGATTCTGCATGCGCAAATCACCGCCTTCCATATCCGCACTCCAGAATTGCTCCATGAGTTTCGTCCCTTCGTTGTAACGCTCGAAGCGACGGTAAAGGTCGAAATTCTCACCCCGCGGGAACAGGTAGGCCGGAACCAGCGGGTTCGAATAAACGCCCTGGTTGGTCATGTTCTGGTCTTTCTGATAGATGTAGCTGGCGCTCGCATCGAGCTTGAGCCGGTCTTTCAGAAAGTACGAAGTGTTGCGGAACGTGAAGTTGTAACGGTCGTACTCGTTGTTGGGGATAATCCCGTCCGAATTGACCGAAGCCGCCGAAAAGTAGGTCTGGTTCTTGTCCGTACCGCCAGAAACCGTAACTGCATTCGTATAAACGTGTCCCGTCTCGAAATAATCGTCCGGAGTATAACCGTAACGGGCTTCAGGGCGTAATTTCTCGCCCCAACTGTAAATGCTCGAGCCGCTGCGCTGGCCGTTCAAACCCGTACCGTAGCGATTCTGAAATTCCGGCTGGATGAAAGGTGCGAGAAATTCGATATTACTCGAAAACGTAGCTTTCAGAGTCCCGGCTTGGCCTTTTTTCGTCGTAATCATCACAGCGCCGTTCGCGGCTTCCGAACCGTAGAGCGCGGCCGCGGCAGCACCCGTCAGCACCGACATCGACTCGATATCCTCGGGGTTGATGTCGGCGATGGACTCCGTCGCACCGCGCGAATCGAACTCCGTACCGCCGCCACCGCCGAAGTTGTACATCGGAATGCCGTCGATAACGTAAAGGGCGTTCGAAGACTGCGAAATAGACTTGTTGCCGCGCAGTACGACCTTCGAGGCACCGCCGACACCCGACGATGAGGCGTTGATCGTGACACCGGCCACTTTACCCGTCAGCGAGTTGATGAAGTTGGCATCCTTGACGGTCGTGATGTCTTCGGCCTTGATCTGCTGAACATTGTAGGCTACGGCCTTCTCCGAACGCTTAATACCAAGAGCAGTGACCACGACCTGCTCGATCTCGGCGGACGACTCCTGAAGCGTAAAGTCAAAAGAAGTACGGTTGCCCACATTGACCTCCAATGTCTCATAACCCAAATAGCTGACTTCCAACTGTCGGGTGGAAACGGGGGGGGGTATCTGAAGCGAGAAGGTACCGTCAGCACCGCTGCTGATGCCGACCGAGGTGCCCCGGATAACAATGGTCGCTCCGACGATCGGAATGCCGTTGATATCGCGGATAGTTCCGGAAATGTTAACTGGGCGCTCTGCCGGTTTCTTGGAGAGAATGATGTTGGAGCTACTGATCTGATAGGTGATGTCCGTCCCCTTGACCATTTGGTCGAGAGCTGCTTCCAAGGACTGATTCGTCACATTTACCGTAACGAGTTTGTCTACATCTACATCATCATTGATTCCGAAAAGAAATTTTGTCTGCCTCTCAATCTCTGTCATTACCTGCTTCATACGCACGTTTTCCATCTTGATGGAAACCTTCTGCGTCTGTGCCTGCACCTCGGTAACGGAGATGCAGATGGCAGTAAGAACGAAAAGACAAGACAAGCAAATTTGCTGAATAATCTTTTTATTCATACATTTGTTGAATTTGGTTCAATGGTTGGAAATCGGTTAATATTCCTGGTTGAACTATACGCCGATGAGTGTTAGCCCACTCATCGGTTTTTCATATCAGGAAGTAAATGTTTTAAGTTGGTAGCTTGTGGTTTACGTCATAGGCTTCTAAAAAATTTTGAGTTGATAATTAGGTTTATTTAATGATGATTACATCGCCAGCAGCATCGTGTTCAAAAGTGAAATCCGACGCAAGCTGTAACATCTGCAATGCGTGGTCTATGCCATCCGAAACCCGGATTTTCAAACTCTTGTATTTTATGACAGGCATGGTTTCGCGCTGAATATCTATCTTCACATTATAGCTACGCTCCAACTTACTCATCAACTGACGAAACGGTATTCCGCTCACCGAGATAATGCCGTCCATCCACAGATAATCATCCCTGTCTGCAAGTTTCGATACGAGCAACTCTCCGTTTTGAAGACTGACAATATCGTTAGGCTGCAAAATGACGGATTTACCGTCCATCTTGTTCTTTACAGCAACCCGACCATCGAACAGGGCCGTTGAAAAACGCTTCTCTGCTTCATCGGCAACGACATCGAAATGCGTTCCCAATACTTCTACATCACAAGCGAAAGTCTCTACGACGAATGGGCTGTCTGGGTTATAGGTGACATTAAAAATAGCCTCGCCACTCAACTGGATGCGCCGCTCGCCTTTCGGGAAAATGGCCGGATAAACGATGCGGCTCTGCGCATTAAGTTCTACGACAGAGCCATCTCCCAATGTCAAACGGATATGTTGTCCTGCCGGAACCTCGACGGTCGTTTGCTGTTGTAACCACTTGTTGGTGCGCTGGCTCAGAAGAGCATGGTCTACAGCTATGCCGATCAGTAAAATAGCGGCTGCGACGCCGGCGTAACGCAGAACTTTCGACCACCCGAGGCGTAGCCTGAAGCGTGAATTATTGATATCCGCCTCCGGGCCGGGCGCGCACATGATACTCAAGATATATAAATTATATGCTTCATCGAGAACTTTTTGATTCTTCTCCGGATCTTCGTTCAGCCAAGCCGAAATCAGATCGGTTTCTTCCAAAGTCGTTTGCTCTGCGAAGAAACGGAATAACATTGCATCTGTAATTTTTCTTTCCATTCTGTTATAGTATCGTTGTGTCTATATATATAGTTCCATAACTCGGGGAGATTCCCTCCCCAAAAATGTCTTTTTTTGCAAATAAATTTTTTTATTAAATCAACACGCTGCAAATCAATTATATGGGTAAAAATATTTTTGCATTATAATCTTCTCAATTTTTTGTTATCTTTGTTCTTGCAGTGAAAACGGATACCAGCATACTGACCCAGCAGTCCTTCGAAAAGTTATTTCGCTTGTACCAGCGAAAATTATACGCTATAGCATATAGCCTTGTCCATGATGCAAACACCGCAGAAGATATTGTTCACGACAGCTTTATGACAATTTGGGAAAATCGGGATGCAGTCCAGTTTACAAGCATAGAAGCCTATCTTTTCGGTGTCGTAAAAAAACGCTGCCTGAAATATCGTCGGGACAGATATACGGGAAAAGCCGTGTATGAGAAAATTCTGATGAAAGAGCGCGGAGTGATGGATTTTTATACCCGCACGATCGAAAGTTGCAATCCGGATGAATTATTCCAGCGGGAAATCATCGAGATATGTCGTAAGCAACTGGAGCAAATGCCAGAATTGACAAAACAAATATTCATCGCTCATAAATTGGAGGGAAAAAGCTACAAGGAAATTGCCGACATGCTATGCATCAACTTCAAGAAAGTAGACCGGGAATTACAGCAGGCGGCGATGAAATTACGCTTGTCTTTGAAAGATTACCTGCTCTTACTGGTAGTGATATTATTAACTGAAATATAATTGTCCAGCCGTTTTTTAGGGGTCTCTGATTTTCTATTTTCTGTAAAAATCAAAAAAAAAGAGTTTTTAGGGAGGGAATCTCCCTGAGTTGTGGAACTATTATATTAAACGGCAATATTTTGTCAGACCTATATAGTAGCCCAAATGCATCAACTTACTCAAACTTCCCAACATTCGTTTTCTCCCTTACAATGGGTTCCGTCGCTGCTGGCGATGCCCTACTTGGGCGATGTGGAGCGCACGGACCCCGTGTATGAAAACACCCGCCGCTTCGTCTGGAGCGACGACAATCCCTATTTCTGGCGCGGCGCGGCGGGCGAAGGCATCGGCGGTCCGCATATCGGTGTGGAGATGATCTGGCCCATGAGCATCATGATGCGTGCCTTCACGTCGACCGACGACGAGGAGATCCGCGACTGCATTATCGCCTTGATGACCACCGACGCCGGAACGGGCTTCATGCACGAGTCCTTCTCGCGCCACGACGCCGCGGATTACACCCGCGCATGGTTCGCGTGGCAGAACACCCTTTTCGGAGAACTCATTCTCAAACTCGTCAACGAAGGAAAAACAGATTTGCTGAACTCTATAAATTAACCAACAAATCCAAACTGCCATGATAAGACCTGTTTCTTTTCTGCTGCTTGCCGCCGTCTTGTGCAGCAATTGTGAAAACCGCACCGAACATTCCGCTGCAATTCCCTGCGACGAACCCTTGCCGTGTCCCTCGGAGTATGTCTCGACACTCGTGGGTACGCAGTCGGACTACACGCTCTCGGCGGGCAACACCTATCCGGCTGTCGCCCTGCCGTGGGGCATGAACTTCTGGACGCCCCAGACGGGCAAGATGGGCGACGGATGGATCTACACCTACGGATCACACACGATCCGGGGCCTGAAACAGACTCACCAGCCCTCGCCGTGGATCAACGACTACGGACAGTTTTCCATCATGCCCGTGCGCGGGAAGGATAAAGTGAATGAGGAGTCGCGCCAAAGCTGGTTCTCGCACCAGTCGGAGGAGGCGCGCCCCTACTATTACGCGGTCTACCTTGCCGACCATGACATCAAAGCGGAGATCGCCCCGACGGAACGTGCGGCGATCATGCGTTTCACTTTCCCCGAGTCGGACGAGTCGGGCGTAGTGATCGACGCTTTCGACCGCGGATCCTACATCAGGGTCATGCACGACAGGCGGACTGTCGTGGGATACAGCACGCGCAACAGCGGCGGCGTGCCCGAGAACTTCAAGAACTGGTTTATCGTGCGCTTCGACCGGAAGATCCGGGATTTCCAGATTTATGACGGCGAAAAGCCGGTCGGGGGAGAGCAGTTAGTCGGCGAACATGCCCTTGTGCGGGTAGGTTTCGAAACCCGGCGCGGAGAGCAGGTAACAGCACGCGCTGCCTCGTCGTTCATCTCGCAGATGCAGGCCGTGCAGAACCTCGAAGAGTTGGGCAAGGACGATTTCGAAACGGTGAAAGACAAGGCGCAGGCCCGCTGGGATGAAGTCCTTGGTAAAATCGAGGTCACGGGCGGCACTACGGATCAATACCGCACCTTCTACTCATGCCTTTACCGCTCGACGCTCTTTCCCCGCAAGTTCTACGAGATCGACAAGAACGGCAATATCTTGCATTACAGCCCCTACAACGGCGAGGTGCTGCCGGGTTACATGTACACCGACACGGGGTTCTGGGACACCTTCCGGAGCCTCTTCCCGCTGCTGAACTTCGTTTATCCTTCGGTCAACGCCGAGATTCAGGCGGGCCTTGCCAATGCCTACCGCGAGAGCGGCTTCCTGCCCGAATGGGCCTCGCCCGGACATCGCGGATGCATGGTGGGCAACAACTCGGCATCGGTCATTTCGGATGCCATTCTTAAAGGCGTCACTCCCGAGGAGGACATTGCCACGCTCTACGAGGCGATGCTCTCCGGACGTGACAAGGTGCACCCCACGGTCAGCTCCACGGGACGCCTCGGACATGAGTATTACAACACGCTGGGCTATGTGCCCTGCGACGCGGGCATCAACGAGAGTGCCGCCCGGACGCTGGAATACGCCTACGACGACTGGTGCATCGCACAGGTGGCGAAGAAGCTGGGCCGAACCGAAGATGCGGAGCGGCTGGAAAAAGCCGCACAGAACTACAAAAACCTCTTCGATCCCGAAACCCGTCTGATGCGGGGCCGCAACGAAGACGGGACGTTTCAGACACCGTTCAGCCCCTACAAGTGGGGCGACGCCTACACAGAGGGCAATGCATGGCACTACACATGGTCGGTATTTCACGATATCGGCGGCTTGATCGACCTGATGGGAGGCCGCAAGGACTTTACGCAGATGCTCAACTCGGTGTTCGTGGTGCCGCCGATCTACGACGACAGCTACTATGGCGCGCGCATCCACGAGATTACCGAAATGCAGGTGGCCAACATGGGTAACTACGCCCACGGCAACCAGCCTGCACAGCACATGATCTACCTCTACGACTATTGCGCACAACCCCACAAGGCGCAGTGGTGGGTGCGCGAGGTGATGGACCGACTCTATTCCGCAAAACCCGACGGCTACTGCGGCGACGAGGACAACGGGCAGACTTCGGCTTGGTACGTCTTCTCGGCACTGGGGTTCTATCCTGTATGCCCCGCATCGGACGAGTATGCCGTGGGTTCGCCGCTGTTCCGGAAAGCAGTAATCCACCTCGAAAACGGTAACGACATTACGATCGAAGCCCCGGAGAACTCTCCGGAAAACAGATACGTCGGCAGCATGACCTTTGACGGCGAGGAGCTGGAAAAACCCTTCCTCAAATATTCCGAACTCAAAATGGGAGCAACGATACTTTTTGACATGCAAGCTCAAAAATAATATTTGTCCCGCAACTCATATACCCTTTGGGTAATCGGAAGGATAATAAAATTTCAAAGAACCGGGACAAAACGTCCTGGTTCTTATTTTCTATGAAGCATTTCTATCCCTTAAACTCAATATTGCGTAAATATTGCCCGGATCATTTTTTCCTTCAGAGTAAACTTTTCTGCCCGTCAGAATTTAATATTTTCTCTATATCCGTGCGGCTAAACCTACTCGTCTCAATCCATATCCAAGCGTTAACAATCTCTCCGATTCGGGGAAGAAAAAGGGTAATTCCAATCTACATCGACTTCAAGCCAATCCTTAAAATAACGATGTTCGTGCTAAATTTGATATGTGCGCCCATAATGTAGATTTTGAAGTGTGAGTGCTAAATATTATTTATAAATGCAAGATTTTTACATCATCCTGCAAATAGTATCGAATTCCTCATAATCTTGAATTCAGGGAGCACTCTCAAGCGTGCAAAATTTCAATTGCATTATCTGTGTAATCGTCGTTTTTTGCGACGTTGTATCTGCCTTTGCTGCTCTTCATAAGCCTTCGTGTCAGCCAAATCCAACAGCGTATCCACGACTCCTGAAATGAGATTTACTGTATGGATTCGTTGTTTTTGTTCCGATCGTTGCTGTTCTGCGACCTGCCGCGTCTCCTTCGGCGCCGGATATAACTCGTCGAAAGCGTTGGCCGAGAACTCTTTCCCCAGCAGCGAACCGTTGGCGACGATACCGGCCTTATGGTCAATAAACGTCACCCCGTAAATCCTACCTACCGGATTGATCCGGAAGATAGCATCTATATTGTCGGCCTTGAGCAGCCGCCGGAACTCGTCCCGCGTATTATACGGACTCATGGCATCCCGGACGCACTGTCGCAAGCGGTCGAGTGCACCTTCTTCTTTCAGTTGGCATTTCGATTTCTCGTAGTATTTCTGCAAAGCCCGATAACCTACGTCCTTGCCGATCTTGCTCGACTTGAACGGCGTGCCGACACCGTATCCGTCCTCGGTCATGGCTCCGTAGACGATGCCGGCATAGTTGCGCCCGTCGATGGTTCCCGTCCGCTCCTCGACCGAGACGTTGAACTGCTCCAGCAGCGTGCGCAACTCCCCGTAGGAGGAGCATTTGTAATTGCGCAGGCACGACCGCACGACGGACGATACCTGCTGCTTGACATTCCCCTCGGGATAATTCACTTTCCGTAGGCCCTCCCTGTCCGTCTGTTCCTGCCCCTTGACGCTCGGATGCAGGCCGTATTTCTGCTCCAACGAGCGCAGGATATCCATTGACCGCCGGGCTTCATAATCGTGGGATAACTTACGGCCGTTCTCATCGATTCGTAATGATACGACATGCAAATGCTCGCGGTCGATATCCTTATGCTTGAAGACGATATAGGGCTGATTTCCGTAGCCCATTTTCTGCATGTATTCATTTGCGATTTCCCGGAGCTGTTCGTCGGTCAGTTTATCTTCCGGCGAAGGATTCAGCGAGACATGGAATACCGTATTGGTCGTCCTGCAGTTGGCTTCGAGGTACGGCCGGAAACTCTCCATGCAGGCGTCGACATCCATTCGTCCGTGTTTGTCGAACGGTTCAAGCATCTTCTGCCAATAGAGGATTTCGGCTTCATCCCGGTCTACTTTCTCCTTATTGTAATACAGAGCCCCACCGGGCGAGGATCCCGACCTTATATTCGCAACCACTCCTTAGCCTGTTTTGCGAGGTTGAGAATCTCGATACTGAGGGCTTTCAGCTCACGCGTCCGCTGCTCCAACATGGCGATCTGATGCGGGATTGCGACGTTGGAAAAGTGCGCATTGATGACCTTTACAATCTGATTATAGTTATTAGCCAGTTTCTGAAACTGGAAGTAAAAGTCGTTCAGCCGCGCGACGAACTGCACTTTCGAGGGGTCGCGTTTGACGACGACGAACTCCTCGCCGAAGATTCTTTTGACAATAAACCGGCTCCGGTTATGCTCCGATCCGGCCTTGCAGAGCAGTTCGTTGAAGCGGATGTTCTGCTCTTCATTGAGGCGGAAAGAGTATTTATAGCTCAGCGTTCGGGGCTTCTTTCCGGTCTTGTCTGTCAGTTTTCTGTTAGTATCCATAATATCGGTTCAAAAGGCGTTCGACTGGGGAGAACGCCCGGCCTCGCAGAGCAAGGACCTTTGTCGGACAAATGCCAATTTGTCGGACAAAGGTACAGCTCGCTGTTGTCTGGCGACAACAAAAATCCGCGTCGGAGAATCTCTGACTGAAGTTTTGAAAAGCCTCCGCTACGGCCTCCGAGGACGGGTCTTTCCCGGTGCAATATTACAACCCTGCGGGCGCTGTCCCGTCCTGAAAAAGGTTTACAGTGATTGATAATTAAAGATAAACATTTTG
>OGON01000851.1_pt1 | contig 22939 bp, 16 predicted proteins | sample 1552671 | NCBI WGS metagenome assembly OGON01 (sample SAMEA2580136, study PRJEB22360) | human gut metagenome | biome: human gut; feature: human-associated habitat; material: faeces | place: Denmark | collected 2008/2010 | reverse complement strand
ACTCCGAGATCCGCGAGATCTTCCGCTCCTCCAAGTTCGGCAACATCGCCGGCGTTATGGTGCAGGACGGCGAGGTCAAGCGTGGTACGAAGTGCCGTATCCTGCGCAACGGCGTGGCCACGGTCAACGACCTCGAGATCTCCTCGCTGCGTCGCTTCAAGGACGACGTTCAGTCCGTCAAGGAAGGCTACGAGGCTGGTATCAACCTCGGCACCTTCAACGACATTGAACTCGGCGACATCATCGAGACCTTCGAGATGCGGGAAGTCGAGCGCAAGTAGTCATTGTTAAGCCCCCTCTGACGAGGGGGCTGTCAGCCGCAGACTGACTGGGGGAGAGACATGGTAGTTCCATGATTTTCTCTCCCCCAGCCTCACTGCGTTCGGCAGCCCCTCGTCAGAGGGGGCTCAAGTCTAGAAAAGGAAATTCCTATGGCAGGAACCAACCCGCGCGCCGCACGTATTGCGGCCTTGATTCAGCGTGTCGTCGCCTCCTCCATTGAGCGCGAACTGCATGACAAGCGACTCGCCAGCATCACCGTCACCGAAGTTCGTGTGACCAACGATTTGCAGATCGCCAAGGTCTACTGGACCCAGCTCGGCCACGAAGGCCACGAGGAAGGCGAACGCAAGCGCGCCCAGCAGGCACTCGATCAGGCCAAGGGCCACCTGCGTTCTCTGGTGGGCCACAAGGCTGGCCTGCGCCTGACTCCGCAGCTCCAATTCGTGTTCGATGAAGTGCCCGGCGAGGCTCACGAGATCGAAGACATACTCGCCGTGGCCAAGAAGCGTGATGAAGAACTCGCCCGTGCTCGCGCCACCGCCCAGTACGCCGGCGACGCCGATCCGTACAAGCATGACGACGAGCCCAGCGACGACTTCGAAGACGACTCTGACGAGGAGTAGTGTGCTTCATACAACACCCAGCGGCCTACTCATCATCGACAAGCCGCAAGGCGTGACCAGTTTCGACGCCGTCGCCGCCGTGCGCGGCGCGTTGCACATCAAGAAGGTCGGTCACGCCGGCACCCTTGACCCCATGGCCACTGGCACGCTGGTCATCGCCTTCGGCCACGCCACGCGACTGCTCAACGCCATCGTGGCGCATGACAAAACCTACGAGGCCACCATACGCCTCGGCCTGCGCACCACTACCGACGATGCCGAAGGCGAGGCGCTTGTCGATGATGAAGCCCGCTCTCGCTGGCAAACGCTGTCAGCGCAGCTGACTGAGGGCGGCCAGAGCGGCGAACCAACGGCGTCACCAACTGCCTCATGGCAAAACCTGCTCACTCGCACCATCGCCACCAATTTCACCGGCGATATCGAACAAGTCCCCAATACGTTCTCCGCCATCAAAATCAACGGCCAGCGTGCCTACGACTTGGCTCGCGAAGGCAAGGATGTGGAACTCAAACCCCGCCCGGTCACCATCAGCGAATTCACCGTGCTGGATATCCGCAGCGGATTCGTAGCAGGGGAGCAGACCGCTGAACCATTGCGGGAAGACGCGAACACGGGAGCGATTCCCGCACTTGATGTTGACGTGCGGATCAGCTGTTCATCGGGCACCTATATCCGTGCGCTCGCCCGCGACCTCGGCAAAGAACTTGGCGTCGGCGGATACCTGACCCGTTTGCGCCGTACGCGAGTCGGCCGATTCGCGTTGCCGGACGATGCCAGCGGACTTATCGCTCCTGAGGCGATGCTTGACACGCGAACCCATACCGTCACCGCACATACCGATCAGAAGACGTTCACTAATCGGGAAGGGCAAACCGTCACGCGCAACAAGTGCGTATTGGACACTCCTGAAGGTCTTGCCGGTGACGAGCGCCGCAACTGGCTGCTTGACCATGCCCTTACCATGGAACAGGCCGCTCGAGGTGCGATGCCGGCGCTTGACATCACTCCTGAGGAGGCCAGCGAATTACGCTTCGGCCGCCGTATTGAGCGTACAATCAGCGAGCCCACTGCCGCCATTGTGCCGCAAACGCATGATGTGGCGGCGATTATCGAGCGTGCAAACGCTCATCAGGCCAAGCCGGTCACCGTATTCCCCCTCGCGTAAAGTAGACGCGGTGAAAAGTGCAGCTTGATACAGGCCGCGCACAACAACGTCTATATTGCATGAATAACATCGCACGGATAAAAGGAACAGCACACTGATGGATATCACGCACCTGACCCCTGACGCCGAAGGTTCGATTGAATGGCCCTCGTTCAGTAACGATAAGAAGGCCGTGGTGACATTGGGCGCATTTGATGGCATGCACTTGGGTCATCAGGCGGTGATCAAGCGTGTGGTGGAACTCGCGCACCAGCATGATGCTTTTTCCGTGGTGATTCTGTTTGACCCGCGCCCCGCATTCGTGCACGGCTGGGTCATCTCGCACCATGGCGAAGAGCCCGCGGTTCAGAACGTGGATGCCGAAGCATTGACCAGTGTGGATGATCGACTGCACCGCATGGAACAGTTCGGCGTGGACCATGTGCTGGTGGTGCACTACACGCTGGCCTTCGCAGCTATGTCATACATTTTCTTCCTTGGCCGACTCACCGGCAAGCTGGGTATGCGCACGTTGGTCCTTGGGCAGGATGCCGCCATGGGCAAGGGTCGAGAAGGTGATGTGAAGCATATCGCCAATCTTGCCGCCGCCACCGGTGTATTCGAACTTGATGTGGTCGATGACCGTGGCCCGGGTGAAGTGCGTATTCCGCGCGATTTCAAGCCGGAAGCCCCGAGCGAATGGGGAGAGCCCGTCGATCCGCTGGCCAATGCCACCAAAGCCGAGCGCCGCGCATGGAGCAAGAAGAACCAGGCCAAGGCAATGCGCGCATGGAGCTCCACCAATGTGCGCTACCTGCTGGCTCATGGCCGAATCCAGGATGCCAACGCCATTCTGGGTGCTCCGCACTCCATCGAGGGCGAAGTGGTGCATGGTGAGGAGCGTGGCCGCACCATCGGATTCCCCACCGCCAATCTTGGCTCCGACATTGCAGGCTACATTCCGGTCGACGGCGTCTATGCCGGTTGGCTGGTAGATGGTGAAAACCGTTGGCCCGCCGCCATCTCCATTGGCACCAAACCCACCTTCAGTGAAAAAACCGGCCTTAATGAGCGTGTGGTGGAGGCCTACTGCATCACTGAAGAATGGATCGACCTGTACGACCACAAGGTTCGCGTCGAATTCGTCGGCTTCCTGCGCCCGCAGGTCAAGTTTGATGGCCCCGACCAACTCGTCGACGAACTCAAGCGCAACGTCGAGGAGACCAAGCGTCTTACCGCCTGAGGCATATCTCAGGGCTATTTACGCACTCCCAAGGCGTCTAATGCGTCGGACAATGTGTTGGACTCCACCAGCTGAAGTCCCTCGACATGCACCGGCTTGCGCAGTGGCGGAATGACCGCCGTGGTGAAGCCGAGGCGTGCGGCCTCGCGAAGGCGATATTCCATACGCGGTACCGGGCGCACCTGACCGGTCAGGGAAATCTCACCAATGGCGCACGTGGCTCGCGCAATGGGTTTTGACGTGGCGGCGCTCGCCAGTGCCGCCCCTATGTGGAAGGCGGTAAGGGGGTTTTGGGGGGGGGGCCCCCCCCCGGCCCCGCCACTATCGCCAAGTCGGAACCGGGCTCCTTGGCCTGGCCCCCGGCAATAGTGGAGATATACAGGTCGTTGGACAGCAGGTTGAGCTTGCTGTGACGGTAGAGCACCGCGACCAGCATGGCGATACGGCTGGGGTCCACGCCATTGACCGCACGACGGGGTGTGGGCAGCACCGACGTGGTGACCAGAGCCTGTACTTCGATAGGCAGACTGCGATGCCCATCCAATGTGAACGTCACGCAGGTGCCTTCCACGGGTGCCGCGTTGGCCGCATCAGGGCCGTCTCCAGACAGGAACAATCCGGCGGGATCGGTGACCTCTTCGATGCCTTCACCGCTCATGTCGAAACAGCCGACTTCATCGGTCGGGCCAAAACGATTCTTCACCGCTCGCAGCATTCTCAGCGCAGTCTCGCTGTCGCCTTCGAATTGGCAGACCACATCGACCAGATGCTCCAATGTGCGCGGGCCTGCAATCGAACCATCCTTGGTCACATGACCAACCAGAAATACTGGAATGTCAAGTGTCTTAGCGGTATCTATCAGCGCGCTTGCCACTTCGCGCACCTGAGTCGAACCGCCGGAAATGCCATCGACCTCCTGCGAGACGATGGTCTGCGCCGAATCCACAATGGCCAAGGCCGGCTTGTTCTGTTCGATCAGCCCCAATACTGTGGACAGGTCGGTGGTGGAGGCCAGTAACAAGTTCGGCTCCACCGCATTGATGCGGGAAGCGCGCAAACGAACCTGCGCCTGTGATTCCTCGCCGGAAATGTACAGCACGGTGTTGGCGTGTGTTGATGATGCGTTGCCCCGCATCGGCACCGTGTTCGATGCGTTGCCCTGCGCCCGGCCCGACTGTTGGGCAGACCGCTGACCTGCCCCTCGGAACGTACTGTCTCCCGCCACAACGCGCGCGATATTGCCGGCCGTCTGCAACAGCAATGTCGACTTGCCGATACCCGGTTCGCCCGCTATCAGCGTTACTGAACCCGGCACCACGCCACCGCCGAGCACACGGTCGAATTCGGAAAACCCGGTACCGAGCCGCTCGACGCTTTCCGTGCCCACTTCGGTAATCGGACGGGCTGCAGATCTGGCGTTGTTGGCAACCGTAACCGACTGCGTGCGTGATGTTCGGCCGGGAGCGGCCGTGCGAGAGCCTGCCGCCGGCCGAGCCTCGTGAAATTCCTCGACCGTGCCCCACTGACCACACTCGGGGCAACGGCCGTACCACTTCGGCCCGTTCCAACCGCATTCGGAACATACATACTGCACACTTGATTTCGCCATGGTCTCACCCTAACCCAAACACCAGCGGACGGTAAATTTTTACCGTTCACAAGAGTTTCACGCGGCTTGCGCACAACGACTATAATTACGGCCGCCTAGCGTCACGCGGCTGTGAGAGAATCGGGGCATGACTAATAGTGAGAACTCCTCGACCACGCAATCCCATGGCAAGTTGATTGCAGTGGTGGTTGCCGCAGCTGTTGTGATTATCCTGGCAGTGCTTTCGGCCTTTGTGTGGCCGGGTTGGGCCATCCAGAAGAATGATGGCACCTCCACTACCACCCAAAACAGCCAGCAGAAAACCGAATCATCCGAGCCGACCAAGCCGACCATCGACGCCACAGCTTTGCCGGATGATGCCAGTGAGCTGTTGAAGGCCATGCCGGGCAGCGTGCTGAATTACGCGCGTACCAAGGCGGATGCCTCCACGACGTGGAATTCCGCGTCGCCGCTCGAGGAGTACACTCTGACCTACTCCACTGGTGATGCCGCCAAGGATGTCACGCTGGTCGCCGCGCAGTGGTCGTCGGCGGACAATGCCAAGACCCAGTACGATGCGTTGGTCGCTGCGCAGACCGGCGATGAGTCGGCATCCGGCAACGTCAAGGTTTCCGGCAACGTCACGGGCGCGTACGTGGTGAAGGCCGATGCCTCCAACAGCAAGAACGCCGTTGCCATCTGGCAGAACGATACCGTGGTCTTCCAAGCTACCGGCACCAAGGAAGCGGTCGATCGCTTCTACCAGAAGTTCCCGATGTAGCATCTAGTATCGGCTGTCAGCTGCTGCACAAACTTATGAACGTTGGGGCATCCACATTGCTGATGTGGATGCCCCAACTGCGTTCAGGGCATATGCGGACTATCGGCAACATACTGGTTCCCTCTGTCTGGCAACACGTGTATTATGGTGCGAGTTGCAACTTTTACGATTAATCGAAATGGAGGCTTCAGATGGGTTCTGTCATCAAGAAGCGCCGCAAGCGGATGAGCAAGAAGAAGCACCGCAAACTGCTGCGTAAGACCCGCCACCAGCGTAAGTAGTCTTACCTGCAATCAAGGCATTAGAAACCCCGTGATCGTTATGGTCGCGGGGTTTCTCTTTTGCTTGGCTCTTTGCCTTGTTCGGGCAACAGTAAAGCCCGCACCTGCGATGTGCAGATGCGGGCTTGGAAAAGCTTAGTGATGTGAGACGATCACTTGTTGGCGTTGGTCATCACGCGCGGGCCGTTCGGGTCGCCGACGATGACCTTGTCGACCATGTTGAGGAACAGGCCGTGCTCCACCACGCCGACCGTGTTGATGAGGTCTTCGGCCAGCTCCTGCGGGTGATCGATGCGCTCCAGGTGCAGGTCCACCACGAAGTTGTTCTCGTCGGTGCGCACTTCCTTGCCGTCGGCGTCGAGGCGCAGCACCGGCTTGTAGTTCTTGGCCTCGAACTGCTTGATGACGTGGCCGGCGCCGAACGGAATCACCTCGACCGGCAGCGGGAACTTGCCGATGGTGTCCACGACCTTGGACTCGTCCACGATCCACACGATCTTGTTGGAGTTGGTGGCCACGATCTTCTCCCACAGGAGAGCCGCGCCGCCGCCCTTGATGCCGTTGAAGTTCTTGTCCACCTCGTCGGCGCCGTCGATGGTGATGTCGATATGATCCACATCATCGATGTCCACGATCTTGATGCCGTAACCTTCGGCCTGCTCCTGCGTGCGACGGGAGGTCGTCACGCCGGTGAACTGCAGGCCCTCCTCCTTGACGCGGCGGCCGAGCTCATCGACCAGGAAACGCACGGTCGAACCGGTTCCGAGACCGGCGATCATGCCGTTCTCGATCAGCTTGGCGGCTTCGATGCCGGCCGCCTTCTTCAGTGCATCCTGCTGTGCCTTGTCCATCATGTACTCCTTGAAATGTCCGTGCATTCCCCTTGGAGGGAAACATGCTTCAAACTTTGGGATTGAAGTCCACCTCTATAGTATCCGGTTCATGGAACGTCATCGCCGTTCGTCCGGGTTTTGGGAGGAGAACCGCCGCCATTCGGCTGCTATCCCTGCTTGTCCGTATAGAACGCGGCATTGTCGAGGGTGATTGTTCCGTCGCCGTTCACATATCCGTCCACGCGAACCAGTCCGTGGATGATGCGCGGCCGTCCGTCATATGTCGGGCTGGTGGATGGCGGGGGAGTAAAGCGCAGTGTGCCCGACGCGGTGAGGGCGGTCGGGGAGAGCCGCGGCGCCGCAGGTTCGGCCACAGAGCGTGTGGAGCTGCCGGACTGTGTGTCCTCGGCCTGTGCCGAATTCGATGACAGTGCGACGGTCGCGTCCGATTCGGTTGTCATGGGAACAGTAGGAGCTGACATCGCAGTGGTGGATGATGTGTCCGACTGGGTCTCGCCGTAGTCGGGCACGCCTTCGGGTTCGGCAAGCAGCTCCGCCAACGATGGCTTGCGGATTCGCTTTGCGACGTTGTCGCCGTCCGATTCGTGCTCGGCTTCCGCTTCACCCGATTCCCCGCCTCGCCCGAGATGGTACTCCTGCGTGGAAATCCTGCCGTCCAGCAGCATCTGCGCATCCTCCGGCACGTCGGTTCCCTTGGCATACTCCGAAGCCAGCAGCGACTGCCATCCCTCCTTCGGCAGATATCCCTCCTGCACGCCGCTGCGGCAGTCGCCGGCATACGTGCGGGCCAGGTCGTCCACCTTCTCGTTGCCGGCGTTGCCCGCGTGCCCCTTGACCCACACGAACTTCACCGAGCCGGCGCGGCGCGACAGCTCGGCGTCGATCGCCCTGATGAGCGCCGCGTTCTTCACAGGCTTCTTCTGCGAGTTCTTCCAGCCGTTCTTCTTCCACCCGTGCACCCACTTGGTGGAACAGTTGATGGCATACTGCGAGTCGGTCTCGATGACCAGCGGCTCCGCGCCGGGATGTGCGCGCAGCGCCTCCAGCACTGCGCACAATTCGCCGATCTGATTCGTGCCGTTCGTGGCGCCGCCGGCATCGCAGTCGCCGCCGTGCTCATGGCCGCCGGAATGTGCCATGTTGAGTTCGTGGTCGGCCCAGGCCCAGCCCATTGGGCCGTTCGGATTGCCCAGGGCGCTTCCGTCTGTCGATACGGTGATGGTCATGACAACAACAGTAACGCACGCCGTGTCACGGCCATGAATCGCCGATGGGCTGCGACACGACCGAAAACGTCGCGATATTTTGTTAATTATATATACTGAATACTGACCAATGATGAACTCACACGAGTCCCCGTGTCACGATGATGCAAAGCAGCATGGTGACGAATAATTCAATGATGAGAGATTCAGCCGGCGCGTCCCCAGTGCCGGACAAGGAAAGGAACCCCAGTATGCGCAGTAAGGCATTAGGAGGCCTGCTTGCCGCGGCTCTGTCGTTGAGCCCGGCAGTGGCCATCGGCGTGCAGACGGCGTACGCGGCAGGCGGCGATACGGCGGCGACCGAATACCCGCTGTCCCCCAAGCCGCATTCGATCCGTTATGACAGCGGACAGTACATTCTTCGCGACATCAACGTCATCTATGACGATGACATCGATGAAGCCACCCAGGACCGACTGGACGAAGTGGCGGCGCTCAAGAACCTGAACGTCACCGAATCCGACGCCGCAGTCAGCGGCAAGACCAACGTCTATGTGGGCGTGAACGGTTCCGATGGCAAGGCCGAGACTGCCATCGAAAGCAAGTACAGCCCGGATTCCGCCATCTTCGACAAGACCGACTCATACTTCCTCAAGTCCGACAACGGCACGATCTCCGTGCTCGGCAAAGACACCGACGCCAGCTTCTACGGCCTGACCACCCTGTACCAGGTGCTCGGCCAGATCGATAGCCTGACGATCCGCAACTTCACCGTCACTGACTACGCCGATGTGGTCAGCCGCGGTTTCATCGAAGGCTACTACGGCAACCCGTGGAGCACTCAGGACCGCATCAACCTGATGAAGTGGGGCGGCTACTACAAGCTCAACTCGTACTTCTACGCCCCCAAGGACGATCCGAAGCACAACTCGCAGTGGCGTACGCTGTACACGCAGGACGAGCTCGACACCAAGATCAAGCCGCTCGCCGATGCCGGCAACGCCTCCAAGACGCGTTTCGTGTTCGCTCTGCACCCGTTCATGAACAACGCGATTCGGTTCAACTCCGAGGCGAACTATCAGGCCGATCTGAAGGTGCTGCAGGACAAGTTCGCGCAGACCATCGGGGTCGGCGTGCGCCAGATCGCCATCCTGGCCGATGACGCGGCGAACGTGGGCGGTAACAATTACACCAAGCTGCTCACCGATATGGTCGCGTGGCTCAAGGAAATGAAGAAGACCTACCCGGACCTCAAGACCACGCTGCCGTTCGTCACGCAGGAATACATGGGCAACGGCATGAGCTACTTCGCCAACTTCCCCAAGGAAGTGCAGATCGTCATGACCGGCGGACGCGTCTGGGGCGAGGTCTCGCAGAACTTCACCGACACGTTCACCTCGAACGTCGGCCGCGGCCCCTACATGTGGATCAACTGGCCGTGCTCCGACAACTCGAAGAGCCACCTGATCATGGGCGGCTACGACACGTTCCTGCATCCGGGCGTCGACCCGTCGAAGATCCAGGGCATCGTGCTCAACCCGATGCAGCAGTCCGAGCCGAGCAAGGTCGGCATCTTCGGCAACGCCACCTACTCGTGGAACATCTGGCGGAGCAAGAGCGAGGCCGACCAGGCATGGCAGGATTCGTTCTCGTTCGTCGACCACAACTCCGCCGTGCCGACCGCCGCGTCGAACGCGCTGCGTGAGCTGTCCAAGCACACCATCAACCAGAACATGGATTCGCGCGTCACCGCGCTGCAGGAGTCCGTGGACCTGGCTCCCGCACTGACCGCCGCCAAGGCGAAGCTGGCTGACGGCACCATCACCGCCCACGATCTGACCGACATCAAGGCCGCGTTCGTCACGCTGCAGAAGGCAGCCAAGACCTACCGCGCCAAGGGCGATGCGAAGATGCTCGGCGACATCGGCAAGGACTACACCGGGCAGGACGCCAACGAGCAGATCGCCCCGTGGATCGACTGCTGGGATGACACCACCAAGGCCGCGCTCGCCTACATCGCGGGCATCGAGGCCGCGCTGAACGGCGACACGTCCTCGACGCTCAAGGAGTACTCCGACGCGCAGTCCGCGTTCGCCGCGTCCAAGAAGCACGGCTTCTACTACGTGAACCACACCGAGTACGCCGAGGTCGGCGTGCAGCACATCGTGCCGTTCATCAAGGCGATGGACTCCTACCTGTCCAACAAGGTGCAGCAGGAGGCCGACCCGAACGTCGTGACCAAGACGTACATCAGCGACGTGTTCACCACGCCGACCTCCGGCTCGATCGAAGACATCTTCGATGGCAAGGACAGCACGGTCACGGTGTTCCAGAACCCGAACTACCTGCACAAGGGCAACTACGTCGGCGTGAAGTTCAGCAAGGCCACCACGCTCAAGAGCATCCGCTTCGCGTTCAACGGCGGCAAGAGCCACTTCTACCACTCCAAGCTGCAGACCACCACGGATGGCGAGAACTGGACCGACGTGCCGGATGCGACGTTCGAGCGCCCGAAGGGCTCCGAGGAGCCGATCAAAGTCACCGGTCTGAACATCACCGGCGTCACCGGCGTGCGACTGATCGCCACCGCCGACAACGGCGATGACCTGTGGCTCGGCATCAAGGGCATCGACGTCAACAAGGTCGAGAAGGAGACTCTCGCTCCGTACACGGCGACCGGCGTGCAGCTGGAGAACCTCAACGCCACCTACAGCAGCACCAAGGAGCAGATGATCGACGGCAACCCGTCCACGATCACCTACCTCAAGGACCCGAACGGCGACAAGATCGCGGCCGGCGCGGCCGTGATCGTCGATCTGGGCTCCAGCAAGCCGATCGGCGAGGTCACGATTACCGGTCATGCCTCCAGCCCCGACGACCGTCCGAGCCAGGGCGTCGTCGAGGTCAGCGATGACAAGGCCACCTGGACCAAGCTCGGCGACCTGAGCGACGACGTCACCTCCACGGTGAGCGGCAACGTGACCGGGCGCTACGTACGCATCCGCAACACCGCCGCCAAGAACGTGTGGTGGCGCGTGGCCGAGATCACCGTGACCCCGCCCGAGACCGCCGATCCGCTCAAGTCGGTGTACACGAACAAGACGCAGCACGGGTACACCGCCACGCTGGGCGCCAATACGGCGGAGCTGTTCGACAAATCGCACACGATGCTTGACGGCGGCCAGTACGCCGGACTCGATCTGCTGGCGATCCGTGATCTGACCGACGTCGAGCTGAACACCGGCAACGCGAACCCCAGCCTGCAGATCTCCGACAACGGACTCGTCTGGACCACTGTCGAGCCAGGCAACCTCACGGGCAAGACCGCCCGCTACGTGCGCGTGATCAATGACACCGACGGAGCGGCCTTCTCGGTCGACAAGCTCAAGGTCGGCTTTTCCACGGTCGGCAAGTTCGGCAAGCTGGTCTCGTCCGACATCCAGAAGCGCACCGATTGGGGAACCGACACCCGCGAAAGCGGCAACGCGTTCGACGGCGATATGACCACGGTCATCAAGTTCGCCGGCCAGCCGCGACAGGGCAACACCGCGGTGTTCGATCTCGGTCAGCCGATCGACATCACCTCGCTGCGCATCTACACGCAGGACACGCAGTACGACTACATCCGCGACACCAAGGTGCAGATGTCCGTCGATGGCAAGACCTGGGTTGACGCGTTCGAGATTGGCGACGGTGTGTCCGACACCGACACCACGACCGCGTTCGGCGACATAAGCGACACGAACAAGAAGACCGATTCCAACTACCCGAACGTCTTCTACTACGGCAAGGACGACATCGCCAACGGCACCGGCATGCGCTACCTGCGTCTGCTGACCACCGCCGACTACCCGCAGCGTGCACTCGCGTTCAACGAGTTCATGGTGAATCAGGGCGCCTACGTCTCCACCGAGGCGAACGCGGCGTTCTCCGCCACCAAGGTCGAGGAGCGCGGCCACGCGCCGAGCAACATGATCGACGGCGACCTGACCACCACGTACAAGCCGAGTGCGGCCAATGGCTCCCTGACCTACAAGATCGATGACCCGAGCGACATCAAGTCGTTCCGCATCGTGCAGTCGGGTGCCGCCAGCGGTGCGACCGTCACCGGTACGGTGTACGACGCGGCGACCGGAACCACTGCCGGTGTGAGGGCTCGTGCAGCCGCCCGCTCCACCTCCGAGGTGACGTTCGGAACGCTGGAACAGGCGATCAACGAGTTCAAGGTGCCGGACGGCAAGCAGCTGCTCAGCGTCAAGATCGCGTGGGGCGACGCCATCCCCGAGATCTCCGAGTTCATCACGCTCGACTCGGCCGACACCGACGCCGACATCACCACGGCCAAGGCGGCGCTCAAGGCGAAGATCGACGCGACCGTCGACACTTCCGCCTGGACCGCGAACGCCAAGACCGCGTATGACGAGGCCAAGGCCACCGCCCAGGCTGTGTACGGCAGCCCGCTGGTCGGCAAGGCTTCGATCGACGCCGCAGCCAGCGCCGTGCAAAGCGCCATCGACGCCGCGCAGACCAAGGCTGACGCCGCCGCGGTCGCCGCGCTGCGCAAGCTCGTGGACGAAGCCGTCACCAACGACGGCCACTTCTACACGACAGTGACGTTCACCGCGTACACCGACGCGCTCGACGAGGTCAAGGAAGCGCTGAAGGACACGACCAACCTGTCCACAGCAGACGCCGCAAGCCTCAAGAAGGCCGTCGAGGACGCTCTCGCCGCGCTGAAGGACTCCACCTACCAGCGTGAGCTCGCGACGATCGCCATCGACAGCTTCGCCACGATCGACGAGGCCGACTACACCACGAACTCCTACGCGGCTTTCAAGGCCGCTAAGAAGGCGCTCGACACCCTGATCGCCACCGACGGCACCAAGCCGGCCGCGTTCAAGACCGCGACCGCCGACTACACCACCGCCAAGACCGCGCTGGTGAACGTCGCCGCCCTCAAGGCCCAGATCGCGCACGAGAGCAACTACGTGGAGGCGAACTACACCGCCGACTCGTGGAAGGCGTATTCCGACGCGCTCAAGGCCGCAAAGGCGAAGCTGGTCGACGGCACCACCGATTCGGTGGCCGCCGCGCTGACCGCGCTGACCGCCGCCGAGAACGCGCTGGTGCGCACCACGACGCCGCCCGACACCACCGTGCTCGACGAGACCATCGCCGACATGGAAAAGGTTAACGGCAGCGAGTACACCACCGACAGCTACAAGGCCCTGACCGATGCCATCGCCAAGGCGAAGAGCGACAAGGTCAAGGGGGATGCCGGCCTCAACCAGCAGAACATCGACGCCATGAAGGCGGCGAAGGAGGCCCTGGTCTCCACCGTCGAACTCAAGGCGAAGGTCGCCGAAGCCGGCAAGGTTGACTCGTCCAAGTACACCACGGCCAGCTACGAGGCGCTCTCCAAGCTGCTCGCCGCGAAGGACGACACCACCTCCGACCCGGTCGTCAAGGGTCTCGACACGCTGTACAAGTCCGGCACCGTCAAGGAGCTCGCCGAGCGCGTCGCCGCCATCGACGCCGCGGTCGCCAAGCTGGATGCCCGCGCCACCGGCGTCAAGGACTACGTGGACGGCATCAAGCTCAAGGACAACGACAAGGGCTATTACACCGACGCCAGCTACAAGGCCTACTCCGACGCCTACAAGGCGCTGAAGAAGCTGGCCGCCGCCGGTGAAGGCGAAGTCGGGATTGCCGAGTTCACCGAAGCCAAGGAGGCGTTCGAAGCCGCCGAGGCCAAGCTTGCCTACAAGTCCGCGGACTACGGCAAGATCGATGACCTGCTCGCCAAGGTCCCCTCGGACCTGAGCGGCTACACCGCCGACTCGGTGGCGAAGTTCGAGGCGGCCAAGAAGGCCGGTGTGACGATGTACCTGACCGGCACCCGTCACTTCTTCCACTGATCCGCCGCCCGGTCACCGATTCACGGATCGGCCGCCGACCGTCAAGGGTTCGCGGCCGATCCATCACGATAACCAATCCCCGAGGAAGCTCCATGAATCAGCATCATCCATACGTGTCCGAAGTCCACGAGGGCAAGCCGGCATTCGAGTGGTGCGTGCTCGGCGTCGTCATCGTCGCCCTGGTCGTCGCCTTCCTCGGATATACGATGGCCGCGACGGTGATCATCGCCGTCACGGCCATCGTCACGGCCCTGCTGCGCATCATCATGCGCGAGAAGAGCCCTTGGAAAGTCCGGTCAGTCCTGTTCGACGCCATTATCGGCATCGGTTTGGGGCTGGGACTGCTTCTGTTGTATTTCGCACCGTCACTGTTCTGGATTCGTTGACGGAACCTGGGGCGCCGCATTGACCGCCGCGTCCACGGCGATGTCATGTGCATCCGCCTCAGCGTCCGTCGCCTCGTCGATGGGCGCATCCGCAGGCGTCTTCGGCTTGCGTTTCGACGCCATATCAGCGATGATCATGACCAGCGCCACGATCGCCGCGGCCAGGACCGGCGCCAGCCAGAAGATCCACAACTGCTGCAGCGGCTGCGTTGAAAGACCCTGATTCTGCCCGAACAGCGCGATGCCGGTGGCGCGGGCCGGGTTCAGCGCGGCACCGGTGACCGTATAGGTCATGGCCACGCCGAGGCCGTATGCGGCGCCGATCACCGGAGCGTACGTCGCATTCGGCTTGCCGTTCGCATCGGTGTGACGCATCGCGACCGCGATGATGATGATCGCGGCGATCACCTCGACGACGATGGCCATGGAGATGCCGAAGCTCACCGATGCGCTGCTGGTGGTGGCGCTCGATACGGAACCGGTGCCATAACCGTTGACGGCGGGCGTCAGCCACGTCTTCATGGTGACGGTCTGCGAGGTCGGCAGGATCCACCTGACCGCGCCGGCCGCCGCGATCGCTCCGACCACCTGCACGATGACGTACAGGATGCCGGCGACTACCTTGGTCTTGCCGGTGAGTATCGCCGCCACGGTGATGGCGGGATTGAACTGGCCTCCGGAGACACGCCCGAGCATCGCGGTGACGACCGCGTACGCCAACGCGGTGCCCACGACGATGTACGCCAGGTCAAGCCCGTAGATCGAAGTGCCGAACGTGCAGATCATATAGATGGCGAAGCAGACGAGGAAGCTGCCTGCAAGCTCCGCGCACACGCGCGCCCCGATCGGATAAGCGCTTGGCTCGGTGTTCTGTTCTTCAGTCATGATGTTGTAGTGTCCTTTTTCTGATGTTGCGGGCTTTGCGACCCGCCGAACGTTGCAAGTTTACCAACGGGGGGACGATACGATACAATGTATTGGCTGTGTTTTCCCTGTGAGTTTGTCCGGGAGCGCAGATTCATTGTCAATGTCCGGCCACGTTGGGAGAACGATGCCAAACGCATATTCGCGCGCACTCAAAGCGCATGACGACAACAACAACGAAGGAATCCGCCTGCAGAAGATCCTCGCGCAAGCGGGCTTCGGATCACGCCGCAAGTGCGAGCAGATGATCACCGATGGGCGTGTCGAGGTCGACGGGGAGCTGGTGACCGAACTCGGCACCCGCGTCGATCCGAAGAAGCAGCACATCCGTGTGGACGGCTCGCGCGTCCACCTCAACCCGAACCATGTCACGTTGGCGCTCAACAAGCCCAAGAAGGTGCTCAGCGCCATGGACGACCCGAAAGGCCGCTACACGCTGGCCGACATCATCGGGGACAAGTACGAGCGCGTGTTCCACATGGGCCGCCTCGACTACGATTCCGAGGGCCTGATCCTCATGACCAACGACGGCGAGCTGAGCCAGCACGTCATGCACCCGAAGTACGAGGTGGAGAAGACCTACATCGCCACGATTGATGGCAAGATCGGCGGCAACGTCTGCCGGCGCCTGGTGACCCAGGGCGTCCAGCTGGATGACGGCCTGGTCAAGCTGGACCATTGCGCCATCATCGACGCCAACCGCGACCAGACCATCGTCAAGGTGGTGCTCCACTCCGGCAAGAACCGTATCGTCCGCCGCATCTTCGGCGCCATCGGATACCCGGTTCGCCGTCTGGTGCGCACCCAGATCGGGCCGATCAAGCTCGGTGACCTCAAGTCCGGCACCTATCGTGTGCTGTCCCAGGTCGAGGTCCGTTCCCTGCAGAAGGAGGTCGGGCTGTGATACGAGTCGCCATCGACGGCCCTGCGGGCGTCGGAAAGTCCTCCACTTCGAAGGCGCTGGCCCGCCATTTCGGCTTCGCCTACCTCGATACCGGCGCCATGTACCGCGCATGCGCCTGGTGGTGCCTGCATCAGGGCATCGACCTCGACGGCGATCAGGTGGATGAGCAGCAGATCACCGAAGCAGTCGCCGAATTCTTCACCGGCGACCACTTCGACATCGGCGTCGACCCGGACCATCCGAGCATCACCGCCGACGGCGAGGACATCAGTGAGGCCATCCGCTCCTCCGAGGTCTCCTCGCACGTGTCGAAGGTGTCGAACGTCATCCCGGTGCGCCACGTGCTCATCGCCGCGCAGCGCGCCTACATTGCGCGCGAGTCCGCGGCCGACTCCTTCTCGCTGGGCCGCGGCATCGTCGCGGAGGGCCGTGACATCACCACGGTCGTGGCTCCCGATGCCGAGGTGCGTGTGCTGCTGACCGCCCGGGAAGAGGTGCGTCAGGCGCGCCGCACGGGGCAGGCCGTCGCCGGCGCCGGCGTGGGAGGCGAGGACGTGGCCGCCCGCGACCGCGCCGATTCCAAGGTCACCAGCTTCCTGACCGCGGCAGACGGCGTGACCACCGTCGACAACTCCGATATGGATTTCCAGCAGACGCTGGATGTGCTGATCACGCTGGTCGCGGACGCGGTCGAAGTGCAGGAGTACGAGCAGTATGCCGCCAATCTGAGCGATTACGAACTGGATGAGGGCGACGAGCAGATCATCGCCGGTTCCCGGTACGGGATCGAAGACGAGTCGCCGGCTCCCAAGGCCGTCGGAGTGCTCGCCGTGGTCGGCCGCCCGAACGTGGGCAAGTCGACGCTCGTCAACCGCATCCTCGGCCGTCGCGCCGCGGTCGTCGAAGACACGCCCGGCGTGACCAGGGACCGTGTCAGCTACGACGCGGAATGGTCCGGCACCGAATTCAAGCTCGTCGACACCGGCGGCTGGGAGGCCGACGTCGAAGGCATCGAATCCGCCATCGCCTCGCAGGCGCAGATCGCCGTGCAGCTGTCTGACGCGGTCATCCTCGTCGTGGACGGCCACGTGGGGCTGACGGACACCGACGAGCGCATCGTCAAGATGCTGCGGGCCAGCGGCAAGCCGGTCACGCTCGCGGTGAACAAGGTCGACGACGGGGCCAGCGAATACCTGACCGCTGAGTTCTGGAAGCTTGGCATGGGCGAGCCTTACGGGATCTCGGCCATGCACGGCAGGGGAGTCGGCGACCTGCTTGACGCCGCGCTGGATTCGCTGCGCAAGGCGGACAAGACCTCGGGCTTCCTCACGCCGACGCATCTGCGGCGTGTCGCGCTCGTCGGCCGCCCGAACGTGGGCAAGTCGTCGCTGCTCAACCAGCTCGCCGGCGAACAGCGCGCCGTGGTCAACGACCTCGCCGGCACGACCCGCGACCCGGTCGACGAGACCATCGACATCGACGGCGAGGACTGGCTGTTCATCGACACCGCCGGCATCAAGCGTCGACTGCACAAGGTGTCCGGCGCCGACTACTACTCGTCCCTGCGCACGCAGGCCGCAATCGAGCGCTCCGAGCTCGCGCTGGTCTTGTTCGACTCGTCCCAGCCCATCTCCGACCAGGATCTGAAGGTGATGAGCCAGGCGGTCGACGCCGGCCGTGCGGTGGTGCTGGTGTTCAACAAGTGGGACCTGATGGACGATTTCGGCCGGCAGCGGCTGGAGCGCCTGTGGAAGACCGAGTTCAACCGCGTGACGTGGGCGCAGCGCGTCAACCTGTCCGCGAAGACCGGATGGCACACGAACCGCCTCGCCGACGCGATGCGCAACGCGCTGGAATCCTGGGACAAGCGCATTCCCACCGGGCGTCTCAACGCCTTCCTCGGCCAGATCCAGGCCGCGCACCCACATCCGCTGCGCGGAGGCAAGCAGCCACGTATCCTGTTCGCCACGCAGGCGTCCACGCGTCCGCCGCGCTTCGTGATCTTCGCCACCGGATTCCTGGAGCACGGCTACCGCCGGTTCCTTGAGCGCTCCCTGCGCGAGGAGTTCGGCTTCGAAGGCACCCCGATACAGATCTCCGTCAACATCAGGGAGAAGAAGCGCCGCAAGTGACGCGGGGTCTCTCCCTGCACGGATGAGCGTGCATGCGCGGCCGTCGCGGATTCCTCCGCGGCCGCCTTCGTTGCCGGGCCACGATCCCGGCCCGCTCCGGCCCGCGGCCACGCCCAGAATGTAGGACGGAACGCGCGGTTGTCGTCTGCCATGAATTACAGTGGCGACTGACCGAACGATCTATAAGGGAGCATTATGTCGGTTTTGGACGAATTGGTTGCCGGGGCGTTGGAAGACCAGCGTTCCCGCGAATGTGTCGTGTCTCTTGAGGATGTGAGGCGGGCCGCTCTGGCCGCGCCGGCGCCTATCGACGCGACGCGATGGCTCAAGCGTCCGGACGGCATCCCCGTGATCGCCGAAATCAAGCGCGCCTCCCCATCCAAGGGGCATTTGAGCGATATCCCCGACCCGGCGGCCCTGGCCCGCGAATACGAGCGCGGCGGTGCGAGCGCGATTTCCGTGCTCACCGAAGGCCGGCGGTTCCTCGGCTCGCTGGACGATTTCGACAAGGTCCGCTCGGCGGTTCACATTCCGCTGCTGCGCAAGGACTTCATCGTCACCGACTACCAGATCTACGAGGCGCGTGCCCACGGTGCCGACCTAGTGCTGCTCATCGTCGCCGCGCTGGACGACGACAAGCTCGCGCACCTGCTTGAACTCGCCCACGAGCTCGGCATGGCCGTGCTCGTCGAAACGCACACCACCGAGGAGATCCGCCGCGCGGTCGCGGCCGGCGCCCGGATCATCGGCATCAACGCGCGCAATCTCAAGAACCTGAAGGTTGACGTGAACAAATACGCCGAACTCGCCGAAGGACTGCCCGATGACGTGATCCGCGTCGCAGAGTCGGGCGTGTTCGGTTCGGTCGAGGTCGAGGATTACGGTCGCGCCGGCGCGGATGCCGTGCTGGTGGGCGAAGGCGTGGCCACCGCCGACGACCATGTGGCCGCCGTACAACGACTAGTAAAGGCAGGTCAGAGAGTGAAAGCATCCGAATCGACCCCGTTGAGCGAGCATCAGGGACCATATTGGGGACAGTTCGGCGGGCGATACGTGCCGGAGGCACTGATCACCGCTCTGGACGAGCTGGAGCGCATCTATGATCAGGCCAAGGCCGACCCCGAGTTCCGTAAGGAATTCATGACGCTGCAGCAGCGGTACGTCGGCCGCCCGAGCCCGCTGACGGAAGCCCCGCGATTCGCCGCGCTGGTCAAGGACAGGACCGGACTCGACGCCCGCATCTTCTTGAAGCGCGAGGACCTCAACCACACCGGCGCGCACAAGATCAACAACGCGCTCGGCCAGGCGTTGCTCGTCAAGCGCATGGGCAAGACCTGCGTGATCGCCGAGACCGGTGCCGGACAGCACGGCGTGGCCACCGCCACCGTGTGCGCGATGCTAGGGCTCAAGTGCCGCGTGTACATGGGGCAGATCGACGCCCGACGTCAGGCCCTCAACGTGGCCCGCATGCGTATGCTGGGCGCCGAGGTCGTCGAAGTGACACTGGGCGACAAGATTCTCAAGGATGCAATCAACGAGGCGCTGCGCGATTGGGTGACCAACGTCGCCGATACGCACTACCTGCTCGGCACGGTCGCCGGACCGCACCCGTTCCCGGCCATGGTTCGCGACTTCCAGAAGATCATCGGCGAGGAGGCCAAGCAGCAACTTCAGGACTGGTACGGCATCGACCACCCGGACGCGGTGTGCGCGTGCGTCGGCGGCGGATCCAACGCCATCGGCGTGATGAACGCGTTCCTCGACGATGAGCGCGTGAACCTGTACGGCTATGAGGCGGGCGGCAACGGGCCGTCCTCGGGCCATCATGCGATCCGTTTCGCACCGGGCACCGGACAGCTCGGCATGTTCCAGGGTGCCAAGAGCTACCTGTTGGAGACCGATGAAGGACAGACTCTCGACACGTATTCGATTTCGGCCGGTCTCGATTACGCTTCCGTCGGCCCCGAGCACGCTTGGCTCAAGGAGATCGGGCGCGTGAACTACTCCTGGGCCACCGACGAGGAGGCTATGAACGCCTTCCGCGACCTGAGCCAGACCGAGGGCATCATCCCCGCCATCGAGAGCTCGCATGCCGTCGCTGGCGCCTTCAAGGCCGCCGCTGATCTGAAGGCCAAGGGATACGACAAGGCCGTGATGATCGTCAACATCTCCGGCCGCGGCGACAAGGACATGGCCACCGCGGGCAAATGGTTCGGATACCTGACCGACGAGCAGGCCGCGGCGCTCGATGTCACCGGCGCGCAGGGCGACACCGTCGCCTGAACCGGTCCGTGAAGCAGAAGGAGTTTTTGATTATGACGAATACAGCAACCACACCGTCCGGACAGCCGCTCGGCATCAGTCACAAGCCCAGCGCGACGGAAGCCATGTTCGACCGGCTCAAGGCCGAGAACAAGCCGGCCTTCATCGGATACCTGCCGTATGGCTTCCCGAACCCCGACATCTCACTCGACGCGCTCAGGATCATGGTCGAGCACGGCGTCGACGCGGTCGAGATCGGCCTGCCGTACTCCGACCCGGTGATGGACGGCCCCGTCATTCAGGCGGCCAGCCAGATCGCCCTGAATAACGGGGAAAGCATCAACGGCGTGTTCAAGGCGGTCGAGACGGTGGCCAACGCCGGCGGCGTGCCACTCATCATGAGCTACTGGAACCTGATCTACCATTACGGCGTCGAACGGTTCGCCTGCGATTTCGAGAACGCCGGCGGTGCCGGCCTGATTACCCCCGACCTCATCCCCGATGAGGCTGGCGAGTGGATCGAGGCTTCGGATCGTCACGGACTTGACCGCATCTTCCTGGTCTCCCCGGATTCGGCCTCCGAACGTCTCGAACTGGTCGCCCGCAACGCACGCGGCTTCGTCTACGCGGCATCCCGTATGGGCGTCACCGGCGAGCGCGACACCATCAGCGCATCGCCCGAAACGCTTGTCGAGCGTGCCCGCAACGCCGGGGCGAGAAACGTGTGCGTGGGTATCGGCGTATCCACCCCGGAGCAGGGCGCGAAGGTCGGCGCCTACGCCGACGGCGTCATCGTCGGCTCCGCGCTCGTGCACACCCTGCTCGCGGACGACAACAAGACCGCACGCGACCCGAAGGAAGGCTTGAAGCTGCTCGCCGCCAAGAGCGAGGAACTGGCCGAAGGCATCCACAACGCCCGGTGAACGCCCGGTGCGCCTCACGCGGGTTGTGCCGTGACACGGTAGGGTAGTCACAGAGCATCAAGCACAACCCGCGCGTGGACACACCATGAGCACCAGCAAGTAGAGGCACGATGAATCTGGCTTATATTCCCTCGCCGACCTTCTCCAAGTTCGAGATCGGCCCGTTCACTATCCACATGTACGCGATCTGCATCCTGATCGGCATCTGCGTGGCCGTATGGATCCTCACCACACGTTGGAAGCGGTACGGCGGCACCTTCGACCAGATTCTCGACACCACGCTCGTCACCGTGCCCTGCGCGCTGGTGGGCGCGCGCCTCTACCACTGCATCACCACGCCGGCCGACTACTTCCCGCCCACCGGCAACTTGGTCAACATCCTCAAGGTGTGGGAAGGCGGCATGGCCATCTTCGGCGGCATCTCCGTCGGCACCTTGGTGGCGTTCCTGTGGTGCCGCCACAAGCACTATCCGTTCGCGATCTTCGCCGATGCCATCGCCCCCGCGCTGCCCGTGGCCCAGGCCATCGGCCGACTCGGCAACTGGTTCAACCAGGAACTCTACGGCTGGCCCACCACGTTGCCGTGGGGCCTGAAGCTCAACGACGCGGACGCCATCGGCAAATCCGAAATCTGCTATTCCGGCGCGCAATGCCCGGACTACAGAACCACGCTGTTCCACCCGACGTTCCTCTACGAGATGATCTGGAACCTCATCGGCGCCGCGCTCATCATCTACCTCGGACACAAGCTCGCCGACCGGCTCAAGGCCGGCCAGCAGTTCGCCATGTACCTGATGTGGTACGGCCTGGGCCGCACCTGGATCGAGAACGTGCGCATCAACTACTCCACGGTGATCCTGGGCCTGAGGACCAACGTGTGGACCGCGATCATCGTCTTCGTGCTCGGCTGCATCCTGTTCGTCGTGCTCTACCAGTACGGTCCGGACCCCAAGGCGCAGGCGCGCGGGCTTGCGGCGGTCACCGCCGACGAGCTCGAACGCCAGAGCATCGAAGAGGAACAGCTTCGCCAGAAGAAGCAGGCCAAGCGCACTAAGTGACACCACAATAAACAGCGCCGAAACAGCGCGAAACACGGGACCCCAAGTCCCATTGCACAGATAAGGTAGGAAACCATGAGCAATATCGCAATCGCACCCAGCATCCTGTCCGCTGACTTCTGCAACCTCGAACGTGATCTCAAGGCCATCGCCAACGCCGACCTGGTCCACGTCGATGTCATGGACCATCATTTCGTGCCGAACCTGACCCTGGGCGAGCCGATCGTCGGCCGCATCTGTCAGGTCACCGATCTGCCGGTCGACGTGCACCTCATGATCGAGGACCCGGACCGTTGGGCTCCCGAATACGCCAAGCTCGGCGCCGCCTCCATCTCCTTCCACATGGGTGCCACCCACGCCCCCGTGCGTCTGGCCCGACAGCTGCGCGAGATGGGCTGCAAGGCCTGCTTCGCCGTGCGTCCGGCCGAACC
>OGON01000833.1_pt1 | contig 23277 bp, 18 predicted proteins | sample 1552671 | NCBI WGS metagenome assembly OGON01 (sample SAMEA2580136, study PRJEB22360) | human gut metagenome | biome: human gut; feature: human-associated habitat; material: faeces | place: Denmark | collected 2008/2010 | reverse complement strand
TTGAGGCAGAGAGATAGTTGCTGTTAAAGAGGTAATATATATAAGCAATGATTGAGAATGTATAGATTTAAAATGATATGTGAGAACATAATATTTCTATAATTGGGAAATATTATCATTATGAACTATTGAAATGCTACATTAGTTAGATTAAACTAACTGTGTAGCATTTTTCTTTATTTATAAATATATGCATATGCGGCAGGCTTTCACATATGTATTTTTATGATTAAAGGGTCAAAAGGTATCATCGATGCATGCTTGCATTCAATCCTACAATCATGACATAGAGAAACTGTATTGTAGGATAAAATTGAATCAGAAAAAACATAAGGAGGTTCATAATGAATTATTTAGAAATCGAAAAGGTAGTGGGCAGAGAAATACTTGATTCCAGAGGAAATCCTACAGTTGAGGCAGAGGTTTATCTGGTTGACGGAACTGTTGCAAGAGGCACAGCACCATCAGGAGCTTCAACAGGAGAGTTCGAGGCACTTGAGCTTCGTGACGGAGACAAGAGCAGATATCTGGGCAAGGGTGTTACCGGGGCAGTAGAAAATATAAATACTGTAATCAACGACATATTGACAGGTATGGACGCAAGTGATATCTATGCAATAGATGCGGCTATGATAGAGGCAGATGGCACAAAGGACAAGTCTAAGCTTGGAGCTAATGCCATTCTTGCTGTATCAATTGCGTGTGCGAGGGCGGCAGCTGTATCACTTGATATTCCTCTCTATAGATTTTTAGGTGGTATCTCGGGAAACAGACTTCCTGTACCTATGATGAACATTGTAAACGGTGGATGTCATGCACTCTCATCAGGACTTGACGTGCAGGAGTTTATGATTATGCCGGTAGGTGCGCCTTCCTTCAAGGAGTGTCTCAGATGGTGTGCGGAGGTATTTCATGCACTTGCAGCCATATTAAAGGAGCGCGGTCTTGCAACGTCAGTCGGTGACGAGGGTGGATTTGCACCGGCACTCAAATCTGACGAGGAGGCTATCGAGACAATTCTTGAAGCTGTAAAGAAGGCAGGCTATGAGCCGGGCAAGGATTTCAAGATTGCCATGGATGCCGCATCATCAGAGTGGAAGAGTGAAAAGGGCAAGGGCTTTTACAAGCTGCCAAAGGCCGGCACAGAGTACACCTCAGAGGAGCTTATAGAGCACTGGGCAAAGCTTTGTGACAAATATCCTATTATATCAATCGAGGATGGTCTTGATGAGGAGGACTGGGAAGGCTGGCAGAAGCTTACTGCGCGTCTGGGCGATAGGGTACAGCTTGTGGGAGATGACCTGTTCGTAACAAACACTGAGAGACTTGCAAAGGGAATAAGCCTTGGAGCAGGAAATGCAATCCTGATTAAATTAAACCAGATCGGTTCAGTATCAGAGACTCTTGAGGCTATCAAGATGGCACACAAGGCAGGCTATACAGCAATCAGCTCACACCGCTCAGGTGAGACTGCCGACACAACAATTGCAGACCTTGCGGTGGCACTCAACACATGCCAGATAAAGACAGGTGCACCTTCGCGTTCAGAGCGTGTTGCAAAGTATAACCAGCTTTTAAGAATTGAAGAGGAACTGGGAAAGAGCGCAGTTTATCCGGGAATTAAAGCGTTTAATGTGCAGCAGTAGTTTAAAATAAAACTCTATGACTGCATTAAGTCATTATCCATTGGAGTGTCTTTAGGAGAAAATAAGATAAGTATAGTCGCAGATATCATAATATGGTATCTGCGATTTTTTGTTTTATCAGTAAGCCTTAACATTTTCAAACAACTTTTTCTACGCGTCTCAGGTTACTATTTCCTCATTTTTAATGTGACATTTACCTGACATTTATAACGATTACAACTAAATTATCGAGATACGATAAAAAGTTATTGCAAAACTAAAAACAGTGTAGTACAATTAGCTTGCCGGTAAGTAAAAAATATGAGAAAATAACTACATAGGTAGTAAGGAGGTAGCTATGGACAATAATAATATCGGGGGCATGAATCCCCAACAGTTTTCACAGAACACGCTACAGACTTCACAGCCACATATGGGGATGTCGGGTATTGAACTGCAGAAGATGCAGCAGGAAGCGGAGCAAAGACGGCGTGAGCAAAGCAGGAGAAATGCGGATTTCTTTGGCAGGCTATGTATACCTACGATAATATATGCGCTGCTGTACACCATTTTCCTGTATGAGAATACAGGTGGAATACTTGTTACGTTGTTTGCAATCGTCACAGGAGTATACAGCCTGTATTGTATGAAGATACTTCATATAGAGGCAAAGCCACTCACTATATGGTACAGTGTGATGATGATACTCACAGGCCTTTCGTCAGGCTTGACCGGTAATAAAATTATACAAGGATTTAATTTTTGCTGGATACTTGTGTTTCTTGTTTTTATGCTGCTTCACAATTTCTGCAATGACAGACAATGGGGGCTCATAAAGTATATCACTGCGGCATTTCAGGCGGTGTTTGGAGCGATTGGGTGTATAGCTGAGCCGTTTATGGATATTGCCGACTATATGAGAAATGAGCGCATGGATAGTGACAATATGGGCAGTGACAGTATGGTCGGTGACAGTGCAAATGCAACTGCCGGAGAGCGGCATGTGAAAAAACACAGAATGCTTTATGTGTTTATCGGAATAGCAATTGCCTTTCCTCTGGTTGTGCTGATAGTGGTGTTGCTGTGCTCTGCGGATGCGGTTTTTGCCTCAGTAATAAAGAAAATATTTGCTGATATCAATTTCTTTACAGTGAGCAAGGTTGTATTTCTTTTTGTATTTGCGCTTTTCTCATCGTACTGTGGTATAAAGTATCTGAGCAAGAAACGTATATCGGATGCACCGGTTGAGACTCCGGCATTTCCGGCTGCAATCGGTATCACTGTAGCTGCAACTATATCAGTGGTATATGTATTTTTTTGTTTTATACAGATTGTGTATCTGTTCGGGGGACTTATGCAGCTTCCAAGCGGCTATACCTACGCCAGGTACGCGAGAGAAGGCTTTTTCCAGCTGCTTTTCGTGTGTATACTTAATGTGATTATCGTATTGCTCGGAAGTGGATTGTTCAGAAGGAATAAAATATTAAATGCATTTTTAATTTTAATAACTTTATGCACATATATCATGATTGCATCAAGTGCATACCGTATGGGACTGTATGTGTCAGAGTACGGGCTGACAGCCACCAGGCTTTGTGTGTTCTGGGCACTTGGAGTGATAGCGCTGTTTATGCTCGGAGTGATTTTATCTATATGTAAGCCTGCTTTTTCGCTATTTCGGTACGGAATAATAGTAATCGGGGTATGTTATCTTGTGCTTGCATTTGCAAGGCCTGATTATCTGGTTGCAAGGTACAATACAGTATGTATGGAGGATACAGACTACAAATATCTGATGTCACTTTCCACGGATGCATCTCCGGCGCTTGCGGCAGATGCGGACTTTATGGAAAATAAGGGTATGGTCACCATGTATGCAAGACAGCTGGCAGGTGAGACAAATGACAGCTTAAGACAGCTCAATGTATCTCATATAAAGGCGGCACATTTATTCAGGGATAGCATAGATGAGGTAAAGAGCTCACAGCTTATCCTTTTATATGTATATTCGCCTTACGATTCGGGCAGCTATAACAACAATGATACCGGTCTTGATGGCGTGGACAGCATACAGATGGGCTATCATGTGTTAAAGGATACAGAAGATGATGACACAGCCAACTATGATTACGACAGTTATAGCATGGATGATACAAGAGTGGCTGCACCAGTATTTTTCAAATGGGTGGATGCAGTCGAGGTGAAGAAGATTTCCGACAGTGAGTGTATCTTCCTTGCAAAGATTCCAAGAAAGGCATTAAAAGGCAAAGATGGAGTGAATATTGAATACAGATTTAATAAAAATGGAGATGTTATATATTCATCCCAGTACAATGTGATCCTTGACAAGAAAAAAGGACTCAACGAGGTGGAGCTGTCATACTATGCCGGAACAGATGGCGTGGATGAGCCTGAGTACAATATTTATGGAAAGTAATAGTTTAAATTGTATATAATTCAAAGTTGATATGGTGAAGTTGATTAAAAACTGCTATACTTAACATGTAGTATAGGTTGTTAAATTATTTCATTAAGGTAGGAAAATTCATGGGAAGATTTTTAAATCCGGGAAATAAAGCTTTTCAAAAGACATTGAAATCGGAAATATATGTGGATAAAACTATGCTTTTGGCATACACCAATAAGGTTATAGGTTCTGATATGGCATGCATATGCAATAGCAGACCAAGGCGCTTTGGAAAGTCCATCACGGCGAATATGCTTGCTGCTTATTATAGCAGAGGATGTGATTCCTTTGATATGTTTTCCACTCTAAAGGTAGGCAGGCTTGATTCCTTTGAGACAAACCTTAATAAATATGATGTTATTCATATTGATGTCCAGTGGTGCATGATGGATGCGGGCGAAGTGCAAAACACCGTGAAATACATCAATAACGGTATTCTTGATGAGCTTATAATAGCATATGGTGATGTGATACCGGACACTGTTAAAACAGCCTATGGAGCCATGTCTTATATAAACGCAGCCACAGGAAATACCTTTGTTATCATAATAGATGAGTGGGATGTGTTGATAAGAGATGAGGCTAATAATAAGGAACTGCAGGAGGAATATATTAATTTCCTCAGAGGAATGTTTAAAGGGACAGAGCCGACAAAGTATATTGCGTTAGCTTATCTTACCGGCATACTTCCTATTAAAAAGCTAAAAACTCAGTCAGCACTTAACAATTTTGAAGAGTTCACAATGCTTGATGCAGGAGCGCTTGCATCATATATTGGCTTTACAGATGATGAGGTTAAGCAGTTATGCAAAAAGTATGACAGGGATTATGAAGCAGTAAAAAACTGGTATGACGGCTATATGCTTTCGGGTAAACATGTGTATAATCCAAAAGCGGTAGTGAGCGTGATGATGAGAGGCAGCTTCCAAAGCTATTGGTCACAGACCGGCACATATGAATCTCTGATTCCGCTTATTGACATGGATTTTGATGGATTAAGAGCCGCTATTATTTCAATGATTTCAGGAAATGAGATAAAAGTTAGAACAACCACGTTTCAGAATGATATGGTATCATTTAAAAACAAAGATGATGTGCTGACATTGCTTATACATCTTGGATATCTGGCTTTTAACCAGAAAAATCAGATGGCATATATTCCGAATGAAGAGCTTCGCAATGAGCTTATGGATGCGGTTGAGGAAAACAAATGGGATGAAATCATACAGTTTGAGAGACAGTCAATAGATTTGTTTAATGCAACAATAAACAAAGATGTAAATACTGTGGCAGCAAAAATTGAGCAGATTCATATGGAGTATACCTCGGTGATTCAATATAATGACGAGAATTCCCTTAGCAGTGTGTTGGCCATTGCTTATCTTGGAACAATGAACTATTATTTTAAGCCGGTCAGGGAATTACCGACAGGGCGTGGCTTTGCTGATTTTGTTTATATTCCGAAGCCTGAGTATATAAATGATTATCCGGCGCTTGTTGTGGAGCTGAAATGGAATAAGAATGCGGATACAGCCATGCAGCAGATTCGTGAGAGACAGTATCCGAATTCATTATTGCAATATACGGGAAACGTCCTGCTTGTGGCAATTAACTATGATGAAAAAACAAAAGAGCATGTATGCAAAATTGAGGAATATGCTAAAATACAGAATTAATGATTGAAGATATACAAATACAAATACAAAAACGGACATGGCAGTTTTGCATGTCCGTTTTTTTTTATAATAAGTATCGGGTATTATGAACCGCGTAGGTTTACATAAAGCAGAGTAAAATTTAATCAAGCTTTAATATTAATCTTAATATACGCTTTACAGAGGTCTCCATCTCACTACGAGAGATGGCACCCTTATCATAAGCCTTCTTTACACGATCAGGATATCCATTTCCCATCTTAAGGTCATTTCCGGCTTTTGTCTCCTTGTAATGCTCGCCACAGGTCCACCAGTCGCTTGTGACCATTCCTTCATAGCCCCATTCATCACGCAGTATTCCTGTCAAAAGATCCTCGCTTTCAGAGGCTCTGTAGCCGTTTATCATATTGTAAGAGGACATAATAGCCCATGGATTTTCATCCTTTACAATCATCTCAAATGCCTTCAGATAGATTTCTCTGGCAGCTCTTTCTGAAACGCGTGAATCGCTGTTTTTGCGGTTGGTTTCCTTGTTGTTCAAGGCAAAGTGCTTGAGTGTGGCACCGACATTGTTGGACTGGATTCCGCGTACCATGGCACCTGCGAGCTTTCCTGTGACGAATGGATCCTCTGAGTAGTACTCGAAGTTACGTCCGCAGAGAGGACTTCTGTGAATACAGATGGCAGGGGTGAGCCACAGTGCAAGGTTGTTTTCCTTTAATTCTTCACCGCCGGCGCGTCCTACAGCCTCTAAAACATCAGGGTTCCATGTGCATGCGAGCAGTGTGGAGCATGGAAACGCAGTGGTGCATATACCGACCTCAGGAGCTATGCGCACTCCTGCAGGACCATCTGCTGTCATGACAGAAGGAATACCGTATTCAGGCATATTTCCGATACCGAAGGTATTTGCAACACCGGTATTTGGCTGTCCACCGAGCAGATGAATGAGATCATCGATGGAAAGCTCTGATACAAATTCATCAAGCGTGATACGTCCTTCCACAACATCCATGATGTCGTGACTGCCGTTTTTAGCCATGCCATCGGCAAAGCGGAAGTATGGGATGGCTCTCTGACCTGGAGCAACACCCTCTGTCAGGGAAGGGTCAATGTTGCCAATAGCTGAGTAGTCGGTGTCAACAGGCTCACTTTTAGGCAGAGCTTCATAGCTTCCGTCAGCGAGCATTCTCTTTGGCAGACTTGTAGGAACCAGCTTTGCTGAAAGCTGCTCGGTAATTACATCATGATTTAATATATATGAGTAATCAGCTTTTGTCACGTCACGGACGCTCGTTCCAACGTATATATCATATGAACCGGCTTCAAGTACATATGCAGATTTTTTAACCTTTCCAAGGTCATCATATGATGCCATATCGTTTATTTCCCATGTGAGGATCATAAGCTGTGATTCACCCGGCTGCAGTTCTCTTGTCTTTTCAAAGGCTGCGAGCTCCTTTGCAGGTTTGCCAAGCTTTCCTTGTGGTTTAGCGATGTATACCTGAACAACCTCTTTTCCGGAGAATTTACCTGTATTTGTCACACGGACTTTTGCATAAAGCTTATTGGCCTCAGACGTACAGTTGGAATTCACAACGCCGGCAGAAACAGTCTCCACATCAAATGTGGTGTATGAGAGTCCATAGCCAAATGGGTATACAACCTTCTCGGCAGCTCCCGGAATTGTCTCGAAATAGCGGTATCCGACATATATATCATCGGTATAGTCCACATAGTCTCTTGACTCGTGGAAATTGTAAGTAGACGGATAGTCGTCGAGTGATTTGGCAAATGTATCGACAGTTTTTCCGGAAGGATTGCCATCTCCTACGAGAAGCTCAGCGGCAGCAAGCCCGCCTTCAATACCACCCTGTAAGGCAAGCAGTGCTGATTGAATCTGATCATCATAAGCAAACCAAGATGTATCAACCATTCCGCCGACATTTAAAATCACGATTACATTTTTGAAACTGGCTTTTACAGTGTCAATCATCTCCTTTTCTTTTACGGAGAGACAGAAATCACCATCCTTAAAAAGCTCTGCCGACTTCTCGGTCATCTCGCGTTCGTAGTCCCAGAGAGCCTTGTTGTTTGGGTCAATAACACTCTTTCTGTCCCAGCCTTCTCCGGAGTAGCGGCAGATTGAGATGATAGCAGTGTCGGTATATGCCTGTGCCTTGCTTAAAAGCTCAGCCGGTACATCCGGCTCTATAGTCATGCCGGGTACAGCACCGGCTGCATACTGCTTTTTAATGTCGTTGCGGTAGTAATCGCACAGCTCCTCAAATATGCTTATTTTCTCTTTTTGAAGCTTAAGTCCTTCGTAGAGATTGCGGATATATGCAACGGTTACATCACCGCTTCCGCCACCGCCCTTTACATAGTCGAAAGTACCCTTTCCAAACAGGGCTACCTTAGAACCCGCTGCAAGAGGGAGTACGTTGTTTTCGTTTTTGAGAAGTACCATGCCTTCCTTGGCTGCTTCCTTTGAAAGCTCTATGTGAGCCTTGCTTCCTGTAACTCTTTCACCATTTGCCCCAAGTGGAAGATTAGGAGTGAATTTGAATCGTGACCATTTGTTCATAGCAGATTACCTTTCTTATATTTTTATTATTTAATGAGCTTCCCATACATTAATATGTCGGGAGCTTGTTCTTTTCGTACAAGATGATTGTAAATTATAAAAGCGATATATACAATTGTGATACTGACATTATTTTAGGTCGATATTGACTTTTTGCGTGAGAGGAGTATATTTTGAAGGTAGAATTTCAAAATATGAATATTGTTTTCTTCGGAACAATTGGATATGCTCAGGCTAATATAGCATGATTAAAGGGTCAAAAGGTATCATAGCATTAAATACGAAGTTTGATTTAGTAAGTCAGGGAGAAAATTATGCAGCAATACACACACGAAAACGTCAGATCAATACCACATCTTCCAATCTACTGCGACAGATACGAGGACTACAGGCAGTTTTCACCGAGGCACTGGCATGACCATATAGAGATAATCTATGTAGTTTCCGGCTCACTGCAGGTTGTCTGCGGTGAAAATGAATATACATTGCAAGAAAATGAATTTTTTGTCATAAACTCAAATAAGATACATGGCACGCAAAGCTATGAAAGAGTCAAGGTGCTTCTGGTGCAGATACCGTATGCATATCTGGACAGCTACATAGACGATTACGGACAAATAAGGTTTAGAGAGTGCTATGAGACCGAGCATGGCAGCAGAAAATATGAGCAGATGAAGTCTCTTCTTAAGTCGATAGCACATATATACCGGAAAAAGGGCAAGGGCTATGAGCTTCGGCTTATGGCAAAAGTGAACGAATTCTTATATATTTTGTTTACAAATTATTCGTACAAAGAGATGAATGCGGGAAAAGAATCCAGACAGATAGCGCGCCTTAAGGATGTCCTTAGATATGTGGCGAAAAACTATCAGGAGCCAATAGCATTAAAGGAGGCGGCAGACATAGCCTCACTCAATCAGGATTATTTCTGCCGTATGTTCAAAAAATGCATGGGAGTTACATTTCTCGAGTATGTCAATCAGGTAAGAATCAATCACATACATGAGGAGCTTCTGGCCACTGAGGATTCCATCACGGACATACTGGAGCACAATGGATTTACGAATTATAAGGTGTTCAGCCGGATGTTTAAGGCGCAGTTTGGCATGACACCGAGGGAATTGCGGAAATTACAGGAAAATTAAAATGTCATGAATTTGATGTTTTTGTGCTTTTTTTTGTATACTTTAAGGATACTTAATCGTTATAGTAATGCTGTGGTTACGAGTTACACTGAAAGGTGTGGACAGTAACATGATGTGAGATAGCAAATAACTATAAATGAAAGGGGTACTTTATGAAAAAAAGAGTATTATCAGCCATGCCGTCACAGACGTTTGCAGAGGGAGCGTTGGATGCGGCGCAGCAGACAGGCAAACTAAGCTATGATGGCTACAAAAAGGTGTGGAGCGATGAGTTTAATGGTGATTCATTAAACCGTGCTGACTGGAATGTGGAGACACATGAAAAAGGATGGGTAAATAATGAGCTGCAGGAGTATGTAGACTCGGCTGAAAACATTCAGGTAAAAGATGGACAATTAATAATAAATCCGGTCAAAAAAGTTACTGATGGTGATACCGGCTCAACAAAAGAAGCAGCTTCATATACATCAGGAAGAGTTTCAACACAGAATAAGCAGACCTTCATATATGGACGATTTGAATGCCGTGCAAAGGTTCCAAAGGGAAAGGGAACACTTGCATATCCGGCACCATTTGACCAGCCATTTTACATTATCTTAAATCTTGCTGTTGGTGGAAGCTGGGTTGGAAATCCAAACGATGAGACAAGCTTTGAGAATAATCCATATGTGATCGATTATGTCCGTGTATACCAGAAGGATAGTTACGATGAAGATGTTAAACGCCCCGGTAAAATAAGTTTAGTTATGTCATGAATCTGATATTTTAAGAAATAATTTTGTATAATACACTGCTGCAAAAATGTATATTATATTACGAAAATGGATCACTGCTGAATATACGTTGGAGGCAGTTGTAACCGTAGATCACATAATTAAGTAGAGAATGGAGTAATGAATATGAAATACGGATATTTTGATGAATCAAAAAAAGAATATGTTATTACAAGACCTGACACACCGGCACCATGGGTAAACTATCTTGGATCGCCGGAATATGGAGCAATTGTTTCCAATAATGCAGGTGGATACAGCTTTGCAAAGTCAGGTGCAAACGGAAGGCTTTTGAGATATGTGTTTAATCAGTTCGATGAGCCTGGCAGATATATTTATATCAGAGACAACGACAGCAAGGATTACTGGTCAGCTTCGTGGCAGCCTGTAGGAAAGGATTTGAATGAATACAAGAGTGAGTGTCATCATGGAACAGCATACACAAAGATGATGGCCGATTACAGCGGTATTCATTCAGAAGTAAGATACTATGTTCCGCTGAACAAGACATACGAAGTGTGGAATTTGAGCGTGACGAATAATTCTGATAAGGCAAGAAGCCTTAATATTACAGGCTACGCTGAGTTTACAAACAACAGCAACTATGAGCAGGATCAGGTGAATCTGCAGTATTCACAGTATATTACAAAGACGGTATTTGTGGAGAACAGAGTGCGCCAGATGATCCATGCCAATCTTGACCGCATCGAGGATGGCAAGGAAATTGACAACAAGGATGTGGTAAACAGATTTATCGGACTAGCAGGAGCACCTGTTGACAGCTGGTGCGGTGACAGGGGAGAATTTCTCGGAGAATATCACAGATATGGCAATCCTGTCGGAGTAGAGAGCGGAAAGCTTAACAACCACGGCAACTACAACGAGAATAGCTGTGGAGCAATCACAACAGTATTGGAGCTGGCACCGGGCGAGACAAAGACAATAGCATTCTTAGTTGGAATGATAGATAATGAGACAGCAGGAAAGATTGTTGCTTCTTACACGGATACAAAAGCTGTCTGCGACAAGGAACTTGAGGAGCTTATCGCATACTGGCATGGAAAGTTATCACATTTCCAGATTAATACACCAAGTGATGAGTTCAACACAATGATCAATACATGGAATGCATATAACTGTTTCATGACATTTATCTGGTCAAGAGCTGCATCATTTACATACTGTGGACTCAGAAACGGATACGGATACCGTGATACAGTCCAGGATATTCAGGGTGTTATACACCTTGCACCTGAGATGGCTGTTGAAAAGATCAGATTCATGCTCTCAGCACAGGTTGATAACGGTGGAGGACTTCCGCTTGTCAAGTTTACACACAATCCGGGACATGAGGATACTCCTGACGACGCTTCCTATGTACAGGAGACAGGACACCCGGCTTACAGAGCTGATGATGCATTATGGCTTTTCCCAACTGTATACAAATATGTATCAGAGACAGGAAATGTAGCATTTATAGATGAGGTCATTCCATTCGCCAACAAGGATGAGGGAACGGTTTATGAGCATTTAAAGAGAGCAATTGATTTTTCGATGAACCACCTCGGAAAACATGGAATGCCTGCAGGACTTTACGCAGACTGGAATGACTGCCTGAGGCTTGGTGCAGATGGAGAGTCAACCTTCGTAGCACTTCAGTTCTACTATGCAATGACTATATTAAAAGAGTTTGCAGCCTATAAGAAAGATGATGAATATATTGCATATCTTGATGAGAGCCAGGAAAAACTCGGAAAGATCATTCAGGAGCTTTGCTGGAACGAGGACAGATTTATCCGTGGATTTACAGGGGATGGACAGGTTATCGGAAAGCGTGATGATCCTGAGGCAAATATGTGGCTCAACCCACAGAGCTGGGCTGTTATAAGTGGATTTGCAAGTGATGAGCAGGCGGATAAGGCTCTTGAAATGGTATATGAAAGACTCAATACCGAGTATGGCGCCATTCTTATGGATCCTCCATATCATGCACACGCATTCGACGGAGCACTCGCAGTAATATACAATGCGGGAACTAAAGAGAATGCAGGAATATTCTCACAGTCACAGGGCTGGATAATTCTTGCTGAGGCACTTAAAGGACATGGAGACAGAGCTTTTAAGTATTTTATTGAAAATGCTCCTGCCGCACAGAATGACAGAGCAGAGATAAGAAGACTTGAGCCGTACTGCTATGGACAGTTTACTGAAGGAAAAGCAAGTCCGAACTTTGGACGTTCACATGTACACTGGCTCACAGGAACTGCTTCAACAGTCATGGTTGGATGTGTAGAGGGAATACTTGGTATGCGTCCTGATTTCTATGGACTTCATATTGCTCCGTCTATTCCAAAAGCCTGGGATGGATTTGAGATAGAGAAGGATTTCAGGGGATGCCATCTTCATATAGTTGTAAAAAATCCTGATCATGTTGAGAGCGGATGCAAGAGCCTTCTTGTAAACGGACAGGCGGTTGAGGGAGACTATATCCCAAAAGAGCTTCTTAGCGAGCAGACAGAGATTGAGCTTACCATGTAAATTTTCCGTAGGTGGGATAATGACTGCTATAGGATTGTATATGGTGTGTGAAAATTTGATTTGTAATTGTATAGAGGATTGATTGAAAATATGAAAAATATAGATTTTATAGACAAATACGGAACCTTCAGGATCAAAAATCCCGAAAACTACAGTGGACTGTATCTGCCGCTTGCAGGGGAAAAAGGGCTTAAATCAAGCATTACACCAACTCTCGGCGGAGACAGTAAAACAAGCCAGAATACCTTTCTTCTGGAACCTGTTAGTATAGAAAATCTCCACAACAATAAAGGCACCAGAAATTTCTGGTGTCGGATTGTGGGAAAGGGCTTCTGGTCAGTATGCGGATCATCTGCACAGCAGGAGGCCGACAGATTTACAGGTAATCAGGATGAAAGTGAGCTTGAGGCAGGTTTAATGTGGCAGAAGCTGCACCGTGCTTCAAAGATATATGGGTTAGAGGCCGACACAACATCATTTGTCACACTTGATGGAAGCATGGAAGTCATGCTTGTGGAGATCACTAACAAGACAGATGAGGCTATGGAGATAGTCCCGATCGGGGCAATCCCAATCTATGGCAGAAGTGCTGACAATATCAGGGATCACAGACATGTGACATCACTTTTGCACAGAATAGAAACCACACAATACGGCATTGAGGTTACACCTGTCCTCTCATTTGATGAGCGTGGACACCGGAAAAATGATATAAGCTATTTCGTATATGGATCATCCGGAAACGGAGAAAGTCCTGAGAGTTTCTATCCTACCGTTGAGCAGTTTATAGGAGAGGGAGGTTCTTTCCTTATTCCTGAGGCAGTCAGAACTGAAAAAGCAGGTGCAAAGGCCGGAGAAAAATTTCAGGGAAAAGAAGCAGCCGGAGCAATAAAATTTGCAAACCGTATTATAAAACCGCTGGAGACGGTAAGCTATATCATGCTTGCAGGTCTTACGGAAAAAGAAAATGACGTAAATGCCATTACCGGACGGTACCGCAGTGTACTTGAAGTAAAAGAAGAACTAAACACCGTCAAGAAACACTGGATAGACAAGGTAAATATTGATTTTGAGACAGGAAATGCCCAGGAGGACAATTATCTTAAATGGATATGTTTTCAACCTATCTTGCGAAGAATATACGGCTGTTCATTCCTTCCACATCATGATTATGGAAAAGGTGGAAGAGGCTGGAGAGATCTATGGCAGGACTGTCTTGCACTTTTACTTATGGAGCCTTCGGATGTCCGCAGGATGATTGTAAACAATTATGGCGGTGTGAGAATTGATGGAACCAATGCGACTATTATAGGAAACGAGCCTGGCGAGTTTATTGCTGACAGAAATAACATCACACGTGTATGGATGGATCACGCATTCTGGCCATTTGTAACCACAAAGCTTTATATTGACCAGACCGGTGATACAGATGTACTTTTTGAGCGTACGACGTACTTTAAGGATTACCAGTCCATGAGAGGCACAAGCCATGATGAAGCATGGAATACTACATATGGTAACAAACAAAGGACGGCAGGCGGTCAGATATATTTTGGAACGGTTTTAGAGCATATTCTGATCCAAAATCTGTGCGCTTTCTATGATGTTGGGGAGCACAACGAGATGAAGCTGCACGGTGCAGACTGGAACGATGCGCTCGATATGGCATGGGACAAAGGAGAAAGTGTTGCATTTACATGTGCATATGCCGGAAATCTGCTTGATATAGCAAAGTGTTTAAGAAATGTGGAAAAAATAAGCGGAATAAACAGGATTGAGGTGTTAGATGAGCTTAAGCTGCTGCTTGCGGATGACGAAATACTTTACAACTGCCCTGACAAAAAGCAGGAGCTTCTCATGAGCTATGCAAAGGCATGTGAGAACTGCACAAGCGGAGGCACTGTTCTTGTCCCAATAGCTGCGATTTGCGAAAACCTGGAGCATAAGGCTGAGTGGATGATGAAAAACATCCGCGAAAACGAATGGATATCAGATGGCACGGATGGAGGCTGGTTCAACGGATATTATGACAATAACGGCAGACCGGTGGAACGATGTGAGAGTGGAGATGTACGCATGATGCTTACAGGACAGGTATTTGCCATCATGAGTGGAACCGCAAAAAAAGAACAGATCAAGGCAATCTGTAATAGTGCAGACAAATATCTGTTTGATCAAAAAGCCGGTGGCTACAGACTAAACACTGATTTTAAGGAAGAAAAGTTTGATCTTGGAAGAATGTTTGGATTTGCATATGGTGAAAAAGAAAATGGTGCTGTATTCTCACATATGGCTGTAATGTATGCCAATGCGCTCTATAAACAGGGCTTTATAAAAGAGGGTTACAAGGTATTAAAGACACTTCTTGATACTGCGATGGACTTTGACAGAAGCAGGATGTATCCGGGAGTACCGGAGTATTTTGATAATGATGGAAGAGGTCTGTATTCATATCTTACAGGTGCCGCAAGCTGGTATATGCTTACTATGATAACATCTGTATACGGAGTCCATGGAGAGCTTGGAGATCTTGTTATTGAGCCTGTACTCATGCCACAGCAGTATAACGAAAAAGGTGATGCAAAAGTTTCGTTAGAATTTGCAGGTCATGGATTTGATATTTTAGTTCACAATTCTGATAAGCTCGAACCTGGGGAGGCGCACGTCAAAAGAGCACTCTGTGATGATGTAAAAGTGGAAAATGTTACAGGAAACAGCGTGCGTATTCCAAGGCATGCTATTGAAATGCTTTCTACAGACAAATGTCATACGGTTGAGATATACATAGAGTGATAGTTTATAAAATTAATAGCGTTTGATATCGTATCATTGGGTATCAGCTAAATAAAATTCCCACGCATGTTTGCGTGGGAATTTTTTGTGCGTAGTACAAGGCTTTTGGCATCAGGCTACCACATGGATTTGTAGTACCTGTCGCGATATTTCTTTGGTGTAAGCCCCGTAAAATTCTCGAATATCTGGATAAAGTGGCTCTGTGATGAAAATGACAGGTAGTTGGCTATATCTATAATCGGCTTATCTGAGTATTTGAGCAGGTGAGTCGCTTTTTCTATTTTCTTTTCCCTTATATAATCACTTATCGAAACACCGAGATTCTGCTTGAATACCCTTGAAAGATAGCTCTCGGAAAGCCCTGTGTATGCAGCCAGATCAGCTATTGTGATACGCTCTTTTATGTTGCTGTATATATAGTCAACACACTGGGTAACAGGCTTTGAGAGGATAGACGATTTCTTCTGCAGCACCATCTTACCTGTGAAATCCTTTGCCATCTCGTGATGCAGGTCAGCAACCTGGCGTACGGTGGAGCAGCTGTCCATCTTAAGTATATAGAAGTCACTCAGACGGTATGCCTGCTCAGGCTCGAGTCCTCCATCAATACAGTATCTTGTGATCATGGCGGTTGTGACAACAAAGTGATATTTGATATTCTGTAAAGTATTTCTGGACAATACACCTGTTCCGTCAAGGTGTATAAATGCATCTTCTTTGCAGTTTTTTATTACATATTCCATATCCCCGGTTTTGACTGCGTTATAAAAACTATATTCAATACTTGGAGCACGATGCAGTGATTCGCTCTCGCTGTCAACAAATTCTGCGTCATACCATTCTTTTGAAAGTGCCATAAAGGTTCTCCTTTGCAACAAAATATTAGATTTATGTCATCTTTCTATTATTATGACATGAATCTGATATTTTTACAATTTCAACCATATAGTATTGCCAATCATGAAACCTGCAATTGCAGTACAGGCAATTTTCACATTTGTAGGTTCATGGAACAACTACTTCACACCGGCCCTGATCATCCAGTCAAAGAACAAGATGACAGTACCAATTTTGATTGCCACACTTCGAGGAGCGGACTATATGAATTTCGATATGGGAAAAATCTATATGATGATAACAGTAGCTATCGTGCCTATTATTGTTGTATATCTTCTCTTATCAAAATATATTATTGCCGGTGTCACACTTGGAGGCGTGAAGGAGTAAACAATTTAATTAGTTTTAGCATCAGAGCAGATGGCTTACATATATGTTATGTGGGTCATCTGTTTTTTAGTATATTGAAATATGAGGTACGGCATATTTTTTATTTGGGAAACATTGTGGAACCTATGCAGTATATCAGCAGATGATTGTTGATTAAATAATTCTAAAATGATAGATTATAGAATTGGCTCATGGTATAATATAACGAACGTAAAGATATGTGCGTCAAAAGAGATATCATATAGATAAGATTGGAGAAAATACATGAACCCAGCAAGCATAATGAAAATGATGAAAGCAAAAAATACATTTACAGCAAACCACCCAAAGTTTGTATCCTTTTTACAGTATGCATTCGGCAGCGGCATTCCGGCAGACTCTGTTATTGAAATCACAGTTACAAAGCCGGGTCAGGAGCCGGTTACGTCCAATATCAGGGTTTTACAGTCGGATCTCGAACTTTTGGACAGCTTGAAGGATATTAATTAGATATGTTATACCAGATTAAGGATGGGACAGTTTCGGTAGGTGGTCAGACGATTCTGTCCCATGTTGATTTTTATATAAAGGAAAAAGAAAAAATAGCTGTTGTCGGCAAAAACGGAGCAGGAAAGACCACATTGCTTCGGCTTCTTGCGGGGGAGCTGCAGCTTGACCGCGATGACCGTCGCGGTATGTCGTCAGGAGCGCATGGCAAAGAGAATGCCTGTAAAAATAGTCTTGGAATCGTGACCTCGCGATACATCACAATTGACATGCTCAGACAGGCGGATAAATCAAATCAGGATTTGACAGTAGAGCAGATACTGCTTGAGAGCTGCCCGGATAAAGATACCTTTTCAAAAGAGAGGTTTGACTACGAGATGGAGTACGACCGGCTTTTTACAGGCTTTGGCTTTGAAAAGAGTGACAAGACGAGGCTTTTTAGGAGCTTTTCAGGAGGAGAACAGACGAAGATTTCTCTGATAAAGCTGCTTTTAAAGAAGCCTGATCTTTTGCTCTTGGATGAGCCGACTAATCATTTGGACATGAAAACGGTGGAGTGGCTGGAGGATTATCTGATTAACTATCCAAAGGCTGTTGTCATTGTGTCGCATGACAGGGCATTTCTTGATGCAGTTGCGACTGGTGTATATGAGCTTGAAAACGGAGCATTGCACAGATATGCCGGCAACTACACGCAGTACAGGCAGCAGAAGCTTAAAAATCTGCAGATACAGCGCAAAGCCTACGAGCGCCAGCAGGCGGAGATTGCGCACAATAATGAGCTTATCGACAAATTCAAGCATAAGCCGAAAAAAGCTGCGTTTGCACGCTCACGCAAGACCATGCTGGCACGCATGAAGCTGATAGAAAAGCCGGTTGAAGACGAAGCTCATATTTTTACAGGCAATATCGAGCCACAGTTTCCGGGCGGTAAATGGGTTTACGAGGCGAAGGAATTAAAAATTGGATATGACGGCAGGGCACTGCTTGAGCTGTCGCTTCGTATAAGGCGTGGTCAGAAGATTGCCGTAATTGGTGACAACGGCATAGGAAAATCAACATTTCTAAAGACTGTGGCAGGACTTATTCCACCAATAAAGGGCACAAGCCAGCTCGGCAGCAATCTGCTGGTGGGATATTTTGACCAGCAGTCGGCACTTATAGACAGCGATAAGACCGTGAGAGATCATTTTCACGAGCTTTTTCCGGCACTTCTGGAGAAGGATTTAAGAAAGACGCTTGGCATGTATCTGTTTGGAGGGGCAAATGCCTCAAAGCGTATCAGCTCGCTCTCAGGTGGTGAGAAGTCCAGGCTTGTGCTCGCAGAGCTTCTGACAGGTCGTCCGAACTTAATGATACTCGATGAGCCGACCAATCACATGGATATTCCGGCGAAGGAGACACTCGAATCGGCATTTAAGGCATATACCGGCACCATGCTCTTTGTATCGCATGACAGGTATTTCATAAAGCAGGTGGCTGATGCCATACTGGTCTTTGAAAATGACAAGGTGATGTACTATCCGTTTGGCTATGACCATTATATTTCAAGGCTTAAGGCATCACAGGACGGCAATCTGCCGGCACTCATGCAGGCAAAGGATGCTGCGATGGTTGAGGCACTTGCGGCTGTCCCTAAGAGGGAGAGGCATGAGACCAGACAGCTTTCAACAGATGAGGCGTATCTCGAGTGGAAGCTTACACTTGCAGCAGAGCCGGTGGTGAAGGCGGCTGAAGAAGCAGAAAAGGTTTATGAGGAGCTATGTGAAGCAGAAAGCGAGCTTAACGAAGAAAATGTCGATAAGCTGCGACTGCAATATGAAAAAGTTGCTGACTCATGGACAAATGAGTGTACAAAATGGTATGATATATACTTAGATGAGATGTATCCGGAGAGTGAATTTTAATTTGCAGACATAAGGGAATCAAAGTCATTTGCTGTATATCATAAATTATCCGGGGAGAAAGGATTATATATGTGGTTATCAAGATATTTTGTGTATTTTATTATATTTAGCTGTATGGGCTGGATATATGAGAGCATCTACTGTACCATCAGGGCAAAAAAATGGGAAAACAGAGGCTTCCTCTATGGACCGCTTTGTCCTATTTACGGAGCCGGAGGTGTCGCGATCACTGCGATAGCAGATTTCATTTCGGCTCACACGGATGCGACATTTACATGGTGGCAGATATTTCTTGTGGCATTTTTGGGAAGCATTGTCTTAGAATATGGCACATCGTGGGCGCTTGAGAAGCTGTTTCACGCATACTGGTGGGATTACAGCAGCATGCCGCTTAATATAAACGGCAGGGTGTGCTTTCCATATTCTGTAGGCTTTGGGGTGGCAGGACTTATAGTGGTGTATTTTATTGCACCGTTTACGAAGCTCATCACAGGCTGGATGTCACCTATATGGTATGAGTTTTTCTCACTGCTTCTCATGGGCTTTTTAGCTGTAGACACTGCAATCACCGTGTCAGCGCTTACAGATTTCAGTAGGACAATCGTTAATCTGCAGAATAATTTCAACACCTATATGGATGAGGTGGTGGAAGAGGTTAAAGAGCGTAAGAAGGCGGCAGATGAAAGATCGCAGGAGAGGTCACAGGAGCTTGCGGAGGCAGTCGAGGAGCGCAGAAAGAGAAAACGTATCAGAGCCAGTGCGGACCGCGTCATCGATTCAATGGGTGCTTTAAAGAAATCTGCGCTTAACAGGGCACAGGGATTCAGAAATCCAAAGGTGGAGAACAGGTATCTTGAGACATTTACAGAGAGTCTGAAGGAACGCTTTAAAAGAGAACGTATAAAGAAAGCAAAGAAGGCGAAAAAGGCAGATAAATAACAAATAAAAATTTTTTAAAAAAATTCGTAAAGTATTATATTAAATGCATAAAGAGTTAATCCTTATGCATTCTACACCGCTCGCGGTAGAGTTAAGAAATTAACTCTACCGCGTTTTTTAGTTGTAAAGAATGGGTGTAATACAAAGTGGCATTCGCTATAGGCACTATGTTAAAACACACACATTCACCGCACACACATTGTAACAAAAAACACAGTGGGTATGCAATAAAACACGGTGTTATGTGCCAAAAGTTGATTTACTAACATTTATAAGAAAGTGAGGACGCAAAATGAACACAACATCAACAGCATACTTTAAAAAAAGCGACAAATTATTCACCTCAACAGCTAGTGTGTATATTCCAAAGACGGAGTTTGTCGGAAGCAGTATTAAATGGTTTGATGACAGTAAGTTAATCAGAAAAAATAAGTAAAACTGTAAATCAGTTACGATTTTCAGAGAAAGGAGGCCACTTATGGCAAAGAATATTTATGATTATATTGGCAAAAAAGAACTTTTCAGACGTGCGCAGAATGTAAGTTATATTGAACTGCCAAAAATAAAAGAGCTGGTCTATTCAAAATTTGAAGGCTGTGAGTGGCTTGAAAACGAAAAGATAACAATAAGGTCACAGGCTTGTGGAACATGGATACGTGTATGGAATTGTAGAGAACATGTAGATGAAATTCTGTGTGGGTACGATGGAGAAGGAAATTTCTCTACACATTATGTGAATGGAAAAAATATAGCGGTGAAAGCAGACAACAAGTCAAGTGAACGACTTAAATATTTGTTGGAACTTGATTTGGATAATCTGCCTTAGCAATTACCGGATGAACTCAACAGAACTGTTTATTAAAAGGTTTTATAGCTGTGAAAACAGCAGAAAAGAGGTTTTATGATGTACAAAATAACTATCAGCAATTTAAAAGGCGGAGTAGGAAAGACAACTACAACAGTAAATCTTGCATATTCTTTTATGCAGCTTGGAAAGAAGTTGCTTGTTGTGGATGCTGATCCACAGGCGAATGCAACGCCATTCTTTTTACCAAGAAAGACAGAACTGTCAATCAAAGATGTGTACCGGAATCCGGCACACGTAAAGAGAAGCATTTATAGAACAAGGTATGGCAATATTGATATCATACCGGGCAGTACAGAACTGGAGGAAGATGATGCATCACAGATTGATGTAATAAAAAAGGCACTGGATACCGTGGCGGACAGATATGATATATGCCTTATTGATACAAGACCTGCCTTTGAGCAGCTGACCATTACATGTATTTGCGCAGCTGATTTGGTACTTACTCCGGTATGCCTGAATAAATTCTGTCGTGATAATTTATCAGTTGTAGATGAAAAGATAAATGGACTTAGATATATATATCCGGTTATGGATGGTGAGTTAATGGAGCCTGTCTGTTCACCGGTATGGAAAGTATTTGCAACTATGGTGAATTCAAACAGAAGGGCACAAAGAGAGATTTATGAGGACCTTGTTGGCAGACATGATTATCCATTTTTAACAACGTGCGTAAGTGCTTCGTCAGCAGTCGATAATGCCCTGTTGCTCTACAAGCCTGTTGCAAGACATAGAAAAAGTAATCCGGTAGCAGATGATTATCTGGAGCTTGCAAATGAGATTTTAAGCGAGAAAGCAGGTGAGTTCCATGGCTAAATTCGGAGCTGTATTTAACAGTGATGTAAAGAAAACTGACAACAGACCACGCAGTGAGACCAAATGGATACATTACACCAAGCTCATTGACAATACAGACCAGTATCGTAAAAGTGCAACAGAGGATGATATAGCAGCTTTTGCAGAACTGATAAAATCGGCTGGCAGGGTTCTTCAGGATTTACTGGTCCGAAAAAGCGGAACTGACACATATGAAATCATTGCAGGTCATCACAGAAGACTTGCCTGCAGGTATCTGGTAGAGCATGAAGGACTTAAGGAGTTTGAGTTCCTTCCATGCAAGGTAGAGCATGTTGATGATGTGCAGGCAGAGTTCCAGCTTTATGCAACTAATGGTTTCATTCCTAAGACAGATGCAGAAAAGCTGCATGAAATAGAACGCATCAAATATCTGCTTGATAAATATCCTGACGAGTTTAAGCATGTGCATGGAGGTAAGACGGTTGAAAAAATAGCCCGCATTCTGAATATGGGAAAAACGACAGTTGGAGATTACGTTAATATTTCAAAGAATCTTGGTGATAAAGGAAGAGAGGCTCTGGAAAAGGGACATATAAATAAAAGCGCTGCGCTGGCACTGGCCTCACTTCCTGAAGAAAAGCAGGAAGAACTGATAATGGATGGAAAGACAACCATGAGGGAGATAGAAGCGCATAAAGAAGCTTCCAAACCTAAAAGAGAGCCGGAACCAAGACAGGTCAGAATTTTTTATGATCTGTTTTTAAAGGACGCAGACCGGCAGTTTAATTCATCCAAAGAGCTGAGAGAATACCTTATGTCTCATTTTGCAAAATCATACAGAGGCGGATGTGAGGCAGGAATATCATATGACTGCTCACCAAAAGGCATCATAGTGTGTAACTCAGACAGACTGTCATGGACAGAGTTCCTTGACCTTGTGGATGGTGTTACAGGTTCAGACAGATATGAAAGAATGCAGGAGGAAGAACAGGGCATGACTGGCCAGTATGCATTTAACAACATTGATATGGACATAGACGAGGAAATCATGTCAGAAGATGATGAGGAAAATGTATTTGATGAGGATGAAGAGGAATTCAAAAAGAGTTTGGAAGTTATGTATGACCTGGCTTTTTACCTTACAGAACAAAGAGAGCGGCTTGAAATGATTAGACAGCGTGCAGAGGCTGGTGCAGATGTTCCAGTTAAAGTTTTAAGAAGGCAGGAGTATATAGTACAAGGATTAGAAAAATTGGCTAAGGAGGAAAAATAATATGGGATGTTCGTATGCAATAGAAACAGATGAATATCACGGATTTGAATGTCCGGTATCTGGTGGAGCATGTATGTATCTCTATCCTGATTCAAAAAGATGTGCAAGAGAGTACGGAGAAGGTCCGGATGTTGGGAATACTGAAGATATGGAAGAATAATGATACTTTCCGCAGGCCGTGCCATAACCGGCACGG
>OGON01000827.1_pt1 | contig 23379 bp, 17 predicted proteins | sample 1552671 | NCBI WGS metagenome assembly OGON01 (sample SAMEA2580136, study PRJEB22360) | human gut metagenome | biome: human gut; feature: human-associated habitat; material: faeces | place: Denmark | collected 2008/2010 | reverse complement strand
ATAATGGTCGATAGCGGGAACGGGCCAGTGCATTAAGTAGAGGTCGATATAATCAGGTCTCACCTTCCGATATGTTGAATTCTGATGCAATCTCTTCTGTCAGAATCATATACGCCACGCCGTAATCGGTGAGTTTCATATTCTGGTACAGCATGTAGCCCCACAGCCGCACGCGTTTTTCGGTTCCGCTCTGATACAGGTTCGAGAGTATCGCGTCCCTGTCCACGCCGACGCCCAGGAGGGCTGATGCCATGGTCAATGTAGAGGGATACACGGAGTTCGCGAAGTTGTTCGTGTCCGTGGTCATTCCAGTCATGAGTGATGTGGCCGAAACTGCCGGAACAAGGGATGCGTCCGCGTGGATGTCAGGCATTGACATGAGGACATTGAACAGAAGTTCGCAGGCTGAAGAGACCGCAGTCTCGGAGAATACGACATCGAAGGATTCGGTTTCCGGGGCGAGATGATGGTCAATGAGGACCTTCCTGCACCTGGCTGCGCGAAGCATCGGTTCCAGGTCGCCCGTGCGTGTGAACGAGTTGCAGTCCAGACAGAAAATCAGGTCGGTTTCAGCTATGCGTTCACGTGCGGAATCACTGTCAGAGGGCCACTGGAGCACGTTTTCCTCCGGTGTGCCGCTGAGCATGAAGGTCAATGTCTCAGGAAGCGGGTCGGAGTAGATGACCACGGCGTCCTTGCCTCTGGACAGGAGATAGTGCAGCATCGCCAATGTGCTGCCGACCGCATCTCCGTCAGGACGGATATGAGCCACGATGGACACTTTCCCGGCATCCCGGACCAATGTTTCGAGTCTTTCCACTGCCTTCGTGTCGATATTTACTGTATTTCCGTTCATCTGCCGCTTTCTTATACCTGATTGTTCCGGATGCAAATTTACAAATTATATTGCATTTCATAAATCAATTTCATAACTTTGTCGAGTATGAGAATTTGCGGGCGGCAGTGAAAATCGCCGCTGAAGTTCCAGCCACGTTTATAATTGATATTATAAAACTCAAAACATAAAATGAAAGGAATAGTTAAAAAGATCGTCAGCGTACTGCTGCTCTTTGTTATTGCCGGACTCGTGTATGCATGCATCAAGAGTATTATGGAGCCTATCAATTTCAACAAGCAGAAGGCTTACCGTGAGACTGTCGGTATCCAGAGAATGAAGGATGTCCGCACTCTTCAGGAGGCATTCAAGTCTGTTTCAGGCCACTTTACCGCATCTGCTGACTCCCTCGTGGATTTCTACAAGAATGGCAAGATGGAAGTGATCATGCAGATCGGTTCAAATGACGACTCTCTTGCAGTTGCAACTACAGAGAAACTCAAGAAGTCACGTAGAGGCATCACCCCTGAACAGATGTATGAGCTCTACAAGAAAGGTGAGCACCTCGTATTCTCCATCTCAAGCAAAGTGGATGTGAAGGATACACTTTTCAACACAAGAAACGATTTCAACATTGATTCTCTCAAATACATTCCTTTCTCACAGGGCGACACCATCCAGATGGAGTCCGTCATCAAGGAAGTATCAGGTGTGAAGGTTCCTCTCTTCGAGGCGAGAATGCCTTACAAGTCTCTTCTCAAAGGTCTTGACAACCAGCTCAGAATCAATCTCGATGCTGACCGCAAGGCTATGAACCGTTACGAGGGACTTCAGGTAGGTAGCGTTTCAGCACCTAACAACAACGCCGGCAACTGGGAGTAGTCCGTCGGGACTCACTCACTTCATATAAGAATATGAGCCAGACGAATAATATAGAAAGCAGAATATCCATTCAAGTAGCCTTGAGTGGATATTCTTTTAAGATACAGGACAATGAGGGTGAACACTCGTCGGGCTGGCTTACGCCTGACAGGATCTTCACGACTCCCGAATTCCAGAAGAGATATGACGCGGTGAAGATTTCGCTTCTGACACCGAAAGTGGCCTTGATTCCTGAGCAGTTCTTCAATCCGATGGAGCTCAGGCAGATGCTTGGCGACGTGGTCAGACTGGGGGAAAATGATGCCGTCGAGTTTGTCAGGATGCCGGAAAGGGCATCGGTGCTGGTTTTCTCGAACAATGTGGGAGAAACATTGTCAAGGATGATTTCCCAGACGGTATTTACTACAGACGGGTATCAGGCAAGGATTCTGCCGGAGATGTACTACATCCTGGAGGCGCTGGACAAGTGCAGTGACTACAACAAGATCGTGGCATCTTACGCTGACGGATATCTGCACCTGGCTGTGGCACAGGGAAAGTCCCTACAAATCGCAAATACCTTCAGGGCTGTGGATTTCACGACGGCCGAGTACTTCATTTTCAACACATTGAAAAAACTTCAGTTGAATCCTGAGATATCGACCATCTGCTTCAGGACTCCGGTTTCTGACGAGGAGGAAATGTCATTGTACCGATATTTCAAATCAGTGGAACAGATATGAGAATTATAGGTGGCGCGCTGAAGGGCAGGAACATCGTCACTCCTCCTGATTTCAAGGCAAGGCCGACGACTGATTTCGCCAAGGAGGCGCTTTTCAATATTCTCGACAATGAGTTCGAGTTCGAGGGGCTGAGTGTGCTGGACCTGTTCAGCGGCACGGGCTCGATTTCCTATGAGTTCGCGTCACGTGGTGCTGGCCATGTGTGGTCAGTGGAGATGAATATGCAGTATTCCTCTTTTGTCAAGGAGCAGGCCAGAAAGTTGGGTCTGAAGAATCTGACTGCCGTCCATCACAATGTGTTCGATTTCATTCCCATCTGCAGGGAGAAGTTCGATATCGTGTTCGCGGACCCGCCTTATGCGCTGGAAGGGCTGGAGACGATTCCTGACAAGGTGCTGGATGCCGGATTGGTATATCCTGAGAGGTATCTGATTCTGGAGCACGGGGACGAGCACTCGTTCAAGGAGCACCCCGCTTTCGTAAAGGAGAAGGTTTACGGCCGCGTCCACTTCAGTTTCTTCGAGCCGGTCAATAATCTGCCCAAGTAAAACGTCAGGCACAAGCCCGGCGGGCAGAGTGGGCGGAGCCGGCATTGGCTCCCGAAAAGAACCCACGATAGTGGGGAGGACCGGCGCAGTCCAGCTCTCCCGCCGGGCTTACGATGAAGCATTTTCAGCCTCGTACAAAATAAAAACAGAACAGCCCGGAAAGTTCCGAGCTGTTTTGTCTATATGTAGATATGATGCGCTAGAGAACGCTCATAACTGCTTCTGCGATAGAATTGAGCTTGGTATCCACGCTGTCCGCACGGCTTGCAAGAATACAAGGAGCAGTCGTTCCTACGAGCATACCTGCCTGACGCACGCCTGTAGAGAGTTTGGAATTCGTCTTCCAGAACACGTTTGCAGACTCGATGTTAGGGAATACGAGGCAGTCAGCGTCACCTGCTACAGGGCTGACAAGCTTCTTGATCTCAACAGATTCCTTGTCGATAGCCACGTCGAGTGCGAGAGGACCGTCAGCGATGCAGCCCTTGATCTGTCCGCGCTCTACCATCTTGGCCAATGCAGCAGCTTCCATACAAGCCGGCATTGAATCGAGAACCTGCTCTGAAGCTGCGACGAACGCAACCTTCGGCTTCGCGATGCCGAATGACTTGGCAACTTTCACGATATAGTTCGTGAGCTTCATCTTCTGACGCAGATCAGGAAGCGGAACCACTGCCATGTCGGTAAGGAATATGAGCTTGTGATAGTTCGGGCTGTCGATTACTCCTACGTGGCTGAGAAGGCCTTTAGGAGGAAGGAGACCGGTCTCCTTGTTAAGTATGGCGCGAAGGAACTTGTCAGTAGAGCAAAGTCCTTTCATAAGAACGTCACCTTCTCCGTCATGAACCATCTGGACTGCCTGTGCAACAGCCTTCAGCTCATCAGGATTGTCCACAATAGTGAATTTCGCCGCGTCAATACCTCTCTTGACGCAAACGTCATTGATAAGAGCGGCGTCACCTACGAGAACAGCTTTGATGAATCCGAGATCCACAGCCTGTGAAGCTGCTTCAATGGTATGCTCGTCCACTGCCCAAGCAGCGACCATCGTTTTGCAGACACCTTTTTGCTTGAGCTCTGCAAATACATCTGAGAAACTTGTGATCATATTTTTCCTCTAATTAGTTTTCCTCTTCGCTTTGAACGATGTGCATTGTATCACGTGCAATGACAATCTCTTCGTCAGTGGTGATGAGAGCCACTTTCACCTTGGAATCAGGCAATGAAATGATGGTATCCTCTCCCCATGCGACATTTGCTTCATAGTCGAATTTGAGGCCGAGATATGAGAAGTTCTCACATACTCTGCGACGCAGACGGCTGTTGTGCTCACCGATACCTCCGGTGAAGATGATAAGGTCAACTCCGTTCATGACTGCCGCGAACTGACCGATATACTTGATAATGCCGTAAGTCAGCATCTTGAGTGCAAGCTTGGCCCTCTGGTCGCCTGAATTTGCAAGCGCGTCGAGGTCTCTGGCATCAGAAGAAGCTCCGGAAATTCCGAGGAAGCCTGATTTCTTGTTCATCACCTCGGTCATTTCATCCGGTGTGAGGTTTTCTTTCTTCATCAGGTACGGAACCACGTTAGGGTCAATGCTGCCGCATCTTGTTCCCATGATGACGCCGTCGAGCGGAGTGAAGCCCATGGAAGTGTCCACTGACTTGCCGTTCACGATAGCCGTGATGGAGCTGCCGTTGCCGATATGGCATGTGATGATCTTGGAGTTGTTGATGTCCAGGCCGGCGAACTTGGCGCCTTTCTCAGCCACGAACTGGTGGCTTGTTCCGTGTGCACCGTATTTACGTACTCTGTACTTGGTGTAATCCTCATACGGAAGGCCATACATATATGCGTATGCAGGGATGGACTGATGGAATGCGGTATCGAAGGTAACCACCTGAGGCACAGAAGGAAGCACGGCCTGAACGGCTCTGATTCCTAAGATGTGCGCAGGGTTGTGGAGCGGTGCGAAGTCGCAGCAGATCTCGATTTTCTTCATAACGTCTTCGTTTACGAGGGCGCTTGACGAGAAATATTCTCCACCATGCACGATTCTGTGTCCTACGGCCTCGATGTCGTCAAGTGATTTGAGGACACCGTGCTCACTGTCGGTAAGTGCCTCGAGCACGAGCTGCATTCCGACTTTGTGGTCAGGAACCGGGAGGTCTTTCACTACCTTCTCTTTACCTGTAGCCGTGTGCTGAAGACAACCCATCTCCAGTCCGATTTTTTCTACGATACCCTTCGCAAGGACATCATAGACGTCATCGTTTTTCATATCAAGGAGCTGATACTTAATCGATGAACTTCCGCAATTGATTACAAGAATTATCATAACTATAGTTTTTGTTTCTATTTTTTCGGATTTGACGCGGCAAAGTTAAAAAGAATTCACTACTTTAGCAAGGAAATGACCTCCAACGGTCGAGTAACTGAGCGCGTACCTATGACAGAAACTGCGGACATAAAGCCACTTGCATTGGCATTTACCTTCGGGGCGGCATCCGGACTGCTCCTGAGCCGTATTTCCATGCACGCCGCATACATTTCCTCCGCCACTTCCCTACTGGTCGCATTGACATTGACACTCATCACTTCAGCGGACCGCCGGCAGGCGGAAATCCTGCTGCTGTTCCTGACGGCAGGCGTTTTCTGCGCCGCGACATCGACATTGACAAGTCTCGGGGCTGTCGCCGGAAAACCGCTTTTCGCGGGCCTTGCGGCTGATTTCAGGTCAATGATTTCGTCGATTCCGTTTCCGCACGAGGGGACCGCTCCTCTTGTCAATGCCCTGCTGACGGGTGACAGGTCTTCGCTGGACGACAGCGTCATGAACAGTTTCCGTGACAGCGGGGCGTCACACATCCTCGCGCTGTCGGGGCTGCATCTCGGAATCATCTACGGCATCCTGCTCAAGGTGACTTCCATTTTCGGAAAGCATCCCACGGTAAAGGCCTTCAGGAGCCTGATTATCATATCGTTATGCGGGATATACACTTTGGCTACCGGGGCAAGTCCGTCGCTTGTGAGGGCTTTCCTTTTCATTCTTGTCAATGAAACTGCACGTCTGACTCACCGCAGCAACAATCCGCTCCGTGTGTATTGTGCTGCACTTTTCATCCAGACGGCCATCAATCCCCAGGTGATCAGTTCGACCGGGTTCCAGCTTTCCTACCTGGCGATGGCAGGCATCTTCCTGCTGTATCCTGCATTGAAAAAATGGTATCCGCAGGAGGAGGCCGCTGGCGACATGCTTATCGAAAAGGACGCCGGCCGAACAGAAAGTGACGGGCTGGAGGACGTGATGATCGACAAGGGCGCCGGCCTGACAGAAAGTGACGGGCTGGAGGGCGTGATGATCGACAAGGGCTGCTGCCGCGCGAGGCGTTGCTGGACTTCGTGGATGAAAACAATAGTGTCGGCCGCACCGCGCAAGATCTGGGACGCGGCTGCGCTGACGATTTCGTGCCAGGTATTCACCGGACCTCTCGCCTGGTGGAAATTCGGAACTTTTCCGAAGTACTTTCTGCTGACGAATCTGCTGTCGCTGCCATTGACAAGTGCCGTCATGTTATTGTCTGTCAGCACTTCAGTCCTGTTCGCCATCGGCATCTGCCCGGACTTTCTCATCTCCCTTACCGACAGCAGCGCGTCCCTGCTTCTTTTCATCATGAAGGTCATCTCCAGCATGTAGGGGCGGGAAGGCAACTTCGTCCGTGAGAACCCGCCTTTCACCGGACAAGTTGGTCATTTGAGTCACTTGTCCGTGAAAACCCGCCTTTCGCCGGACAAGTCGTGGATTCGTCGCATTCGTCCGTGAGAACCCGCCTTCTACCGGACAAGTTGGTTATTTGAGTTACGTGTCCGTGAAAACCCGCCTTCTACCGGACAAGTGGTCATTTGAGACAACTTGTCCATGAGAGCCCGCCTTTGACCGGACAAGTTGTGGATTACAGCGTGCGCAAAAAAAGGACGGCAACCGGAATCTCTCCGATTGCCATCCATAGTCTTTAAAGCTTTTATAAACAGTAAGCGATTATTTGCTTGCCTCTACAGAAACTTTTCTGAATTCTTTAAAATCCTTCATAAGAGCAAGAGCAGCTTTACGTGCGCGAGCACCAGCAGCCTTATTGCCTTTCTCTACCTGAGCGTCTGCATTAGCAACGAATTCCTCGTACTCAGCTTTGATTTTCTCAACAAGTTCTTTCATTGTTACTATAGTTATTTGTTAAACATTAAGTTGCTTGATTTTGGTAATCCTTTGCAATTTATGTAAAAATCCTGAAAATGCAAGCAATTATTTAACTTTTTACAACGATTAACCCCGTACGAAACTATTTTTTAGCAGTATTGAAGCAATTCATGGCCCTGTCGATGCCGATTGTCACAAACGCCTTGACGCCTTCTATGACAGAGTCACATATTTCAGGCATTTTCTCTTTCTCCTCTGCGGACATCGGACCTATCACGAAATCCACCTGTCTGCCTTTCTGGAAATCATTGCCAATGCCGATCCTGATTCTCGGATACTCCTGCGTCTCGAGGAGTTCCTGGATGTTCTTGAGTCCGTTGTGGCCGCCGTCGCTCCCCTTCTTGCGCATTCTCAATGTGCCGAAAGGAAGATTCAGGTCATCGCAGATCACGATGACGTTCTCCAGCGGAAGTTTCAGTTTATTGACCCAATATCGAACGGCATTGCCGCTGAGATTCATATATGTGGAGGGCTTGAGGAGGGTGATGTCCCGACCTTTGAATGACACTTCGGCCACGTCTCCATAGCGCTGGGTAGTGAAAGTGGCACCTGCTGCTGAAGCCCATGCATCCAGCACCATAAATCCTACGTTGTGGCGCGTGTCCGCATACTCCGCACCGATATTTCCAAGTCCTACTACAAGGTAACTCATACTCGTTCTCCGATTCTGTCCGCAGAAAGTTTCGCCTTGTCTGCGGCTATTGTAATTTCTTCGCGCACCAGGAAAAGTCCCCGCCTACCAAGAAAACAGGACGGACCGGAAAGTCGATTCCGCCCCGTCCTGTAAAGTTTATAGCTGCACGATTATGCCTCAGCTGGAGCCTCAGCTGCCGGAGCTGCCGGAGCTTCTGCGTGATGTACGCCTTCCTCCATAGCCTCGTCAAGAGCTTCCTCATACTCGATGTGAGCTGCAACCTGACGTGAAGACTTGACTGTGCAGATGATAGTTCCCTTAGGAGAAACTACATTGACATTCTCATACTTGAGGTCACCTGCTACGATTCTCTTGCCGATCTGGAGTTTGTCGATGTTGATGACAAGCTCATCAGGAAGGTCCTTCATAAGAGCGCTGACTTTCAGTTCACGAACCAACTTGTAGAACTTACCACCGGCACGTACACCGGCTGCATGACCTGTGATGGTGATAGGAACCATGATGGAAATAGGTTTTTCCTCATTGACAGCGAGGAAATCTGCGTGAAGGCAGTTGTCCTTTACCGGGTGATACTGAAGCTCGTGGATAACTGCATTGTATTTCTGGCCGTTGCTGAGCTCGAGGTCAACAATGTAAGATGCAGGAGTGTCGGTAAGACCTTTGAGATCTTTTTCAGTAACTGTGAAGAGAATGTTCTCTACACCTGAACCATAGATGTTGCAAGGTACGAGACCCTGTTTGCGGTACTCTTTGATGACCGCCTTGTTGCCGACCTCACGGACCTGGCCTTTCAATACGAAATGTTTCATTTCTTTAATTTGTTTAAAATGTGTTACTCAGTCTTGGTCCGGATGCCCGGACTAGACCCCATTGCACCAAAAGCTACTGCTTTTTCGCGGACCTTTCTTCAAAGGCCCAAAATGCGGCGCAAATATAGTGAATTTTCCGCAAATAAAAAATTGACGTGAAGTTTTTTAAAGAAAGTAATCATAAAAAAATTGCTATCTTTGGGAATGTGTAAAGTTTTGGACTATGGAGACGACGATTAGAAGATTCCCGATTGGGATACAGACTTTTGACAAAATCATTGAGGACAATTACCTATATATCGACAAAACCGGATATATTGATGAAATTGCCAATAAATACCAGTACGTTTTCCTGAGCCGGCCGCGCAGGTTCGGAAAGTCGTTGCTGTCTTCTACTTTCCATTGCTATTTCGAGGGCCGGAAGGAACTTTTCGAGGGATTGAAAGCGGGCGAGGTAAAGAAGGAATGGACCAAGCATCCGGTCTTTCATTTCGACATGTCCACTGCCAAGCATTTGAATGAGGAACAGTTGCTTGAAGAACTCGACAAAAAATTTTATGAATATGAACTCATTTACGGGCGCGGTGAAAAAGATATAAACCCCAACCAGCGTCTGGAGGGGCTGGTTCATCGTGCTTTCGAACAGACTGGTCAGCAAGCCGTAATCATCATTGACGAATATGACGCACCTCTGTTGGACGTGATGAACGACAAGGGCAAGTTACCGGTTCTCAGGCAGATAATGAGGAATTTCTACAGCCCGATAAAGAGCCTTGACCCGTATCTGCGGTTCGTTTTCCTTACCGGAATCAACAAGTTCGCACAGCTCAGCATTTTCAGTGAATTGAACAATCTCCAGAACATCTCCATGATGCCGGAATACTCTGCATTGTGCGGAATATCGCAGACCGAGCTGGAAAACAATATGCAGAATGAAGTCCAGGCACTGGCTGACAAACAGAAAGTTAGCTACGAGGATGCACTTGCATTGCTGAAAGCAAATTACGACGGCTATCATTTCTGCGAAGAGTCAGAGGATATCTACAATCCGTTCAGTCTCATCAAGTCATTGAACGAAAAGCGATTCGGCAGTTACTGGTTCGACACCGGCACTCCGACTTACCTCATTGAAAGACTTCGGAAAAACCCTATCGACGAGACTACGCTGGACAATATCCCGCTCGTCCCGCAATCGGATTTCGACGTCTCGCCGGAGCTTTCAGACAATTCATTGCCGATGCTGTATCAGACTGGTTATCTGACCATCAAGTCTTACGACGAGAGGATGCAGCTCTACACGCTCGGATATCCGAATAAGGAAGTCAAGATCGGTTTCACGAGAGGACTTTTGGGAGAGTACCCAAGCAAGACCGGCACAGCGTCGGGATTCGTGGCACATTTCTATGCCGCAATGGATTCCCAGGACATTGACCTGGCTATGGAAAAGCTACAGGCGTACCTTGCAGGAATACCTAACGATTTGGAGAACAAGACCGAAAAACATTATCAGACAATTATTTACCTGATTTTCTCGCTGCTCGGTTTCTATATCCGCACGGAAGTGAAATCCGCCATCGGCAGGGCTGACGCGGTCTGCTACACGGACAATTGCATCTATGTCTTCGAGTTCAAGGTGGACGGATCTGCGGAAGAGGCGCTCAAGCAGATTGATGACAAGGGCTATATGCTTCCTTACAAATTCGAGGAAGGCAAGAACCTCGTCAAAGTCGGCGTGAACATTTCCTCGCAGACCCGCACCGTCGAGAAGTGGATTGCGAGGTAACGCTACAGCTCCAGCACGGCAGGCTTCAGGCCTTTAGCATTGACCTTCAATAGGATCGGGCCTTCGGCGTCGGCGTGGGAGCGGACTATTACGGTCAGCTTGCCGGCGAAGAGGTGCATGTGCGGGAGATGGAAAAGTTCAAGCGAGCACGGGTCACCGTTGGCGATGGCGCGGAACTCGCCGGCACCGGACACTGATGCGAATACTTCGCGCGTGTCGGTAGGTACGGTATTGCCATCCTTATCTACCACACTTACAGTTACATACGCCAGGTCTTCTCCGTCTCGGGCAATGGAATCCCTGTCACACTCAAGACGGAGAGCATACGGCTTGCCGGCAGTGCGGACAGACTCTGAAGCTGCGGCATTGCCATTCGCATCATAGGCCACGACGCGGAGCTCACCTTTCCGGTAAACCACGTCATTCCACATCAGACGATAACGTCCCTCAACCGCCTCATCCTGAAGACCTTCGCAAGGCGCGGACTGCGACGCTTTGGAACGACGACCCTGAGAAACGCCATTGACAAACAGCTCGGCCTCAGGCCATGAAGTATAGACGTAAACCGGCGTCACCTGCCCGTCTCGTCCAGGCCAGGTCCAATGCGGAACTATATGAAGTGTAGGGCTTTCCGTGTTCCAGATGCTGCGGTAAAGCCAATAGCGGTCCTTCGGAATGGAGGCCAGGTCAATGATTCCGAACATGGAACTGTGGTTCGGCCACGCATCAGTATCGTAAGGGCTCGGCTCGCCCAGATAATCGAAACCGGTCCAGACGAACTGTCCCATTGTCCAAGGATAATCATCGGCAAGGGCAAAGTCCACATCCGGGATATTCGACCAGTTGCAGGCTTCCATATCGTAGCCCGAGGACTGATGGTCAGGGTGCATCACGCTGAACGCCTTCTCCACCGGGAAATGATATGTGCCCCTCGAACTGACGGTAGATGCCGTTTCCGAACCGAGCACCAGTCCCTGAGGCAACTGTTCATAACAATCCTTGTAACGGAAAGTGCGGTAATTGATTCCCGGGATGTCCAGCTGTGCCGCAAACCCGTTGGAAAGCACGCAATTGACCTGGTCCATTCCGCAAGTGACAGGCCTAGTCGGATCCTCCCTGTGACAGATGGACTGAAGGAAAGCCGCCGTCTTGTAACCATCGGCAGTGCATTGGGACGGAACCTCATTGCCGATGCTCCACATGATTACGGACGGGGAATTCCTGAAAGCGTGGAGCATGCTTATCATGTCACGCTCTGCCCACTCGTCGAAATAGCGGTGGTACCCGTTCTCGCATTTCGCGTCATTCCACTCGTCGAAAGGCTCCACCATCATCATGAAACCCATCTCGTCACAAAGACGGACAAGTTCGGGCGCAGGCATATTGTGCGATGTGCGGACCGCATCACAGCCCATGTCCTTCAGCATTGTCAGCTGATGCCTCAACGCCGGCACACTCACAGCCGCACCGAGAGGCCCCAGGTCATGATGGTTGCAGACGCCCTTGAACTTCCGGTGCTCGCCGTTCAGGTAAAAGCCCTTCTCCGGGATGACCTCGATCGAGCGGATGCCGAAGCGCGTCTCATATTCGTCCGTCACGGTTCCGCCCACCAGGATACGGGTCAATGCCTTATAAAGGTAAGGGTGCTCCGGTGTCCACAGTTTCGGCTCTTTCACCAGGAATTTCTGCACATGGCTGTCGCCTTTATGGTACAATGCCATAGACCGCCTTGATGCCACTTTCTCGCCTTCCGGAGAATAAATATCCGTAACATATTCTATGTCAATGTTTTCCTTGTCTGACTGCAATGCAATTTCGAGTGAGACCGATGCCATATCATTATGCACGGAAGGGGTGGTGACGAATGTTCCCCAGACCGGAATATGGGCATTGGCAGATGTGCAGATCAGGTGGACATTCCTGTAAAGGCCTGCACCCGGATACCATCTGGAAGAAAAAGGAAGATTCTCCAGCCTGACAGCCAGGACATTGGAGCCTGACTTGTTCAGATACGGGGTGACGTCGCAGTGGAACGGGCTGTAACCATAAGGCCAGAAGCAGACCTCATGACCATTGACATAAACCCGCGTCTCGCTCATCGCGCCGTCGAACAGCAGTTCCGTTTTCAGTCCGTCCGGGACATTGAACTCGGTCCTGTACCAGCCCACTCCCACATATGGCAGACCGCCGGTGCGACCGGTCTTGAGCGATGCCTTCGTCTCCATATTCTGCACGATCTGCACGTGCTGAAGGTCATTTTCAATGCTGAAAGGCCCGGTTATGGCCCAGTCGTGCGGCACGCTCACGCTTTCCCATCCGGAGTCGTCATAAACCGGCATGAAAGCCCCGTCAGCCTCTCCGCGATGGAACCGCCACCCGTCCTTCAGGCAGGTATCTGTCCTCGCAGCTGATGAAGGAGTTGGAGTGTTTGGCGAACTTGAAGACCGCAAAGAGTCCGAAGAGAGTTCACCGGCATTGCTCACCGGCATTGAAGCGACTGAAGCACAAAGAAGTGCTGCCAGACATGAAAAAATCTTATTCAACATGTTATATCTTCCGTTATTAACTGACGCTATTTCAAATATCTACAAAGATATAACACTCTCCGGTATTTCTCAACTTGGCGAGCTTAGTAATACTCAAAAAAAACGCTTGGCGGCAAGGGACTGCTCTGCTCAGATGCTTTGCAATTCGCCGCGGGCCATGCCGCTGCTCTGCTTTCCATTTTTGGGTAAACTGTTTTCAGGACGATACATTGGGCGCAACCTATAATAAGCTATGTATCAACTCTTTAGACATTTTCAGAGTTGGAATCTCGGTAACTCTAAAAACACCTAAAGCACTGACACATAGTTAATTACGCGCTGCGCACACGATTCAACATCGGCAAACTTTTTCAGGACTGGGCAAGCGAAAAAGCACAGTCCGAAGGATTGACAGGGCATCATCAGATGCCAGGCCGGAGTTGGCGAGCATGGAAAGCCGAGTGGCGATGGAAAGCCCACAGGCCCTGATCGCCCCCTTGGAAAGGGGGATGGGGAGATTGAGATAGGCAAGTCCTCACGGGGGCAACCTTGCTGCTAGCCACATGTAGCGCAACCTACAAATAGCTGAATATCAATCATTTAACTGAAATCAGAGTTGGAATTTTGGCAATTCTGAAAACACCTAAAGTGCTAATACATAGCCAATTACGCGTCACGCCTAATGTGCCAAGATAGGATAGACGTAGCCGTAAGTCTGTGAATTAATGTGAACTAACAAGGCATCATCAGATGCCGGCCGAAGAACAGCGAAGCGGTGGCATGCGCTCTGGTGCGCACGGAGGCCTGATGTGCCCCCTTGAAAAGGGGGATAGGGGGATTGAGACAAGCGGGTCCGGGTATTTGCGAGAGCAAATACGTGGAGGACATAAAGGCCGCGCGGAGCGTCAGGGTTTGGGACAGAGTCCCAATAAAACAACAAGGTTAGGGGGATTGAGACAAGTCATCAGAGCCTCAGGAGGCCTTTGTCAATGATAATGAAACGGTGGAGGCAGAGGCGCCTGAGGATGCCGAAGCGGGGGTGACCGTGACTGTGGCGGTGCCTCGAGATGTTACGGTGCCTCGGGAGTCGGTAACAGAGCAGGAGGCTGCGATAGAACTGGAGGCTGCAACGGAGCTGGAGGCTGCGTCAGAGCTGGATGAAGCGAGGGAGCGGACTATGACTTGAGCACAGCCGTTGAACGGTCTGATTGTCATGGCGTTGCCGACAGGGCGCTCGACATCCTTGAATCCGGGATCGCCATTACCCCAGCCGAGGAAGACTGCGTTCCCGACTTTGACTTCCAACTCTGTTTCAGGACTGTAGATATCGATTACCACGACATCCTGTCCGTCTGATTTGAGGGTGGTCTTTGACGGAACCAGCTTTGTCTTATCATATACAGCTGGGAACACATCCTCGCAGACTTTCCGGCCTGAGCGGTATCCTACAGCACGATATGTCACAGCAGGGGTTCCGGAGACGCTCGACGCCGATCCACGTACAGGCCTTGCGGCGCCACCTGGAACTGAGTGCTCAGCAGAAGCTCCAGAGCCAGAAGAGACCGCAGCGCGACCAGCAGAGGAGGCAGACGCCAGAGTTCCGGCATCGGAAGAGACAGCGGCACGACCAGCAGAGGAGGCAGACGCCAGAGTTCCGGCAGCGGAAGAGACTGCTAAACTACCAGTAGAGGAGCTAGCAGAAGAAGCTCCAGAGCCAGAAGGCTCTGCGGCGCCACCTGCAACTGAGTGCTCAGCAGAAGATCCAGAACCAGAAGAGACAGCAGCGCGACCAGCAGAGGAGTCAGACGCCAGAGTTCCGGCAGCGGAAGAGACTGCTACACTACCAGTAGAGGAGCCAGCAGCAGAATCCGATGTCAATCCAGTCGCAGCAGAAGTTCCAGAGCCAGAAGGCCTTGCGGCGCCACCTGCAACTGAGTGCTCAGCAGAAGCCCCAGAGCCAGAAGAGACAGCAGCGCGACCAGAAGAGGAAGCCCCAGAACCAGAAGAGACAGCGGCGCGACCAGAAGAGGAGACTTTCCAGACGAGGTGACCGTCCTGTGGCATTTTCCGGCGGCCGAGGCTTTTTCCGCTTTCGTACAGGCGGACTTCATCACAATTCGAGTACACCCAGACCTCACCGCCATACGGACCGCAGATGTGCACTGACGGCTCATCCTTCCACGCGGCCTTCAGGTAGAACGCCTCGTCCTTGGGGAAACCGCAATAGTCGAAAATACCGAACTGAGAACCAGTAGCAGGCCATTTCATCGGATTAGGCTCACCACGATAATCGAAACCCGTCCAGTAGAACAGGCCCAGCCCCCATGGCCTTGCCTTGTAGAACTTCCAGCCGTATTCAATGACATTGACACGGCCCAATGTATCAATCCTGTTCAGCGGCACCATCCAGCCCTTTTCCGGTACCGTCCGGTAAACACCTCTTGTTCCTGCTCCGGAAGTCTCCTCCGTGCCCACGACACATTTCTCCGGATATAGCCTATGATATTCATCCACAGGGTTTTGCACAATGTAATTATAGCCGAACACATCCACGCCCTTCACCAGGTCCGGCCCGCCGGCATTGCCATAGGTAGAAGGCCTGGTCCTGTCCATTCCGTGCACAGCCTCGCTCATCCTCCGCGCTATCTCCACACCCTTTTCACCATGTTCCACAGCCCATTCCTCATTGCCCACACTCCACAAAATCACAGACGGATGGTTCCTGTCCCGGTCGATCATATTGCGCAGCTGACGGAGCTGCTCCTGATTCACGCCGAACTGCCTGTTCTCATCAATCACCAGCACGCCCATCTCATCACAAAAGTCAAGCATCGACACGGAAGCACAGTTATGGGAAGTGCGGACAGCATTGAACCCATACTCCTGCAGCCGCGAAATCCTATATCTCCAAAGCTCATCAGGAACGGCAACTCCCACTCCGGCGTGGTCCAGATGCATATTCGCGCCGCGCAGCTTGACAGCCACACCATTGAGCAGCAGCCCCTTCTCCGGAGAGAACTCGAGCGTCCGCACACCGAACCGCCTCGTCACCACATCCGACAGTTCGCCATCATAGAAAAGCCTGATTGTCAATGTATAAAGATATGGAGAGTCAATGCTCCAGCGACGTTCCGCCCTCTCTACTCGCCTACCTTCCGCATCACGGATTTCGATTTCACGGGTGACCTTATCCCTGTTTACAGCGGCGTCCGCCAGAATATAGTCGAAGCCAATGCAGGATTCATCCACATACACGTCCGCCGTCCCGTCAGAGACAGTCCAGATGGACCCGTCCGCCTTTTTCTGGCTGATTTTCAACGAATAATGTTTCATTGACACAGGCCCTGACTTGTACAGCCTCACATTGCGGTAAATTCCTGCTCCCTCGTAATACCAGCCTTCCTCCAAAGACGCGTCACACCGGACTGCAATGACATTGTCCCCGCCGTAATTCAGATATGGAGTCAATGTATAGACACTTGATGCATAACCGCTTCGCTCACCGCCGAGATAGAAGCCGTTGCAGAAGACTTCGCTGTCACGGTATATGCCTTCAAACTCTATAAAAAACTGCTTTCCCTTATCTTCTGCCGGGATTTCTATATGTTTGCGGTACCAGCCGACCGAGTTTTCCGGATACTTCCAGCCGATGCATTTGTAGCCATGCGAATGACTCGCTTCCGGACTGTACGGAAGGTCCACAGCCCAGTCGTGAGGCAAACTGACTTTCTGCCATGAAGAATCGTCGAATTCCGGCATTATCGGAGCATGACTGTGATTGGAGGACTGCGCCTTGCAGATATACGTAAAGTATTCTGTACCATGCGTATAGTCCAGTTCTTTGGACGCCGCATTCCCCATCGCGAAGGTCCAGTCATTATTGATGACAACTCCCCCGAACTTTTCCCCGCCGGTTTCGGCAGCAAAAGAATACCGGACAATGCAGAGTGCACAAATCAATGTTGCAAATACTTGTTTCATCGGCGATTACATTTTTCAGGCAGCACAAAACCCGAGCTAAAGATCAAGTGTCAGTTTATGATAACCCGGTTCGTATTTTATGAACTCGGACTTTCCTGTAGCGGAATTATTGACAGTCAGATCATAGACGGCATCCCTGAAACGGCGGACAATATGATATTGTCCCACAGAAGCAGGAAGTCCCGGCTTCAGCAGCAGACCGTCATATTCCGGGAACACGCCCAAAAGGTATTCCGAAGCAGTCAGCCAGTTCCACGCGGCAGTACCAGTGAGCCAGCTGTTCTTGCCCTCGCCAGGCTTGGCGGCATCCTTGCCGGCCACCATCTGGCAATACACATAAGGCTCCACCTTGCGCAGAGTCTGGTCCTGGACAAACGCCGGGGAGATCTTGCAATAATGGCTCCACGCATCATCATAGCGCCCGGCAAGAGTCTCGGCAATAATTACCCACGGATTGTTGTGGCAGAATACCCCGGCATTCTCCTTATAACCCTGCGGATAAGATGAAATCTCACCGTATTCCTTATAATACCTGGTATATGCCGGATTCAGAAGAACAATGCCATGATCCGAATCCAAGTACTTCTTCACCGAATCTAAAGCCCTATCACACAGCCCCTTGTCTTCACCTATACGGGCCATTGAGCACCAGCCCTGGCTCTCGATGAATATTTTTCCCTCTTCATTTTCAGAAGAACCTATCTTGTTCCCGAAGAAATCATAGGCACGCAGGAACCACTCCCCGTCCCAGCCGTATTTCTCCACAGAACTGCTCATCCGCCTTACCCATTTTGCTATCTCGACAGATGTCCTGCCCTCCTGCTGTACAGGGACATGGCCAGGATGACGCTCCAGATAGTCCAGCAACTTCACGAACTCATTTCCGACGAACACATAGAGTCCGGCTATCATAAGCGACTCCGCCTTGCTCCCATGCGAGCGGTTTTCAGTAGTCTGGAAAGAGTCATCCGGATTGTCCGAGAAACAGTTCAGGTTCAGGCAGTCATTCCAGTCCGCGCGACCGATGAGCGGAAGCCCGTGAGGACCGAGATTGCGGTTAGTGTATTCAAAACTGATGAACAGATGGTCGAGAAGCGATTTTTCGCTGCCTGGAGCATTGTCAAATGGTATTTTCTCATTCAGAATCGAGAAATCCCCAGTCTCCTTCAGATATGCCACAGTCCCGAAAATCAGCCAGAGCGGATCATCATTGAAGCCGCCGCCTATGTCATTGTTGCCGCGCTTGGTAAGTGGCTGATACTGATGATAACAGCCGCCGTCCGGGAACTGGGTGGAGGCTACGTCAATGATTCTCGCCCTTGCCCTGTCCGGTATCTGATGCACAAATCCGACCAGATCCTGTGCTGAGTCCCGGAAGCCCATTCCGCGGCCGATGCCGCTCTCGAAAAAGCTGGCGCTCCTGCTCATATTGAAGGTCACCATACATTGGTACTGGTTCCAGACATTCACCATCCGGTCCAGTTCAGGAACACCGGAAGAGACGCTGAACCTGCCGAGAAGTTCATGCCAATAGTTCTGCAACTCCTCAAATGCCGCGTCCACCTGCTGCCGCGTCATGAACGACGTCAGCATCCGGCGCGCCGGAAGTTTGTTTATCAATGCCGAGCACGAGTTGGCCACAGGGCCGCCGAACGGTGTGTTCTCTGCCAATTTCTCAGACTGGGCCTTCTCACTGGCGGACAACTGCTCCTCGAACTTGTGCCCGTCATCATTTTCCACATAACCGAGAACGAAGACGAGCTCCTTGGTCTCACCAGGGGCCAATGTCACTGAAACACAATGAGATGCAATCGGGCTCCAGCCGTGGGCAATCGAGTTTCCCGACTCCGCCGCCAGCACTCTGGCAGGAGCTTCGAAGCCGTTGTAAAGGCCAATGAACGATTCCTTGTCGGTATCATAGCCGGACACAGGAACATCGACACTATAAAAAGCGTAATGATTTCTTCTTTCGCGATACTCGGTCTTGTGATATATCACGCTCCCCTGCACCTCAACCTCGCCCGTCGAGAAATTGCGCTGGAAATTCTCCATATCAGTCGCCGCGTTCCACAGACACCACTCCACGCAGGAGAAGAGTTTGAAATCCTTAGCTGCCGCAGAGGTATTTGTCAATGTAACCCTATGAATTTCACAACGTTGTCCCAGCGGAACGAAATACAGGCAACCGACTCTCAGCCCGTCTTTCTCGCCGGTAATCCTGGTATAACCCATACCGTGACGGCATTCGTAGAAATCCAGCGGGGCCTTGCAAGGTTTCCTACCCGGACTCCACACAGAACCGCCGTCATTGACATAGAAATACCTTCCGCCGGCATCCATCGGAACACCGTTGTAGCGGTAACGGGGGATTCTACGGAACTTCGCGTCCCGGCAGAAGCAATAGCCGCCTGCCGTTCCGGAAATCAATGAAAAGAAATCTTCAGTTCCAAGATAATTTATCCACGGCCAGGGAGTGGCCGGATCTGTTATGACAAACTCCAGGGAAGCGTCGTCGAAGTGTCCGTACTGTTTCATCAGCGAAAAGGTTTTCCGGGGCGTCGCCACCCCGGTCATCCGATAATTATTTTGTCAAGTTTTTATGGATCAATGCCTTAAGTCTCTCCACAGACTCTCCTGTCCTGAAGCCGTCCGGCTCGGTGTGCATGCAGTAGTCCACCAGTCTGTCCACGGTGCTGGTAGCCACGTGCATCCTGGTATCGCAGGAGGCATAGTAGATGAACACCTTGCCGTCCTCGTCTGCTATCCAGCCGTTGGAGAACAGCACGTTCATGACATCGCCCACATATTCCTCTCCTTCAGGAACCATGAGGAAGCCTGCCGGCTCAGCTATCACTCTTGACGGGTCATCCAATGCGGTCATATACATGTAGAGCACATATCTGAGGCCCGATGCGCAGCCACGCACGCCATGAGCAAGGTGAAGCCAGCCGTACTTGGTCTTGATCGGAGCAGGACCTTCACCGTTCTTGAGTTCCTTGATGGTATGGTAATGACGGAAATTGATGATTTTCTCCTCTTTTACCTCCGCATTGGTAATGTCATCTATAAGCGCCCAGCCGATGCCGCCGCCTTTTCCGGCATCGATGAATCCGTCCTGAGGACGTGTGTACAGTGCATATTTGCCGTTTACGAACTCAGGATGCAGAACCACATTGCGCTGCTGGGACTTGGATTTGAGGTCCGGAAGACGTTCCCAGTTCACAAGGTCCTTCGTTCTGGCGATACCTGCGCACGCCACTGCAGATGACAGGTCACCCTCCGGTGCGTCAGGGTCTTTGCGCTCCACGCAGAAGACTCCGTAAATCCATCCGTCCTCGTGGGCGGTCAGCCTCATGTCATAGACATTGACAGCAGGCTCTCCGTACTCCGGCATTGTCACAGGATAGTCCCAGAAGCGGAAATTGTCGATTCCGTTGGGGCTCTCCGCGATGGCGAAGAACGACTTTCTGTCTGCTCCTTCCACTCTTACAGCCAGTACATATTTCCCGTTCCATTTGATGGCTCCGGAGTTGAAGGCGGCGTGGATGCCGAATCTTTCTTCCAGATACGGATTAGTGGTAGGGTCCAGGTCATATTTCCAGAACACAGGAGCATGCGCGCCCGTGAGAATGGGATTCTTGTATCTTTCATAAACGCCGTTCACATAAACCGGCTCATTCTTTTTAGAAATCAGATTCTCATAATCAGCCTGAAGCTGTTCCAATCTCTCATTGAAATTCATAACTTTAATTATTTAGTTTGCTATTTCAGAAATATCGTCTTGTCGTCCGCATAGAGCTCGCGGAAATTGTCGGCATCCGCAGATGACGGATGAGCCGCGAAATAATGTTCCTGCTTGTCCCAGGCATTGCGCCAGGTCAGCACATAAGCCACCGGAGCGTCACCTATGGCATCCAGCAGCACGTCAGTCCACCAGCGAGGATAAGGAATGCCCTCGAAACCGGTCTCGGACACTGCAATCACCTTTCCGTGCTCCTTGGCATAACCGGCCATATAATCCAGATCATAAGCGAGTCTTTCCTTATAGTGCCTGTTTGCGGCCTCGATGCACTGGTCCTCAGTCATGCTCTCATCGCTTCTGTCCACATATTCGTAATGGTCCACACCGAGAATATCCACCATGTCGTCGCCCGGATAGCGGCTGAAATACTGGGTGCTGTCGATTTCCGAGTTCGGAGAATACGCCCACAGGATGTTCCTCAGACCGCGTTCCTTTTCAATATAGTTTCTTGTCAATGCAAAGAGCGTCTTGTACTGCCCGCTTGTGCACAGGTTGCCGCCCCACCAGAACCAGCTTCCGATGTTCTCGTGCCAAGGCCTGAAAATCAATGGGATAAGCTTACCGTCAGCATCTTTCATGGTACCGAAAAAGTCTGCGACACGTGAAAGCCACTGCATGAACATTTCGTGGTTTGCACCGCCTTCAAGCACTGACTCAACGGCCTTGTCGCTGCTTATGTCCCAGGCGTCGCCTCCGGTAAGAGGATTGCGGGCATGCCATGAGAATGTCACGATTCCGCCTCTTTTTACGTGAGTGACAGCAGCCCTGCTCATAAGGGTAAAATCCACACCATCCAGATTGGCCTTGTCTCCGAGTTCAATGCCGCCGAGGTCAAACCCCACTACGGCAGGATGAGCCCCGCAGACCATACGGACGTCAGACCTGTCCAGAGAGTCATTCTCCACGTCCTCCACTTTCCAGTCGTGGCCATAGACAAGGGCATCCTGATGAGCGTAATAGAACTTGCCTGATTCCGCCGCCGACTTGAGGAAGTTCAGCAACGATGTAGCGTTCTTGTCGAGTGATCCTGACTTGCAGGTACATCCGGTAATTGCCGTCAATGCAGCCATAACGATAGCAGTTGTCTTTATAAGTTTCATTGTCTGAATGTATTAGCGTGGAGCATTGTCATACACCGATTTGAGCGTATAGGACTTCTCCGTATTGAACATTGCATTTTTCAGTGCAGGGATGATTTGAGCGCCGTTCGCGATATATTCTCCTGTGGAGTGGTTTATGAATCCGCTGGTTTCGCGTCCGGTATCCATTGCGCCGTTGTCCCAGAGGAACGGAGCAATGCCGTAATTCCTGCAGGCTCTGAAGAAGAACTCGAGGTAGTATTTCTGGAATGACGTCTGACGGGAAGTAGGGCGGTTCACGCACCCGCATTCGCCGAAATAGACAGGAATACCGTTGTCAATGTATTTGGTCTTGAGTTTCGCCATGACTTCCACTACCGGCTTCTCATCTGACGGAGCGGGGTTGTTCACTGCGGTATGTCCCCATTCGTCATATTTGGCTTCGAGAGTATAATCATGCGGATCATAACAATGCACAGCCACCAGCAGCTTGCCTTCTGCTGAATCCTTAGGCAGGACCAGATTCTCGAGGGTCAGGTCCGGATTCGTACAGTAACCCGGGATGCCGAGATACCTTGAAGCATTGTTTCCGCCTGTCTCGCGCACTACATTGACAAACTCCTGGGCCCACTGGTTCACGACGCGATACTGCGCGCCGCCGTCGGTCCGGTTGTCTCCCCAGCCCCAGCCTCCGTCATGGAGTTCATTGAAAGGCTCGAAGATGAGGAAGTCGCCCTTGTCAGCGAATTTCTCGGCAATCTGCTTCCACACGGCCTTGAATTCTGCGGTAATCGCCTGATATTCAGCGGATGAAGAAGCAGCCCTCTTGACACTCAGCCAGTATTTGCTGTCAGCCCCGTCGTGGTGGATATTGACAATCGCCATCAGACCTGCCTTCTCGGCATAGCCTACGACCTCAGCCACACGGTTCATCCACGCCTCGTCTATCTTGTATTCAGGCGCCGCACCGATATGTCCCAGCCACGTGACAGGGATACGTACAGCTGTGATTCCTTTCGCTTTCAGGCCGTCAAATGTAGCTTGGGTAGCCTTTGCATTGCCCCAGGCAGTTTCGCTTGCGACGCCATTGTTCTGAGCGTCGAGCTGGTTGCCGAGGTTCCATCCGAGTCCGAGTTTCTTCGCCACTATCCATGCATTGTTTGTTCCCGGCACTATCTCCGCAAGGAAGTCCTCAGGCTGTTCGGGTGTCACTTTCCTGCCCTTCTGGGTAACGGAGAGTCTGACTCTTTCGTCGCCGCATACGATGGACACGGATGCTTTCCGTTCCTCTGCGGACTGGTTTTCAGTCACATTGACCTTGATTACACTTTTCTGCGCAAATGCTCCTGCGGTCACGGTGCACCAGTCGGACGCGCTGGAAACGAAGCTCGGTTTGGAAGGTGCCGTGACATTGACCTCCTGACTGGAAGCGGTGCTTTCGAACACGAGTTCAAGAGGCGAGGCTGACAGGACAGGTCCGGGCACAGAACCGTATTTTATGA
>OGON01000824.1_pt1 | contig 23453 bp, 19 predicted proteins | sample 1552671 | NCBI WGS metagenome assembly OGON01 (sample SAMEA2580136, study PRJEB22360) | human gut metagenome | biome: human gut; feature: human-associated habitat; material: faeces | place: Denmark | collected 2008/2010 | reverse complement strand
GAGAAGAATATAAAAGACATGGTTTCTTATATGAAGAAACATGAATCAGTCTTCCTGAAGGGGGATGACTTAAAGCTTTCATGGTGGAAAATGCTTTATGAAAAATGGAAATGGCTGATTAAGATACTTTTTCCGTTTTTCGAGAATCTGGTATGCTTTATTCCGTTTTTCATGATGAATAACAGGACTGTGGGCAGTGAATATTTTGCAAATCTGGATCCGTTTCTTTTGTATGTGCTGCTATTTGCAATTGTATATGGGCAGCAGCAGGCGACGTTTTCTGCAATATTGGCAGTTGCAGGTTATATGTTCCGGCAGATGTATACCAGAAGTAGTTTTGAGGTACTGATAGATTATAACACTTATGTCTGGATCGCACAGCTTTTTATCCTGGGGCTTGTAGTAGGATATATGAGAGACCAGATACGTATCATGCGCCTGGAGAGTCAGGAACTGGAAGAACATTTGCACAGACAGATTGTGGATATCCGGGATATCAGTGAAAGTAATGTCCGTGTAAAAGAGGTCATGGAGCAGCAGCTGATCGACCATAAGGACAGTATCGGTAAAATTTACAGCATTACAGCAGGACTGGAACAGCGTATGCCGGATGAGGTTATTTTCTATGCAGTGGAAATGCTGGGAAAACTTATGAAGACAAAGGATGTAGCCCTCTATAATGTGGTCAGTAAAGATTATGCCCGTATCTTTTCTGCAAGTTCCCAAAAGGCGAGAAGTCTTGGAAATTCAATCCGTTACAGGGAGATGACGGACATTTATGATGCATTAAAAGAGCAGAAGGTATATATTAATAAGAAAATGGATGAGCAGTACCCACTTATGGCAAGAGGAATCTACGAAGGTGAAGAGGTACAGATGATCGTTATGATGTGGGGACTAAGCTGGGAAAAAATGACCCTTGGACAAGCCAATTTTCTTACAGTCGTCAGCTATCTGATTCAGAATGCAGTCCTCAGGGCACAGAGATATATGCAGGCACTGGAAGAGAAGCGTTATAGCCAGAATTCCAGAATCCTGGAACCGGAAGCATTTGAGTCCCTGGTTCAGGCATATCTGAAGGCAAAACTGAAAAATCTTGTAGAATGTGTATTAATTAAAGTAGATGTTCAGAACTCGGAATATCAAAAAACGGATGAGCAGATGTCCGGACATATGAGGGACAGTGATTACATGGGAATGCTGCCTGATGGAAATCTGTATGTCCTGCTTACCAACACAACCAGAGAGGGTGCTGTTATTGTACAGGACAGATTTGAGAAGAATGGCTATAAAACAGAATACGTGGAGATGATGTCAGTATGTCACAGAGAATGAAGCTGTTTATTTTCCTGCTGATCATAAATCTGATCGTGGTTGTGTTCTATCTGATCTGGAATTATATCCGCAGAAAAGAAAAAATCGGAAGTGTATGGATGAAGGCAGTTATGATGCTTTTATGTCCGGTGAGCGGTCCTGCGTTTGTATTCCTGTCATTCCTGCTGTTTAAGTTATTTTCTTCCCAGGGTATGGATTTGTCGGACGTTGTATTTAACAAAGACAGGACAGAGAATTTTCTCCGTCCTGATGAGGAAATGGAGAGAAATATGGTCTCTCTGGAAGAAGCTCTGGAAGTTACAGATAAGAAGAGCCTTCGTACTTTGATGCTGAATGTGATCAGAGGAGATTACCGCAATTCTCTTGCGGCGATTAATCTGGCATTAAACAGCGAGGATTCAGAGACTGCCCATTATGCAGCATCTGTTCTTCAGGATGTATTGAATGATTTTCGAAGTAAAGTACAGACAGATTATCTTTTATGCCAGGAAGAAAATGAACAGCAGGTGGAAAATTGTATAAAACTTGTTGAATATATGAATCCGATTCTGGAACAGCAGGTACTTACAAATCTGGAACAGCGTTCCATGGCAGAGAGGATGCAGGAGGTGCTGCAAAAAGCCTGGGAACTTGATAAGATAAAAATCAGCAGTACTGTCTATGAAAAGGTCTGCCAGCGCCTGTTGGAAGTAAAGGATTATGAGAAATGCACACTGTGGTGTGACCGGGCAATGGAACAATATCCGGGAGTTTTGTCCAGCTATACCTGTCAGATGAAACTCTATTTCTCATGTGGAAAGAAAGAGAAGTTCTTTCAGGTTATGCAGGAACTTCGAGATTCGGATATTACGATTGATAATGAAACCCTTGAAATGATCAGAACATTTATGTAGAGTAAAAGGATGAACAGATATGTCAATGACAACTCTGGTTATATTAAGATTTGCAGGTATATTTGCTGCTTATACAGGTTTAACAGTTTTGTTACCTGCGATTATGTTTCGTCGGATACTGGCAGGCAGAGGACTGTCAGAGCAGTTTCTGATGTGTTATACATTTGGAAATTTTTATATTATAAATATTGTGTTTGCAGTCCAGCTTTTGCATATTTCAGGTTTCTGGGCACTTGTATTGTTTACTGCTGTACCAGGGATTCTGATCTGGAGCAGGGTGAACAGGGTTTCGCTAAGAGAACTCTGCATAAAGACAGGAATTATCTGTAAGAAAATACTTCAGAGAAGTATGGGAATGAGGGGGGCTTTATACAGAGTCTGTAACAGGATTAAGGCAGTATTAAAATGCTCAGTCCGTCTGTTTTATTACAAAGTAATCTGTAATACGCTTCAGTGGATTCTGGTAGGGGCAGTTATTATAGCTTTGTTCTGGATTTATGGAAGAAACCTGTTGCTCACTTATGGATATTGTGCTTCAGATATACCGGTACATTTGAACTGGATTAATGAGATGGTCAGAGGAAATCTTTTTTCCGATGGTGTATATCCGTTTGGATTTCACTGTATGATATATTATCTTCATACAGTTTTCAGGGTTGATACGTATGCGATTCTGTGTGTGTTCTATCTTGTACAGGTATTCTTTATTCATATGGTACTTCTTGCTGTGATGAAATTGTTATGCAGATCATTGTATCTGCCATATGCAGGAGTGCTTGTATATATATTGGGAAATCTCTGGGCAAAACAGACATATAGTCGTTTTGGGGCATCACTGCCCCAGGAATTCGGAATGATTTTTGTGATTCCGTCTGTTTACTTCCTGATCAGTTTTTTTCAGACAGAGAAGGAGAAACTGAAAACCAGAGAAACAAAGCTGCTCTCAGGATGCTTTGCGCTGGCTTTTTCGCTGACTCTGGCGATTCATTTTTATGGAACTATGATTGCAGGGCTTTGCTGTATTGGAATTGCTGTCGGTTTTTGTCCGCGCTTCCTGAATAAAGAGTATTTTAAACGAATTATGATGACTGGTATTATCAGTGTATTTCTGGCTGTGCTTCCTATGGGGATTGCATTTGTAGGAGGAACACCTCTGCAGGGCTCACTTGGCTGGGGATTAAGCGTCATCAATGGTGGCAAATCAGATACTGAGGATGAAGAAGCTTCTTCAGAGGATAAAACAATCCAGGATATAACCATGGAAGAGATGGCAGCGCGTCTGAATGAAAACTCGAAGAATAATATTAAAAGTAATAATGCGAAATCAATGCAGACAAAAAGGATTCCTGCTATGACGGAAACTCCTGAATCCACTTTTGCAGATAAAGTCAGAGAAATTCCGGATAAAATTGCCCGGATACCGGAGAAAATAAAAAACACCTGGAATATGATGGCTCAGCGTATCGGGGAATTTATCATAAACTTGCCGGAACAATGGTGTGCATATGCGGTACTTATCGGAATTGCAGTTGTCATTCTGCTTGGTCTGATATTTATTATCCTGCGAAAGACTACTTATGGTGAGATGCTTATGTCAGCAGGATTCTGTATGGGAATTCTCACATTGCTGCTCTGTGCATCAGGGCTCGGACTTCCGATGCTGATGGATCCTGCCAGATGTAGTATTTATTATGTGTATCTTCTGATATTAACGCTGACAGTTCTGATGGATGGAATTCTTTATCTGATTTTTATACATCGTTTATTTACAATTCCGCGAAATGTGTTATCTTTTATCCTGACTGTGTCCATTGTTGGGAGTATGATCCATCAGGGAATGATCAAAATGCCGGGATTTGGTTCAGATTATGTATCTAATGGAGCATTGACGTGTCTGTCGAATATTATTAAAGAAAATGAAGACAAGACATGGACGATTGTATCAGCAAATGATGAGACACAGATGGGGCTTGATCATGGCTGGCATTACGAGACAATTACCTTCCTTCGAAATATGGAGTATATGAATAAAGACACTAAATTGATTATTCCGACAAAGAATGTATACTTCTTTATAGAAAAAATCCCACTGAATTATGCGGTACTTTACTCAGGCAGTGGTCAGTCCATTTCGAAAAAGGCAGCCAGCCAGTCATTACCAAATTCAGGTGGAATAACTATGTATCAGGGGGAGGAAAGATGGATTCTGATGTCCCGGATGTATTACTGGGCGCAGGCATTTAAGGAGAGATATCCCAATGATATGAAGGTATATTATGAATCAGAAGATTTTGTGTGTTATGTAATGCCACAAAATATGTATCATCAGTATAATTTTGCAATAGATTACGGTTATAATCAGTTCCGGACACAGGAGGATAAAAATTAATATAATGGTTTCAAAAAGAAATTTTTTCAGTATTACAATCATGATGTTTGTTCTTTTGTTTTTGTTTCAGTTTTCTATGGTTATCAGAGACAGACAGAACACATATGATGTAAATTCAAATTTCACGACAAGGCAGAAAGATGGTAAAAATGTCTGGAAAAATAAACAGATAGATCCTGTGGCTGTCAGAACAACAGACAGAAGCTATGCTCTTTTTGTGGGAGACAGTTCATCGGATATGGCTACAGCCGTAAGCAGATGGTGCATTTATGCAAAGTGGGATATGGCACAGTGCAGAAATCTGGAGGATTACCAAGAGAATGATAAGGCATTGCCGAGGATGCTGATATTGGAATCAGAGAAATATGCACTTGGTGATAATCTGGAAAAATTAGAGAAACTGGAACAAAAAGGTGTGATCATTGTTTTTGGATGTCTGGAAAATCCAAAGAATATTGAAAAAAATCAGGAACTGATGGATTTTCTGGGGATTTATAAGGTTGTGTCTGAGAAAACAAAACTGACAGGTGTGAAACTTTTTGAAGGTCTTCTGCTGGGCGGAGAAGTAGTCTATGAAACTCCGAAGGAAAAAGAAGAGAAAGAACGTCAGGATCTGCAGCTGGAGATACCATGGTATCAGGTAGGAAGCGGTACGAAAACATATATGGTCGGACTTTTGGATCATAGTAAACAAAAAACTCAGGTGAAGAATGAAGATCTTCCTACGATTTTGTGGAGAAATGGAATCAAGGGTGGAAGTGTTTTTTGTATAGTGGGAGACTATATGAAGGACAGCACAGCACTGGGACTGTTGAATGGTATGATAACAGAGGCTTCTGAGTATTATATTTATCCGGTAGTAAATGCCCAGAATCTCTCAATGATCAATTTTCCGGCATTTGCAGATGAGAATGATGAAGAAATGATGAAACTGTACAGTCAGTCTGTGACAGGTATGACCAGAGATATTATGTGGCCATCACTGGTATCCATTGTAGAAAAAGGAAAGCTGAAAATGACCTGCTTTATGCAGCCACAGGCAGATTATGAAGATGGTATAGAGCCGGATACAAAAGATATGATATTTTACCTGAAGCAGATGAAAGAGCAGGAAGCGGAAGTAGGACTTTCTCTTGAGTATAAAAATGCAGGTTCTTTGCGGGAAAAACTGGATCAGGATGCAGACTTTTTTCAGAAATCGGACAGCAGTTATAAATATGGAGCTGCTTTTGCGGAAGAAAGGGATTTGGATACGATAACAGGATTGATGAATACTGAATTGTTGAAAAATGTAAGTACACTGGTATGTGAATATACAGAGAAAGAGCCGGTGGTTTCTTATTGTACGGATTCTGTAACTTTACAGTCTGTGACAAGTGATGGGATGAATTACAGTTATAGTGATGATATTCGGATGAGAAGTATCCAGAGTTCGCTGGCATATACGAATGTTATGTTAAATATGCATGATATTTTCTGGCCGCAGCAAGAAACTGACAGATGGCAGATTATGCAGAAGCATTTTTCCAGTAATATCCTTACCTATTGGAAAAACTTTACAGGTTTTGACAGTATGACTCTTTCAGAAAGCAACACTAGAATCAGAACTTTTCTGAATCTGGATTTCTCAGAGTCCAGAACAGAGAATGAGATTACGTTGGAAACTTCTGAGAAAGGAAGCTGGTTTCTTCTCAGGACGCATGGAGAAGAAATCGCAGAAATAGAAGGCGGTACAGAAAAGGAAATAGAAGATGGAACTTATCTGATCCAGGCGCAGGATACTACTGTGAAGATTCAGATAAAAACATCAGGACTTCATTATGACAGATAGCTGTTATGACAGAGAGGAAATGAGCAGAAAAGTATGAAAGTTTGTATTGTGGCAGAGGGCTGTTACCCATATGTGGTCGGAGGTGTTTCAGGCTGGATCAACAGTCTGATCAGATCTTTTCCGAATGTAGAATTTATATTGCTGGCAATTGTGGCGAACAGATCCTTCAGGGGGAAATTTGTCTATGAGCTGCCGGAAAACCTTACACAGGTTTATGAAGTATATCTGGATGACTGTGAATGGGAAAGCGGAAACAGAAAAAGAAAATCTTTAAGGCAAGTCCATCTCTCTCATAAAGAATATGACGAAATGCTGAATATGGTGCTGAACCGGAGGACAGACTGGGGTGTGATTTTTGACCTGTTTCACAGAAAGCATCTTTCTGTAGATGATTTTCTTATGGGAGAGGATTTCTTCAGGATTGCCAGGGAGTGCTATGACCGTAATTATTCAAGTATTAATTTCTCGGATTTCCTCTGGACGCTGCGCTCCATTTATCTGCCGATGTTCTGGGCACTGAGAATGGATGTACCGAAGGCGGATTTGTATCATTGTGTGGCCACCGGTTATTCTGGGATTCTTGGAAGTATGGCAAAACATTTTCATGGAAGTTCATTACTGATCTCCGAGCATGGGATTTATACCAGAGAAAGGGAGGAAGAACTGATCAAAGCTTCCTGGGTAAGGGGAGTATATAAGAATATCTGGATTGAACAGTTTAAGAAGATGTCACTTCTTGCATATGAAAAGGCAGATATGGTAACCTGTCTGTATGACCATGCAAAGGACCTGCAGATGGAATTGGGATGTCCGCCTGAGAAGATCAGGGTGACACCAAATGGGATCAATACACAGACGTTTGCAGATCTTCCCGGCAAGACAGAAGAAGAGAAGCAGTTTATCAATGCCGGGGCTGTACTTCGTGTAACTCCTATCAAAGATGTTAAAACCATGATACAGGCATTTGCTTTTGCCAAAAAAAAAGTAAAAAATATGAAGCTCTGGATTATGGGACCGGCAGATGAAGATAAAAAATATGCAAAAGAATGTTATGATCTGGTAGAATCCCTTGGGGTTCAGGATGTGGAATTTACAGGAAGGGTTAATGTAAAGGATTATCTGGGCAAGATGGATTTCACACTGCTTACCAGTATCAGTGAAGGACAGCCTTTGACAATCCTTGAGAGTTATGCGGCTCACAAACCTGTAATTGCCACAGATGTGGGAAATTGCAGGGAACTGATCTATGGAAATAATGACGGATTTGGGGAAGCGGGAATCCTCACACACATTATGAATATAGAAGAGATCGCCCATGCAATGGTCACCATGTCTGTAAATGAGAAAGACAGAAAGCGTATGGGAGAAGCAGGATACAGACGTGTAAATGCACTTTACAGGATTGATCAGATGAAGGAAGTATACAGAGAAATATACAAAGAATTTTCAGATAGACAGAATCTTTCGTGGACAGAGGAACCCTTTCAGATCAGTGTGTATGAAAAGATGATGTAAATGAAAGCATAATGTGACTGAGATCGGGATAACAAACATAAGATAAGCAATTACGGGATGGAGAGGACATATGGCAGGAATAGGTGTAAAACTTACAAATATCTATAAAAAGAATACGCTGACTACTGATATCATAGGTGCGGGATACAGTATGGTCGTTACAATCGCCCCCATGCTGCTGGTGATCGGTGCGCTTATGATCATGGAGTATTTTCTGGATTTCTCTTCAGTAGGTTATGTTACAAGAGAACTGTTTTCCTGTACGGTTCTGTATATATTTATTTTTTCCCTGCTTACGGCGTCTCCATTTAACTCTGTATTATCCAAATATATGTCAGATGTGATCTATGAAGAGACATATGAAGATATTTTGCCGTGCTATTATGTGGGCATGCTTTTGAATATTTCACTGAGTGCTCTTGTGGGGATTCCATTCTGTATCCGGGAGTATCTGGTTGGAAAAGTGGATATTATTTATGTTTTTACAGGTTATTGCGGATACATTGCCCTGGTTCTTGTGTTCTATTCTATGTTGTACCTGTCTATCTGTAAGGATTACAAAAAAATATCATTCTTCTTTGCCGTTGGTATGACAGTGACAGTGTTTTTATCTTTTCTGCTTGTAAAAGTATTTCATTGGGGTATTACATATGGAATGCTGTTTTCGCTGACAATTGGATTTTGGCTGATCGCCTGTCTGGAAATGTCGGTAGTCCGGAGTTATTTTAAGGAAAACAGTGGAAAATACAGACAGGTTCTGGTCTATTTTAAGGAATATTGGCCGTTGGTGGTTACAAATTTTCTTTACACTTTAGGACTTTATGTACACAATTTTGTTTTCTGGACAACAGATCTTCACATGATAGTAGTAAAATCTTTTGTATGTGTGACAACATATGATATGGCAACCTGTCTTGCAATGTTTACAAATATCTCTGCAAGTGTTATCTTTATCAGTAGAGTTGAGATGTATTTTCATGGCAGATATAAAGCATACTCAGAAGCCGTTATCGGTGGAAGAGGAGCTGATATTGATATTACAAAGAAGAGGATGTTCCGTGCTCTTTCCGAAGAGCTTATGAGTCTTGCCAGAGTGCAGTTTATTATTACGCTAGTGATCTTTCTGATCTGTATGATTTTTCTTCCGCAGCTTGGTTTTGGAGGAATGACAATGAGGATATATCCCTGTCTGGCGGCAGGATATTTTATCTTGTTTCTGATGTATGCGGAGATTATTTTCATGTATTATTTTAATGACATGAAGGGTTGCGTATTGACGGGACTGGTGTTTTGCCTTATCACACTGGTGGGAAGTATAATATCTTCTCATTTTACAGAGATATGGTATGGGGCGGGGCTTGTTGTCGGGAGCTTTGCCGGATGGACAGTGGCTTATGGAAGACTTCGGTGGATGGAGAAACATCTGGATGTCCATATATTTTGTAACGGTCATCTGCTGAAGAAGAAAAAAGGTGATTGTCCGTCACCAAAAGTATTTGACAGATATGAATAGTAAGAAAGGAACGAAAGAAAAAAATGGAAGTGGGAGATATACTGAGGTTATTTGTGATCGTATCAGGAGTGTTTATGGTTGTGGGGGTAATTCTGTCACTTGCAAAGAGAAAGATGACAGAACCATTTTGTCTTGCAGGGGTGTTTTTGTCTGCATTAATGATTCTTTCAGGTGCACTTTTAAATCCATCTCAGATGAAGCGTTATGTTAGTACACGCGGACTGATTCTGACTATAATAATTGTGTCAGGTGTTCTGTGGGGATTATGGTTTATCAGTACGCAGGTTTCTATCCTGAAAAGAAAAAATCAGGAGCTTGCCATGCAGGTTTCGTTATTAAACAATGATTACGAGAAAATCATCAAAGAACTGGAAAAATTAGAGAAAGAAAAATAAAAATATGAAAAAAGTATTGTTTGTGATCAATACTCTCGGAGGTGCAGGCGCAGAAAGAGCACTGCTGGAACTGCTTAAGAGGTTTACACCGGATCAGTATGAGGTTGATCTGTATATACTTCTGGAGCAGGGAGAGCTGATCAGCCAGGTACCGGAATATGTAAATATTCTGAACAGGGACTATACGGCAGAATCAGTTCTTTCAGCAGAGGGAAAGAAAGAATTGAACAGAAAGGTTCTCAGACGATTATTTATACACAGGGCATTATTGAAAAATATACCATATCTTATAAAAAATACGTTTTCCATGCTTGGCAGAAAAAAAATATATCCGGACAAGCTTTTATGGCGTATCATGTCAGACAGTGGTATGAAACTGAATAAAAGCTATGATATGGCAGTTGCTTATCTGGAAGGTGGGGCTACATATTTTGTCCATGATCATGTTAAGGCCAGGAAGAAGTTCACATTCCTGCATGTTGATTATAAATATGCCGGCTACAGCAGAGGACTGGACAGGGACTGTTACCTGGACTTTGACAGGATCTTTACAGTATCAGGGGAAGTAAAGAGTGTATTTGACAGTGTATATCCGGAATGCCGGAATAAAACCTTTATTTTCCATAATCTGATCGACAGAGAGGAAATATACAGAAAATCAGAACTTCCCGGTGGATTCAGTGATACATACACCGGAAAGCGTATACTGACAGTGGGAAGGCTGACTGCACAGAAAGCGTATGAAGTTGCTGTTGATGCGATGAAGCTCCTGAAGGATCAGGGGATAAAAGCACGCTGGTATGTTCTGGGCGAGGGAGAATTACGAAGTAAGCTTCAGCAGAAAATAGACAGTCTTGGACTGAAGGAAGATTTCCTGTTGCTGGGTGCGAAGGAGAATCCTTATCCATATTATAAGCAATGTGATCTGTATGTGCATGCGACCCGGTTTGAGGGGAAAAGTATTGCAATACAGGAAGCTCAGGTTCTGGGCTGTACGATTCTGGTATCTGATTGCAGCGGAAACCGGGAACAGGTGGAGAATGGGACGGATGGTATACTGTGTCAGCTTTCACCGGAGGATATCAGCAGGAAGATAGCTGAACTGCTGGGAAATGAAGAGAAATGCAGAGAATATGGAAAAAAAGCTACAGTCCGGATATCCGATGAACAGGGAGATATCCTGAAACTGTTTGAGATAGTATAAGAAGAGAGAGTGGCATCTATGGATAACAGAGAGAACGTCAGAAAAGAATCAAAAAAAGCAGTTTTAATTATTATTCCGGCATATAATGAGGAAAAAAACATTGTACCGCTTCTGGAAAAACTGGAACAGCCGGAGATTACACAGTTTGCAGATGTACTGGTCGTGAATGATGCGTCTCAGGATGAGACAAATCATGTGACTAAAAAGAGAAACCATACGGTGATTACCAATGTATTTAATCTGGGTTATGGGAGTGGTCTGCAGCTTGGTTATAAATATGCGGTGCGTAAAGGATACAGCTATGTTATACAAATGGATGCAGACGGTCAGCATGACGTATGTAACCTTCTGGAAATCTATAAGGAATTGCAGAAAGAGGATGAGAATGGGGAATTGCCGGATATTGTCCTTGGTTCAAGATTTATGGAAGGAAGTTCTGAATATACGGTCTCATGGACAAAGAAAATTGCATTTGTATGGTTTCGTGCAATTCTGAAACTTGGAACAGGGAAAAAATAGCAGATCCGACTACAGGTCTTCAGGGACTGAACTGGAAAACTTTTCGTTTTTATTCAAAATATAATAATTTTGATGACAAATATCCAGATGCAAATATGCTTATGCAGATGTTGCTGCTTGGATTCAGAGTCAGAGAGATTCCGGCAGTGATGCATGTCAGAACTGCCGGTGTCAGTATGCATTCCGGCCTTAAACCGATTGTCTATATGTTCAGGATGACTGTTTCTATTTTGGCTGTGTGGATCAGGGAAAAGATCCTTAAGATGGATGAGGATAAAATATGTGAGCTGGAAAAATATGATGAATAAAAACAACTGGGTATTCCAACAGGTGGAACTCATCGAGAGTAATGTCTGCCTGGAAAATCCAGGCAGAGGATGGTATGGAATCTATACGTTTGTTGTTCAGGATTCCATAAATCCAGAAGAACTGAGATGGAGTCTGAGAGATGGAGAACTTCTTGCACTGGTATTGTTGGATATCAGTATATATCGCAGTATGCAACTGGATGAGAATGCCCTGAATAATATCAGAAGCATTCTCAGTTTTTTTATGTATTACAAAAAAGATGTGATTCTGCGGCCGGTTTATGATCGGGAAGGAAAAGGGCGTGAATGTGAGCCGGATAGTTTTGAACAGGTGCTGGAGCATTTACAGCAGATTGGTGGTTTGCTCCGGGATATGCAACATTCGGTATTCATCTTCCAGGGGATGCTTGCCGGAAGCTGGGGAGAAATGCATGATTCCAGATATCTGTCACCAGAGTGTATCAATCGAATGTGGAACTGTATGCGGCAGTATTTGGGAGATGAGATATATCTTGCTGTACGTACTCCGGCGCAGTGGAGAACTTTGAGAAGTGAAAAAGAATTCAGACAAAAGAAATATGCGCATCTGGCATTATTTGATGATGGGATTCTGGGTTCCATGACTCATCTGGGAACCTTTGGAACTGAACTCAGGGAGGCGGCAGGCTGGGCACAGGCGTGGACAAGAAAAGAGGAAATGGAATTTGTTAATTGTCTTACGGAAGATATGCCATGTGGTGGAGAAGTAGTAGCCTGTACTGAGAACGACAGAATGTATGAGGCAAAGTTCATAGTCAACGAGTTAAAAAAGATGCATATTACTTATTTGGACAGTACCTATGATATGAAAGCACTGGATTTATGGAAAAGTATATCGTGGGATGGATTTGATAATTTGAAAATATGGAAGGGATACAGCCTCTATGAGTATATAGGAGAACACCTGGGATATCGGCTTGTAGTGCGAACTGTGGAGTTGAAACCGATTCGAAGAGGAAGAGCAGAATTTATGTTTGAAATTGAGAATACCGGGTTTGGAAGGGTATTTCAGGAAACAGAATTGTTTCTGATAATGAAAAACAGGAATGAGACCAGAGAAGTTCCGATATCCATGGATATGAGAAAAATCCAGGCAGGAACCAGGATATGTGGAAAAACAGTGATTAAATTAATGGAGGGCAGAGTATCCTTGAAACTTCAGAGAAAAAAAGATGGACGGATCATTCATTTTGCAAATAAAAACAGTACAGACACCCTTTACCTGGGAAGTCTGCACTGTGGAAAAATTTATCTTAGTGAAGAATAAGAGTACCTACAGGAACTGTCTTGCTGTTTTCTGCCCCCTGATTGGCAAAGTGGATAGAATTTTCTGTGTATGGATCTTCCATACGCAGTGAAATGGAGTAAGTTCCTTTTCTCAGGGAACGGATATCCAGATCTGTTTTAAATGTGGAGCAGTCATTGCCTGCTATGGTACGGTTGTCAATATTTGTTTCTATTTTCTTTGATTTTCCGGTACTTTCATCAGTGAGGAACAGAACAGTATCGAATCTGGTATATGCGGAAGAAAATCCTGTGTTTGCAATTGTTATATAAAGAGAGGCTGTGTCACTCAGGACGGAGTGAAAATCAACAGAGGATTCTTTCATAACATACCGATAACCAAGGTGTGTACTTATATAATCGTACCCTGTACATCCGGAAAAAACGTCTGTCCGTGATCCTGTATAAGTGGAATTCTTCCATTTATCCAGAACTGCGGTATCGTGTTCGGAATTCAGGTAAGATATATGCATCTGTGAAAGGTCGACAATCGCATTGTCCAGATCGTTATATTCATTATCAACTGTAACCTCACCCCCATTAGGAACATATTGGCAGAGTTTGTACTGGAAAAGAAGTTCCTCACTTCGTGTGCCTTGCTCATCCAAATTACTGTCCGGCTGTAAAGGGGTATCATCGTAAGTACCCAGATCATAAACAGAACCAAGCATGCCGTCATTAAAAAGACTGAGTCTTGCCTGCAGGCTGCCATTGCCGGCATCTGTACTGGACAGGGGCGTTCTGGTGCGGAGTATGCCACGCAGCTGACCAGGAGTGCGGACTGCCAGAAAAATATCAGAGGAAATATTCTGATCAAGTTCTTCTATAATCTGTCTTATCTGATTAATATCTTCGTAATTGGAATGATTCATTTCTCCAGTATTTCCTGTCAGAGTACCTTGAAGAATATAAACACAGTCTGCATATTTGTTGACAGTAGAAGAAATCTGGGAAATATGATTCTTTATCTGAGGCAGGTCAGATGGTTCCGTGGACAGAGCTTGTCCATCCCAGTCATACAGAAAACGGAGGATAACTTGTTTTTTTGCCCGAACACATTCTTCCAGTATTTTATCCAACTGATTTTTGGCATTTGTGCTTATGCTGGTATTGGAGTAATTTTTCAGATTAATCTCCAGAAGCATCAGAGGATATGGATTGGAAGCGCAACTTTTTCTGCACCAGGCAGCAGATTCCTCCGGCTTCTGATTATCTGAAAGAATGTATCCGCTCAACTGATAGAAACCACGATATGGGTTGTCCAGTTCACGGGAGGATTCTTCTGTTATTGCAGGAGTGTATTTTACATTTAGCCGTCTGATGGAGATTATGTGGTAGAGAAATAATACAGCCAGCACCGAGCAGATAACAAAAAAAAGACTGTGCAGGATGATTGATGATTTTTTTTTCATGAATATTTGCTCCTTAAAATATCTATACATATAACTATGAATTGACTATAATGTATTATAACCAAAAAGAAAGGATAAGTGAAGATTGAAACAGAAATCAAGGACAGAATATTCTGTTATGAATACGACAGTAGCTTTTTTGGCACAGACATTGGCAATTTTTATGGGTTTTTTTACAAGAGTTGTTTTTACCAGGACTCTCAGTGAAGGTTATGTAGGAATTAATGGTTTGTTTACAGATATATTAAATATATTGTCTTTGTCAGAACTTGGGGTCGGAACAGCAATCACATATGCTCTTTACGCTCCTATAGCCAGAAGAGATATAAAAAAACAACAGATCCTGATGCGGATGTTTCGGAATTTCTACAGGATAACAGCGGGCTTTGTTCTGCTTGCCGGTTTATGCCTGATACCATTTCTGAATATTTTGATGAAGGATCGTCCAGATGTGAATCATCTGATTATAATTTATCTTCTGTATCTGCTTAATTCTGTTGTTTCGTATTTATTGATTTATAAAAAAACACTGGTAGATGCCCATCAGATGAATTATATTACGGTGATGTATCATAATGGTTTTCTTGTACTGCAGGATATCCTTCAGATTATGGTATTGTTTTTGACACGAAATTTTATCCTGTTTCTTGTTATTGCGGTTGTATGTACCATAATCGGAAATATCTGTATGTCCCGAAAGGCAGACAGGCTGTTTCCATATCTGAAAGAACCGTGTAAGGAGCAGCTTCCACAGGAAGAACGTCATGATATTTTAAGGAATGTAAAGGCAATGCTGATGCATAAAATTGGTAATGTAGTAGTAAATAATACAGATAATCTGCTGATCTCAAGTTTTGTGGGAATTATCAGTGCAGGGATTTATTCCAATTATTATCTGATCATAGGATCAGTCAGGCAGGTTCTGGAGCAGGCAATGCTGGGAGTTGCGGCAAGTGTGGGAAATCTTGGTGTGACGGAAGAGAACGAAAAGATAGGACGGATTTTTGACAGTCTGTTTTTTATAGGGTACTGGCTGTTTGGTTTTGCAGGTGTCTGTTTGCTGGAACTGTTGAATCCTTTTGTGAGGATGGCATTTGGTAAAAAATATTTATTTCCAAAGGAAATTGTTTTGATACTGTGTATTAATTTTTTTATTAATGGGATGAGACGTGCAGTGCTGATTTTTAAGGAATCTATGGGACTGTTCTGGAATGATCGGTACAAAGCGATAGCTGAAGCAGTGTTAAATCTGGTAATTTCCATTCTGCTGGTTACATATTTTGGTGTGGCAGGAGTATTTGCAGGTACATTCTGCAGTACAGTACTTACTTCTGTATGGGTAGAACCCTATGTGATTTATAAATACAGACTGAAAAAGCCTGTTACCGGTTTCTTTGTAAAATATGCAGGATATCTGGGGGTGATGGCTGCAGTATGGGGAATAACGGAATATTTTTGCAGATTTATTTCCGGACAGGCATTTATGATTCTGGTATGCAGACTGGGAATCTGCCTGATTGTGCCGAATATTTTATTGTGGTTTGCCTACAGGAGAACTGCAGAGTGGAAAGTATTATGGAATTTACTGAAAAAAATTGTAGAAAAAGTTTTTACAGGAGATAAAAGATGACAGCTTTGGAAAAACAGCAGAAAAAGATTTCTGTGATCATACCTGTATACAATGCAGAAAAGTACATCAGAGAAACTCTGGACAGTATTATAAAGCAGAGTTATAAAAATCTGGAAATTATATTGATAGATAATGGATCAAAGGACAGAAGTCCTGATATTATACAGAAATATGAAGCAAAATACCCGGAGATCCATATGATTGAAGAATCGGGAAAGGGTCCAGGAGCTTCAAGAAACAGAGGGCTGAAGCTTGCGAAGGGTGACTACATTGTGTTTGCCGATGCAGATGATTATCTTCCTGATAAGGAGATATTCTGTAAATATATAAATCTTGCAGAGCAGACAGATGCGGATATTGTTGTCAGCAATTATGCAAGATTGTGGAAAGATAAAATATTGCCGGCTACTAAACATCAATCATTTGCATTATGTAGTCCATCATCTGAAGAATTCAGATTTCAGGGATTTTTCTCAGTAGGAACACTTTCTTATGCGTGGGGGAAATTATACAGAAGAGAGTTCCTGAGAAATCATCAGATTTATTTTGCGGATCTTTCTTATGCAGAAGATAAACTGTTTAATATGCAATGTTATATCTGTGATGCGAAGTATGCATTTCTGGAAGATGTAGGGTATATTTACAGAAAAAATGATATGTCAGTTTCCTGGCAGTATCGTCCGGATTCTGTAGAAAACTGGTTCAAACTTGTATATGAACTGAAAAGCTGGATAGAGAAAAAAGACAAGGATCCGAAAGAATATACTTCACTGATTGGATATTTGCTTATTTTTGCAGCATTTTTTGACGGAAAAATGGAATATATGCAGCAAAAAAAATCTCTGTGGGCTGTCAGAAAGGTTCTTAAGAAATATGGAAGCAATCCGATGGGGAGAAAGGCTTTTACAGAGTTGGCAGACAGAAGAAAAAAACTGCAGATCACGCAAAAATTGTGGAAGATTATGATCCGAACATTTTCGTTGGGAATGAAATGGAGGTGGTATCTGTTGATGTCTGTGGGAATAAAGATCTTGGTTTCCTGCCGGGTAGATGAAAGACTTTCTGATACTGGACTAAGGAAAAAGTAAAGACAGTGGCTCCTGGTCAGGAGTCACTGTTTTCAAAAATCCGGATCAGTTTAGTCTTCTGATTATTTTTCTTAAAGTCATGAAGAGTCTGCCGGAATGTTGTATTTCGTACTGTGTAGGTGTTGCGGATAAAACAGATAAATGTGATACACCAGAGTGCAGGCCAGAGGACTGGATAATGGCTGGCTTTTGGAAAGCGGACCTTCATCTGGATGTGTCCTTCTTTGAAGTAAGTAAGGAAGTTAACCTTCTGATATGAACTGCTTACAACCAGTGACTGGGAAATGTCGGTTCCCATATCGCCGTCTTTAAGGATCTGTATTATGAAATCATGGCAGTCGTGTGGATTGTACTGTGTCCGGGCGTCTATAGAATCCGGAAGACCCAGATATTTCCTGCAGCATTCCAGAATGATTTCGTACAGATGGCTGATGCGGGATTCTCTGCACCATTCATGAATCTGCCGGAAATTGATTTCTTTTTCATGACGCTTCAGATAAAAGGTAAAATCACAGAGAAGGCGGATACCGAATCCGCTGTACAGATAATGCTTCAGCATATGATGAATCATATAGAAAGTATATTCTGTAGGCGGCAGGACTGTGTAAGTATATCCGTGGATTGTCTGTGTGGATGCTTTCAGACATTCCGGTGAAAAGACAGAATCCACTAGTTTGTTGGCGGGGCTGTACTGGTACTGGCCAACTACACGATAGTGAAGCTCCAGGAGAAAACGGCGCCCGGTTTTGGGAAATATATAACGGTAGGTTACATGGTGGTCACTGAGTTCATCCTCAGAAATATATCCGTTGCTTTCAAGAATTGCCTGTGCTCTGGTGAGGCCAGAAGGATCAGCCAGATATAGGTCAAGATCTCCAAGCTTACGATATTCAGGAACCGGATAGCAGTCAGCCAGACTCAGACCCTTCAGAAGATAACAGTCAATATTGTTCTTTCTTAAAAGAGAGACGGTAAGCCGGGTGAAATGCTCAATCTGATAATAATTCAGCATCATGCCTTTTACCTGATGCTTCATGGCAGGATAGACAGAAGCAGACCGGAGATATGGCAGTACAAATGGGACAGTACAATGTTCCTGTGCCAGCTTTGCCAGAGCAGGAAGGTCTTCCGGACGTACGGAAACAGAATGATCAGAACCGGTGCAGATATTTTTTATTATTTTCAGATAAGTATTGTATATTCGTTCCATAGGAGTCTCCTGAAAGTGCGTAAAATGGGTACCGTTCAGAGATTGAATGGCAGTAATAAATAATAGTAAGTATATCATGTTATTGCGTGGAAATAAAGGAAAAGGAAGAGAAAAAGGGAAAATGAAAAAGACAGAAGGTTATGTAGTCAGGAGACTGGAGGATGAATATCTCGTACTTCCGTCAGGAAGAAGAACAGAAGAAGTCAATGAGGTGATCTCATTGAGCGAAACGGCAGGCTTTATTTATATGCACGCGGAACGGGCAGAGAATGTTTATGAACTGACACAACTGGTAGCAGAAGAGTATGAGATAGAGCCTGCTGAGGTTCTTGAAGATGTAAGGAATGTAGTCCTGACTTTGCAGAAAAAAGGAATTCTCCTATGAAAAATGGATGATCATGAGTGATGAAGCTTTCTGAGAAATGCTGACAGTTTAAAACAGAAGGGGCGAACAGGCAGCATAAAAAGCCACAGGGAAGAAACAAATTTGTAGAAAGGATTTCCTACAGTAAATTCTCTGCTGTTACGATTTACAGCAATCAGTTTTCCGATAATCTGATCCTGACGCAGAGGACCTTCCACTTCGTATTGGTTGTCACCCACCATATAAAAGCCGTCAGATGTTATCCGGTAGATGCGGTGAAGCACGAGGATGCCCTGATCACGCCTGTAGAGGACTACATCATTCCTGTGGCAGTCTGTGTAGTCTGTCTGCTGGATCAGTGCTTCATCCCGTTCGGGAATAAAGAGAGGGTACATACTGTAACCCTGAGGTCTGATGCGGATGATATTTCCCTCCCGGAGAAGCTGCTCCAGGTTGATTTTAACCGGGTCTGATGTTGTGTTATTCATAGTATCTGTCCTTCTTAATGTTATAATACGCCTGTTCAGAAATAAAGTTCTGAACAGGCGTATTATAACATTAAGAAAACAAAAAGACAACAGAAAGTGTTTTCCAGTTGTAATAAAAAACTGTATGTTTTGCGTAAGAATACTTGACTTTCTGAGTGGATATGGATAAGATAAAGAAAAAGATAAAACCAATGTAAAGGTCATATTTTAGGAAAGGATGATTAATTATGAAAACATATAAGAAGCCGGTAGTAACTGTTGACGCAGGAATGGCAGAGGGTGTCTATGCAGCCAGTGGTGCAACCCAGGGGACATTAAATGTAACATATGTCGGAGTATGGGACAAATGGGGAACTAATGGTGGCAAGGGTCTGGCACAGGCAGACTGGTCAGGTATTAATGGAACCATTACTTTAAATATCACTTTTAATGATACATTAGAGCAGGTTGAGACAGATGACGCTTCTGTACAGGAATCCTGGTCAGGTAAGACTGCAACACTGACATTTGCAAGTACAGCAACAAATCCACTGACTATTGGAGTGCATATAGATCATGGAGTAAGTATTGATGATCTTCGGATGACAGGATTTACTTATTCTGTGAACTAAAGAGAATATCCACCTGACAAGAAAAAGGATTGAGTTAGAGTGTTTAACTCAATCCCTGAAATTGATTTTAAAACGTTTGTATCATTTCATGAATTTCCACGTCATTTAGTATCTCACATTTCTTATCCCGTATCGCATAAACCCTGTTACAGATATTCAGAACCGTAGGCCTGTGTGTGGTTACAATGCAGGTTCTGGGGTAGGTATCCTGCATGATATTTCGCAGGACTTTTCGCTCAGTAGCTACATCCAGTGCGGAGGTAGCCTCATCCAGCAGCAGGATCGGTGATCTGCGCAGTAATGCTCTGGCAATGGAGAGCCTCTGTGCCTGACCTTCGGAGAAACCTCCGCCGCGTTCCTTAACGATGCTTTCAATTCCATCCGGGAGTTTTTCCACAAAATCCCATGCGCAGGCAAGTTTCAGCGCTTCAATAATTTCTTCATCTGTAGCATCCTGTTTCACATTTCGCATATTTTCTGCAATTGTTCCTGAAAACATTGTATTTCCCTGTGGTACATAGGAGAATAATTTCCTTGTAGAAGGGGACATATCAATCATGTGTTCATGATCTGCTCCGGCACATATATGAGAAGAACCCTCCTGCGGTGTCAGAAGAGACAGGATCAGGCGCAGCATAGTTGTCTTACCTTCACCGGAAGGTCCTACCAGAGCCACGATCTCATGAGGATAAGCCTCTATGGAAGCATTGGCGAAAACAGCAGTACCATTATGATAGGTATAACTGAGATCCTGCATGTTCAGACCGATTCCTTCTGACTTATGCTGCTTTTCGAAGTTGCGTACAGCAGAATCCTGACTGTAGTCCTCCTGTGGCATTTCCACGATATCCATCAGTCTTCCTGCCGAAATAGTCAGTGAGATGGCTGACGGAATCAGACTTACCAGAGAATTTACCGAACTTGTCAATGTACCGGACAAAGACAGAAACATGGTCATAGTTCCGTAACTGATTGCATTGCTCCATACACGGTAGATTCCCCATCCATAACAACTGTAAGATACGATAAATCCGATAATGGACATGAGAACAGAAGTCAGAATGGACATCTTCTGGAAGTCCAGTCTCATGTTAATATAATCTTTCTGAAGAGATTTCAGTTTCTCTGTATAAAAGTGAATCAGGTCGAAAGCCTTGATCGTCTGGATATTGGAGAAAGCTTCCTGGTTAAATCCATAAAGCTTTGCATTCATAGCCGCACTTCTCTGATTGTTATCACGCATTCGTTTCAGCAGCGGCTTTGAAAGCAGAGCACTGAAGGGAATTCCAAGCAGAGCAAAAAGTGCGAAAGTAGGGTCATAATAAAGCACGATTGCCAGTGCACCGATAAAACGAAAAGTATAAATGATCAGGTTTGGGATCCAGTTCAGGATTCCGCTTGAAATGTTGGAGGCATCGGAACTCCAGCGTGTCACCAGATCTCCGGTGTGGTAATCGGTCAGGGATTCCCAGTCAGTGACCAGTATTTTGGCAAAGATGTCGTTCTTGATTTCGGAGTCCACCTTCAGGTTAATGAAAGTAGAGGCATATCCGGATGCCTGCGAAACCAGAATGTTTGCGACAGAGAAGCCGATCATTGCGGCAAAGGTACTTATAAGTTTCCCGGTCTGGTGTCCGGTAATAATATCTACCAGATCTCTGGAAATCAGACTGGAAACCAGAGAGACACCTGTTCCGACCAGACCAAGCAGTGTATACAGGATCATGGCTTTCCAGTAACGTCTGCCGTACTGATAGATCCATAATGTCTGTTTCCACATTTTTTTCAGGGTTCCCTGTTTCAGGTGCTTCCAGATCAGGAGTATTTTTTCTTTCATTGCAGCTCCTCCAGTTGATCAATGGTATTTTTCATCACGCAGGCGGCAGAAAAATTCTTTGTACAGAGAAGATGCAGTACCGGCACGCGGTCAGCGATTTCCCCGGCAAAGAAAAGATTTTCTGAAAGCTGGCGTTCAGTCCATGCAGGGGAGATCATGCGCTGCATGACACGGAGGACTTTTTCCGAAGTATTTAACTCTTCCAGATAATCTGTCTGCAGGTCGCGCCCAAGGAGGACAATTCCTCCGAGTTCATATGCTTCGGCAGTAAAAATCCCGGAAGTTCCGCACCAGGGGATGCCATAGACGATGATATGATCTTTATGCAATCCGAGAAGATTCAGGTCTCCATTTAAGTACGGTGTGTCAAAAAGCTCATGCCACAGAGCAGTGTGTGTGGATTTTCCCATTCCGGAATGACCGGAAAACAGCCATGCTTTTCCCTGATAGAGAACAGAAGCTGAGTGGATTGCAAACAGTCCGTTTCTTTGTGCTGTGAAAAGGAAAAACAGCCGTATGGCGTGAAATAAATTTTCTATATTTGTTTCAGAAACCTGTGGGTGGCAGTAAACCCGTACATAAGTACCATCTTTCAGCATATGAGCTTCGTAAAGATTCTGCATCTGTGGAAAAAGGACAACATAACGGTCGGGATTTTCAAAAACAGTCATTTCAGAATTCTGCAGAAGAACCTGTCCGTAACAACGGCTGGGCGGAGGCGTGGTGACCAGTTCGATTTCCTGTGAGGTATCATCATCCGAAAATTCATGATAAAAAGGTTTGAAATTTGGGGAAATCAGTTCTGCAGAACCGTATAGTTTTATGCAAATTCCTGCGATTATCATAGAGACAGAAGGGATTGATGAAATCAGGTGGAGATCTTCTGTGATCATTCCCATGGCTGTAAGCTGTGTCAGAAAATCTGTCACATCTTTCAGAAGTTCAGGATAATAAGACTCATCCAGTTGATAAGTCCTGGCAAGTATTTCTGCCAGTTGCTGCGGTTCGGCACCTTCATGATGCTGAAGTACATTCCACAGGAAAGTACTGGTCTCATTCAGCACAAAGCCTTTTTTCAGATCGGCAATCTGCTGACCATAAGGTAAGAGATAATTGATACCTTTGATTTTTCGAAGTGTATATCCGGGCTGACATTTGAACATGATAAAAAAGATTCCTTTCTTTTTCAAAGCCAAATCTTGTAAACTTATATATGTGTTGTGATGTCTGTGACTGTAACAAATTATAACACTGAGGAGGGAAGAAATACAAGCTATTTCCAATTGATGTACAAAAGTATAAAATAGTCCTGAATCCGTGAAGTTAAAACGACAATGACTCCAAAAAGTCTGTATCCATTAGGGATTACCGTTATTGTTACCTGTTTTATATTTTCACCTGTCAGGTGAACTCTTTTTCTGGTATAATCTTCTCATAGTTCTACGAGAGAAGAGGGTATCCCATGAATCATATAAAAATTGAGTTTACGAATGAACGTATTGTTCCTGCCAGCGGTCTTTCTGTTGTCGGTGCAATTCTTGGTAAGAGCGATTTTGTAAAGCGCTGCAACCGGATGGATGTGACACCG
>OGON01000807.1_pt1 | contig 23808 bp, 18 predicted proteins | sample 1552671 | NCBI WGS metagenome assembly OGON01 (sample SAMEA2580136, study PRJEB22360) | human gut metagenome | biome: human gut; feature: human-associated habitat; material: faeces | place: Denmark | collected 2008/2010 | reverse complement strand
CTTCTGCGTGCGGGATAAGTTTAACCCCGGACCTTTCGGGTTAGCCGCTGCCGCAACAAAGGGTGATGTAGTGATCAAGAATGTAATTCCAAAACATCTGGAAGCTATCACTTCCAAGTTAAATGAGATCGGCGCTCATGTAATTGAATATGATGACTCTGTAAGAGTTATGTCTGATAAACGTTTGAAACCAACCAATATCAAAACACTTCCTTATCCGGGTTTTCCAACGGATATGCAGCCGCAGATGGCTGTCACACTGGCACTTTCAAACGGAACCAGCATTGTAACAGAAAGCATATTTGAGAATCGGTTCAAATATGTTGCCGAGCTTGCCAGAATGGGCGCTCACATCCGGGTAGAAGGCAATACCGCTATCATTGATGGTGTAGAATCCTTCTCTGGTGCAAATGTAGCTGCTCCGGATCTTCGTGCCGGTGCTGCTCTTGTGATTGCTGCATTAGTTGCAGATGATTTTTCCGTTATATCAGATATTAAGTATATCCAGCGTGGATATGAGAAATTTGATGAAAAGATCCGTGGTCTGGGCGGAAAGATCGAAAAAGTTGATACTGACAAAGATATTCAGAAATTTAAATTAAAAATCGGATAAATATACACATGAAAAAAGAGATGCCTGCTCCACTATATCGGTCAGCATCTCTTTTTATTTTCAAATCAACAATCACATTTTCACAACCAAATATTTTTGGCCTGTCCCGCTGTCCTATTTTCTATTCCAACCTATATGTTCTATATTGTACGCACATCCAATTTTTTCTGTGAAATCACTAATTTTTTGACGAAAAAGGGGTTTGTTTTTTCTGAGATTATGGTAAACTAAAATCAGTATTGTATTTTTTAGGCTTATATATTTTTATCACAAAAATCGAATCGTGCATTTATATACAAAGGAGAGCATCATATGAATAACAAACGGCTAAGCAACAGACCATACCGATCCGCCATACTGGCGATCGCAGCACTTATCTGCTGTCTTGTGGTCTGTCTTTTCATGAACAGCGGACTTTCTGATGCCGCAGGAAAATCCGGTCATATCAAAGATGGAGTAACGAATGTTTATTTCCGTGATGCCCCCGGCGGCAATCCTGTAACGGATCACGGCAGTAACATTATGTTAAATGGGGGTCACAAGCTTACAATCCTGAATACCTCAAACAGCTCCTGGTATAAAGTATCCCTTGTTTATAACAAGACAACCTATACCGGCTACGTATCCGCTTCATATGTCACTATCGACAAAACAGACTCTTCTGATAAAAACAATACAACAGCAACGACAGAATCCTCAGGGAAAAAATCCGACAAAGATTTTGAATCCTATATGAATGATCAGGGATTCCCGGAAAGCTATAAGGCACAGCTCCGGGAACTGCATGAGGCTCATCCATCCTGGACTTTTAAAGCTGTCCAGACAGGAATCGACTGGGATGATCTTGTAGATAATGAACGAAACAAATCCGGTCAGATCAAAAATCTGGTTCAGGGAACCAGCAGTTATCCACGCTACAACTGGCGTTCCACGACGATCGGTTACAACATCAAAACCGATACATGGGCATCCTTTGATGGTAACTGCTGGTATGCCGCATCGGATAAACTGGTCTCCTATTATCTGGATCCCCGTGTTTATCTGTATGAACGGTTCGTATTTGCATTTGAGAATCTCTCTTATGAAGATTCTCAGTCCAAATCCGGCGTGGAATCCATTTTGAACGGAACCTTTATGTACAAATCCAAGCCATCCGGTTCCAACAGTACATATTCCGAACTGATCATCAAAGCCGGAAAGGCAGTCGGTGTCAGCCCATACCACATTGCCTCCCGAATCAAACAGGAGGTTGGCTCATCACTCAGTTCTGCCACAAATGGAAAGCATTCCGTATATCCGGGAATCTATAATTTCTATAACATCGGCGGTTTCGACAGCGTAACCGGAAACGCCGTTACAAATGCACTTAAATGGGCATCCTCCGGTTCTACCTACGGAAGACCGTGGAACACCGTATACAAATCCATCTATGGCGGTGCTCAATACATTGGAAATAATTACATTCTGCAGAAGCAGAATACTTTGTATACACAGAAATTCAATGTCACAAATACCTCTGCCTTATACTCCCATCAGTATATGACCAATGTTCAGGCGGCTTCCTCTGAAGCCTCTAAGGTATACGATGCCTACAGTGGCGCAGGCACACTGAACAATTCAATCACATTCTGTATCCCGGTATACAAAAATATGCCGGATACCATGGTCAGCAAACCGGCAGACAGTGGCAATCCAAACAACTATCTCAAATCACTGAGTATTGATAACTATTCCCTGACACCAACATTTGCAGTCAATACAACAACCAAGTATTCCCTGATCGTATCAGAGAAAACAAGTTCTGTTACGATTTCTGCAAGTCCGGTCAACAAAAACGCTTCCGTATCCGGAACAGGAAAAGTCAGTCTGTCAAAGGGTACGAATACAGTAAAAATTACGGTAAAAGCCCAAAGCGGCGCAAAACGTACTTATACATTAACGATCGTCCGTGGTAAATCTTCCGGTAATTCCAGCTCAGATCCTGAATTTGACGGTAACTATACTGTATCCGACGGAACCATAACCGGCGTAGCAGTATCAACCACCGTATCTGCATTTGTCTCCAATCTTGGATGTACAAACGGAACTGTCAGTGTAAGGACTTCATCCGGTGAAGAAAAGACATCTGACCGTATCGGTACCGGTGACATTGTAAAAATAACTGTTTCGGGCAATACCAGCACCTATACCGTTATTATTTTCGGTGATGTAAATGGTGACGGAATTATCAATGCGCTGGATCTGTTAAAGATACAGAAGCATATTATCGGTGCTTCTACCTTAAAGGATCCATACCTGAAAGCCGCAAATATCAAACGAAGTGGTATGTTATCTGCTCTCGATCTGTTAAAAGTCCAGAAATATCTGATGGGCGCAGCACAGATCATGCAGCAGTAAATGAATAGATGATAAAATACAGGAGATATATAAAATGAAAACAAGAAAAAAATTAGCAGCATTATGTATGATCTTGGTTCTGGGATTAAGCTGTCTGGTATATGGAAACAGCATACACTCCTATGCAGCATCTACCCAGTTCTCGATCTCGCTTTCATCCTCATCCATTCAAAAGGGTGGTTCGGTTACAGTAACCGTATCGATCAGTTGTTCTGAAGCACTGGGTGCTTACAGCTATTGTCTGTCCTATGATTCCTCCTTACTGGAATATCAGTCCGGCGATGGCTATGGCGGAGGTGGAACCGTATCCTGTGCCGGATATGGCGATGGAAATATTACTTCTGCTTCCAACAGCTTTACATTTTCTGCTATAAATACAGGATCTGCCTATGTCAGTACGGGAAGCTCCGATGTCTATACATGGGGCGAAGAACATGCCGGAGCATCAGATGCAGGTGCTACGATCACAATAACAGCCGCTGGCGGCAACAGTACAACAGAAGCAACGACCAGCGAACCAAATACAACAGACACCCCGGCTACAACAGAAACAAATTCTTCCGAATCTACAACAGAAGATACGACAGACACTTCTTCCGAGGACACAACGGAAGATACCACAGAGGAAATGTCTGATAACTGTTATTTGTCTTCGATCCAGATCACACCAGGTGAATTAAAGCCTGAATTTGCAAAAGATACATATACTTATGAGACAACCGTTCCCGGAGATACCACAAGCCTTGCGATCAATGCGATCCCGGAAGACAGCAAATCATCCGTTTCCATTACCGGAAATGAAGATTTTGAACCGGGAAAGACCTCTCATATCTCTATCAAGGTTACTGCTGAAACCGGCGATAACCATATCTACGACATTGCGGTTAATGTGGAAGAACTGGTAGATACAAGAGCGATCATCCAGATTGATGGAAAAGATTATTATTTTACAGAAGATTACAGCAAGCTTACTATTCCTGAAGGATTTGCCGAAATAAAAGAGAAATATAATGATACCGAAATCATTCTCTATCAGTCTCCAAACGGACTGGTTAAATGTGCTTATCTGACAGATAAGGACAGCAAAAACGGAGCATGGTATATCATTGATACTACTGCAAAATCTGCGGTTCCATTTATCAATGTTGCATCTGCTTACAAAAGCTTTATCATTCTGACAGCCGGCGAAGACGTTACAGTGCCGTCGGGTTACACGGCTTTCACCTATAAGTTTAACAAAAATTCCGTAACCGCCTATCACAAATATGAAGATGATACGATCCTCGTAGTATATGCCATGAGTCCGGACGGTGAACCTGGATGGTTCTACTATGATACCGTTGAGAAAACATTTACCCGATTTGTCGCTTCAGCAGTTCCAACAGAAGCAGTCACGACTGCTTCTGCGACAGATGCCAACAATGGTTCTTTCTTTGATCAGCACAAGGACAAGGTTATCACTATATGCATCATCGTGATCGTAGTTATGTTCTTCCTGATCATTATCCTCGGAATTATGCTGATCCGGGTGATCAAGCAGGGACTTCCTGACGATGATCCTGACGATGATCCTGATGGTGATGCAAGCAACAATCTTGATAACAATATTAACGACAATACAAGTGGCGATGCCGAAAACGATACCGATGACAATGCAGGCAATGATCCTGATAACAATACAAGCGGCGATGCCGAAAACGTTCCCGACAATACCAGCAATAATGCTGCCGATGATACACCAGACAACACAGATTACAACACAGGCAATGATACAGGTATCGATACTGATAATACTTCGGATGATACTGTTTCTGCAAATGATACAAAGTCAGAGGATACGATAGCCGCTGCTGTTGTTCTGGACGAAACACCAGCAGAAAATGCCGATGATACAAACAACCAAAAGCCTGCGGACATTCCGGTAACAGATGGCATGACAGAGCTTACTGCTAAGCCATCCGTAAAAGCCGAAGATGTCACTTCCACCAGATTAAGCAGCGAAACTAAAAAAGCAAAGGAAGAAAAAGAAGCAACTCCGGCAGATAAAATCATCAAAAAGGCGGCTCAGTACTCTTCCATGAATACGGCTGATCTGTCAGAGGTATTCAATATGGCAGAAGCGATCGTGAATCACGAAGAGCCAAAGAAAAACACCGGCTCCTTGCAGTTTAAGCCGATCAAGCAGAATGTACCGGATAGTAAAGAAGAAAAATAAGACCTACCAAAAGTTGTTATTTCCTGATTAAGGTTTCTAATCACGTTTGCCTACCTTTGTTTCACTCAATTTTATATGCACATGTCTCTGCCGCGATAAAAACCTTTGCGGCGACGACATGGCACAAAATTGAATGAAACTCAGTCGACTACACTATGGATTATGAAACCTTATTCAGAAATAACAAACTCTGGTAGGTCTTATTTTTATACCACCGCTTTGTCATAATATTAAATCAATCTCATGCGGCAAAAACGTGATTATAAACCATATTCAAGAGCTAAAAACTCCGACAGGCTTTTTATAATACCACTCTTATAAATATGCCTTCAACATATCAACTTTGTCGAGTCTCTCCCATGGAAGGTCGAGGTCAGTTCTTCCGAAGTGTCCATATGCTGCTGTCTGCTTGTAGATTGGTCTTCTGAGGTCAAGCATCTTGATGATTCCGGCTGGGCGAAGATCAAAATGCTCACGGATGATCTCAACCAGCTTCTCATCGGATACCTTTCCTGTTCCGAATGTGTCTACCATGATAGATGTAGGTCTGGCAACACCGATCGCATAAGACAACTGGATCTCACATTTATCTGCAAGTCCTGCTGCTACAATGTTCTTTGCTACATATCTTGCTGCATACGCTGCGGAACGGTCAACCTTTGTACAATCCTTTCCTGAGAAAGCACCGCCGCCGTGACGGGCATATCCACCATAAGTGTCTACGATGATCTTACGTCCTGTAAGTCCACTGTCACCATTTGGTCCGCCGATAACGAATCTTCCGGTTGGATTGATAAAGAACTTGGTATCTTCATCTACCATATCAGCAGGAAGAACTGTATCAAATACATACTTCTTGATATCTTCATGGATCTGTTCCTGTGATACTTCCTCGCCATGCTGAGTTGAGAGAACTACCGCATCGAGTCTCTTTGCTTTTCCATTCTCATCATACTCTACTGTTACCTGAGTCTTACCGTCTGGTCTGAGATATGGAAGTGTTCCATTCTTTCTTACTTCTGTCAGTTTTCTTGCAAGCTTATGTGCAAGTGCGATCGGATATGGCATATATTCCGGTGTTTCATTTGTTGCAAATCCAAACATCATACCCTGATCTCCGGCACCAATCGCTTCGATATCATCATCGCTCATCAGATGCTCTTTTGCTTCTAATGCCTTATCAACACCCATTGCAATATCTGCTGACTGCTCATCAATTGCTGTGATAACACCACAGGTATCACAGTCAAATCCGTATTTTGCTCTGTCGTATCCAATCTCACGGATCGTCTCACGAACGATCTTCTGAATGTCTACATATGCTTTTGTTGTAATCTCACCCATTACAAGTACAAGACCTGTTGTGATCGATGTCTCGCAGGCAACACGGCTCATTGGATCCTGCTCCATCAATGCATCCAATACTGCATCGGAAATCTGGTCACAGATTTTATCCGGATGACCTTCTGTTACTGATTCTGATGTGAATAATAATTTTTCCATCATTTCCTCCTTGTATAAATACTATCTATAGTTACTGCCATGCGTATTCGTTCACATAGCTTTTGATTTTTCTTTTTTCAGACAAGTTATCCCCACCTGGTTTTATGCAAAAGAAAAATCCGCTCTGAGCGGATTGATAAAATCAAACCTCTCATTGTTCGACGTCTGCATATCACAGACTCGCTCAGGAAGGCACCTTCCATACAGGTCTTTCTTTCACCTGTTCCGGGGTTGCCATGGCTTCATAGTCCCTTATGACTCCACCATTCTGAATAAGAGCATTTATAAATATTTATTTGTATTCAAACTGCAATGCAGTTCTGAAACAGCTATACTCTAACTGATATATTTCCATAAGTCAATAGGTAATTTCTGTTTTACGACAAAAATTCATTAAAGCTATCCTATAAAACCGCCTTGCTGAGTAGGTATAAGATGAGCAAATGTGCCGGATAGAACACATAAAATGTATATTTAAGAACTTTATTCTTCCGACCATACTCTCCGTTGTACAGACTGATCGGCAGGATTGCCAAAACTGCATAAAGCTGCCTTATTCCGTAAAACAGGAAATACAGCACTGCCGATACGATTGCAAACCCCATATTCTGACGCAGCTTCCAGCCAAACGGATAATGTCCGGTCACAAGACCGGCATTTCTGAATGCATGCTCCACCGTCCCATCCTTGGTCGAATAATAAATTAATACGATCAGAAGAATGCCGGCCATTCCATAATCAAAATGCAGAGCCTCTGAAACTACCATAATGACAACAATTCCGATGACTGCGCCCATCTGATTCCATTTTGCTACTTTTCCAAGATAAAGCACAACCAGCCCCGCCGCAAGTGTAAAGAAAATATTCTGCTTCTGCAGATCAAATACCTGTCCGGTCGATGCCAGATCAAATGGAACTTCCGAAATCAGCGCAAACAAAAAGAGCCGGATAAAATATTTTCTGATATCCGACGTATGCCTGTACCCTTCTACCAACAGGAATGCGAATATAGGAAATGCGAGCCGTCCTACAGCCCGCATTATCCAGTTATTATTCATTAGAACAAGTCCTACATGGTCACATAACATAAATATGCATGCCAGAAGCTTTAACTGATTTGAAGTTATCCCTGTCTCTGTCCTTTTATCCATGTTTTCCTTAAATTCTCTTACGAAGTGCCTTTGACAACCGATCCAGTTCCTCATTGTCTGACTGACCCGGAACCCATGTAACTGTAACCGTATCCTTAATGAATCTTGGCACAAGATGCATGTGAAAATGGAATACTGTCTGTCCTGCAGCAGCGCCATTGTTCTGAATAATGTTCAGTCCGTCAGGATTTAATTCCGCTTTCTGAGCCTTGGCAACCTCTGTCGCAATCGTAAAGATCTTTGAAGCAGTATCCGCGTCCATGCTATATATATCATCATAATGTTCTTTTGGTATAATTAAAGCATGACCTTTATTTGCAGGATTTACATCAAGTATTACTCTACATATGCTGTCTTCATAAACTGTTGCTGATGGTATCTCACCATTTGCAATCTTGCAAAAAATGCAATCGTCCTTACCCATAAAAGTTTCCTCCTTAATTGCTTTTTCCATTTTACTCCATTATGCGGGATTTTACAAGCTTTATGTGGTTTGGAAGGTTGCATAAGCCTTCAGATCTTCCTCAACCCGTTGTTTGATTTCGTTTATAATCTCCTGACATTGTTTTTTCTTCATTCCTGCCTGCACTCCTACTGTCAAAAGCTCCGTTTCTCCCGGATCTTGTCCATTTCCATCAACAGATGTTGTATGCTCACCATAATAGGTTGTGCTATACGTCAGATCATATGCCGGACTCAATCTCCATGTTTCTGATTCAGTATCATATACAAACGAAAAATTCTTTGAATGATCATCCCTGTTATGTGCAAATACATTAAAACACATTCTGCGAAACATATTTTCAACATCCATTTTATTATCTCGCGTCATTATTCTTGTTAATTTCATCAGGTCATGGTAGTCCAGACTTGGCTGATTAAAATCAAGTTCTAACAACGCTGCCGCCGTTGCCATATGAACCTTGCTCCCATCCGTTTTTCTATCAAATCTCCGGGTTCCAAAGTATCCTGCATGTCGCTGCGATGGAAACAACCTTGTCTCACTCATAACGATTCCACATTTTTTTGCACAGACCGAATAATCATATTCCATTTGTCCAATATCTGCCCTGTCAACATGTGCTGGAAATTTTATGATCCAATCTTCCCCATCTATCCTCGTCATGATCTTTGGCCTTGCTCCGCCGCTGGTTCCACCAAGCCCATATAATTCATCTAATTTATCCGAATATTCTGTATTCATGATTCTATGGCACGCTTCTGCTAATTCATCCAGATCATCCGTTTCCTGCTCCGCCACCAGAACGCTCTGTGGATGATAGCACAAAGCCCCCATCCCGGAATCTCCCACAATAGCAAGACGTTCTAAAACACCTTGTTCATCCGGATTGATATGATTTGCCCTAAGCAGCCGATCTAATAATAATCTTCCCCACGCATCTGGAAGACTATCTGCAAATATTCCAAACAGCCCGCCGAAATAATCTTTTTTCGGCACAAATACCTGCTTTTTCAGCGGCAGCGAAAAAGGGCTGATTGAAAATCCATCTTCCAGCCATTCATCACTATATTCAAAAGCAGCTTTTCGGTCTGCTGTTAACACCATCGTTCCCACCAAACGATCCTCATAGCAAACCTGAAGCATCCTATCTTCTATTTGTCTCATTCATAACCTCCTGAATATCCTTGTACGGAACCCGTGTAAACAATTCCCGAAGCTCATCTGCTATATCCAGTGCAACCGCAATCCGCGTCAATCCCAACAGAGAGATCTGTCCGGTTTGCTCAAATCGTTTGATTGATCCATAGCTTACGCCACTTTGTTCCGCTAACTGCTGCTGTGACAACGATCTACGCTTTCGTATATTGCGAACTCTTTCTGCCAATTTCTTATCTAATTCATCCGGTGTCTCCCATACAAAAGGTTTCATGTATCTTTACCCCGCAAATTATTTATATAGATAATATTTTATCTATATATCCGTCATTTTTATTATAATTGATAATATATTATCCATATTTATTATATACTATTATCTTATCACTTTCAATTTATCTTTATTCAAAAAATGAAATGTACTTATAACCAGTCGAATAAAAATGAAACATATCATGTATTTTTCATGCCGATCCAACTGTCTATAAGCACATTTCATTAATAAAGCATCTTATAAAATGTATTCTTTCTGTCATTTGTCTGTGGAAATTCTGTTCTTGCATGTCTGACTGCCCCGGGATCAATATCTGCAACACGCAGCTTCTCACTAACCCGGATCGATACATCCCGCCCAAGCCAGTCATATACATGAGAGCCCGGAATATAGTGAAGCCCATCTCCATCTCCAACCCGGTTGACTGCGATCACATATGCCTGATTCTCGATCGCCCTTGCCTTCAAGAGTGTTTTCCATTGTTCCGCCCTCGTTTCCGGCCAATTTGCGATCACCATGATAGCTTCATACTGATCTCTCATTGCAGAGAAAATCTCCGGGAAACGAAGGTCATAGCAGATATATCCGCCTATCCGGATATCCTTTACCTGTGCCTGTACAAGCTTTTCTCCTGCCCGATATACCTTATCCTCACCGCTATATGAAAATGGATGGATCTTCGCATAATCAAGTACCACTTTTTCTCCATCCACAAGCACCAGCCGGTTCTCATAAACCGGTTCTTTCGTTTCATCATCCATCTTGTCGCTATCTGCCATAACCGCACGAATATACCCAAATGCCATCTTCATCTTATATTTTCTGCTGTTCTCCATAAAAAATGAAACACTGTCCGGGATGTTATCCGCATCCCAGCTTTCCGCATACAACCATGGCCGCATCGTGAATCCTGTCAGTGTCATCTCCGGAAATACCAGTAGCTCTACTCCATTTGCACTTGCTTCTTCCATAACTTCAAGGCAGCATTTCTTTGCTTCTTCCCTATTCTCAAATCCAATATTCAGTTCTGTAACGCCAACTCTAAGCATGATTGTTATCTTCTCCATTCGTTAAAGTCTGGTATATCCATGTTTTACTTTTTTCCAACTTATGTAATATTCTGATTATATTAATAATTTTATTATATTGATCAATAATATAAAATATTTTATATCTCTTATAATATATCTTACGAACACTTAATCCAGCTAATTCTACATCTTCATCCAACTCATGACATTCAGGAAAAAGTTGTAATGTGTTAATTGTTTTTCTTATTCCCTGCATCGTATTTACAGCAGTAGTAGGATTCAACAACTTATAAGCAATATAATCACCAGCGCTTTCTAAATCTTGTTCTGACAGTTTACTCATCCTAATTGTGTATTGCTGCATTCGTATATTTTTTCTCCAGTCTATCACATACCTCATTAAAATCTTTCGTACTATTCGATTGTACCTGATCCAATCCTGCAATTACCATATCTCTTACATTTATATTCTCCGTATCAAAAGATACCTTATATTTATCAATTGTAGACATTGCCATAATCATCGATTCTTTCTCTACAAATTCTAAAGTTTTTACCATTTAACTATACAAATAATTTAAAATCTTTTCAATATCATTATATCTCATTTAGATAATTACACTGATTTTTACAATATAAAAACCGCCAGCGGAAAGAAGTTCTTTTTTTATCAAATAATATTATCCTTAACCATTCTATGTCATTACAAAAAACGATCCTCCGGAACAAATATATTCTGGAAGATCGTTTCAATTACAGTATTCATATAGTCTGCATTTCTGCATAATATACAGATACGCAGGCTATATAATTTTGCGTATATTATATTACTCTTTCCGGCTTTTTAGATTGCCTTGATCTTTACATTCTTGCTCAGTCCGCATTTACGGAAAAGCTTCTCATATGTACTAAGCTTGCTCTTTGGTACTTTGACTGTCGTCTTTGACGTAATACCGGCAAATGCATTCTTGTTCAGCGTTTTGGATGTAAGCTTCGTGGATTTGATCTTTAAAACCTTTAAATCCTTGCTGTTGGCAAAAGCATATGATCCAATTTCTTCAACTGATTCATCAAGGATAATGTACTTTAAATCCTCTGTACCAGCAAATGCCTTGGAACCAATTATTTTCACAGAATTACCAATTATAATGGATTTACAAATATTTTCATCTTCACAATAGGAGTTCAACTCCTTAAATGCATTTTCCCCGATTGCTGTTACCTTATATGTTGTATTTCCAAATTTAAAACTTTTTTTAACTTTTTTTGATGGCTCACCATAAGGTGCAATTATATCCAATTTATAATATACACATGTTGCGGTTTCTTTCCCTTTCTTGCTTCCAGTGATGCGAAATACATAATAATCAAATTTCCCATCATCAAATAAAGTAATATACTCGCCGGTTTTCATCGGTTTTGTCTTCTTACTTTTTATTTTTATTGAACGATCTATCTCTTGATCATAATAAACACTAGTTTTTTTTACGCCCTCTGCTATAATAACTTCTGTTAGTTTATTTGAACTGCAATCAATACGATCACATAAAGGACTTGCACTAAAATCCAATTTTGTTAATTTATTGTGATAACAATCCACGTTGCGTAATGACTTATTATAACTGGTATCCAAACTTGTCAGTTTGTTATATGAACACAACAGGTTAGAAAGCCATTCATTATATCTCAAATTCAGTTGTTTCAGATTATTGCGACTACAATCCAATTCAATCAGTCTTGTATTCTTGGTAACATCCAGCTTTGTCAGTTTATTATCTCTACATTTTAATAAACTTAATTTTTTATTTTTTGTCACATCTAATTTTGAAAGCTTATTAGACGAACAATTTAATACTATTAAATTTTGATTTTTGCTTATATTCAAGTCTGTAAGTTTATTGTCATAACAATCCAAATATTTTAACTTGGAATTTCTGCTAACATCCAGCTTCGTCAATTTATTGTCCCTACAAGACAAATATTCTAATTTGGAGTTCTTGCTAACATCTAGCTTCGTTAGTTTATTGACGTCGCAACCTAATTTTACTAACTTCGTATTTTTTCTGACATCCAACGTCGTCAGTTTATTACAGCTACACTCCAACGTCTGTAACTCTGTAAATATATTGATACCGGTCAGATTTTTACATATATAGCCACCTACTTCACTCGCAGAACCCAGATATATTGTCTTTACGCTCTTAATCTCTGTTTTTGACAATACACCATCCTTATTCAAGTCGATATTCTCAGAAATATATTTCCGAAATCCTTTATCCGGGAAATTCGTTGAATTGATCTTCACATCCCCCTGAGCCGCATCAACTTTCCTCATTCCTGCATTACTAAATAACAGTGGTACTGCCACCAAGGCTGCCAGACCTCCGGCAACCATCAGACGTTTTAATTTTGTCTGCAATGCCAATTTGTTCATTTGTTTCTTGTTTTTCATATTGTCTCTCCTTCCAATTTCTTCTTTTTACTCCGGGTTGATACAAACGCAGAAAGACCCGGAACGGGATAATCTTCCATTATCCTGTTCCAGGTCTTTAACTGTCGTTCTATATTTATCGCATACAAAAAAGCGCTATTTAAGCGTGCTGTGCTGTGCTGTGCTGTGCTGTGCTGTGCTGTGCTGTGCTGTGCTGTGCTTAAGCCTCTTCCTTTCTGCATCCTTTGTCAATCCCTTTCGCGTAAAATTTACGAATTTAGTGTAGCACACTGAAAGGTAAATGACAATTCCTAAGTAAAGTTATCCAAATGTCAACCAATAAATGCATTTTGCGGTTGACATTCAAAGACATGGCATCTATAATGTTATCCAGTGGGTGCCATTTAATAGTTGACATTCAATTTGTTATCGGGAAGCGGATAGCTTAGCCCTGCTATCCGCTTCATATTTTTGTCAATCCCCCTTAACCTCATCCAATCGAGGGATGGCATCCATTGTACCTATATTATTTATTCAACAAGGAGAACACACACATGAAAAACAAATTCACAACCGTGGAGATTACAATGATGGCTGTATTTGCAGCAATCTTATGCGTATCCGCATATTTAAGTATCCCAACTCCACTCCCAAATGCAGCACACATTACGTTACTGAACTTTATGATCATGCTCATTGCACTGGTATTTGAAGTTCGCGACTCAACGATCATCGTTGCTTTATGGATGATCCTCGGTGCAGTCGGCGTTCCGGTATTTATCGGCGGCGGCTCCGGTATCGGTTATCTGACAGGAGTATTCGGTGGATATACATTCTCATTTATTATCGTTACTATCTTTGCAGGTCTGACAAAGGGTAAGAAATACAATCGTATCCGTTATACGATCGTTGCTATTTTAACAGCAGCCCTCATTGATATCATCGGAATGTTATGGTGGAAGTTCAACGGAAACTTAACCTGGAAAGTTGCTTTCCTTTCAGGCTTTGTTGCATTTATTCCATTAGATCTTGTAAAAGCTATTATCGCTGCACAGATCGTTCCATTATTCAAGAAGCTGATGCCGGAAGCAAATGCAAATACAGTCGCAAAGAAAGAAGCAGCATAAAAAAATATTATATAGTTATAAAACAAGCAGGAATCTTTAAAAGATTTCCTGCTTGTTTTTATTTTATAATAACTTAACCGCTGCCTCTGCAACAAATATATTATATTACTCTTTCCGGCTTTTTTAGATTGCCTTAACCTTTACATTCTTGCTCAGTCCGCACTTACGGAAAAGCTTCTTATATGCGCTAAGCTTGCTCTTTGGTACTTTGACCGTAGTCTTTGAAGTGATACCGGCAAAGGTTTTCTTGCTCAACGTTTTGGATGTCAGCTTGGTTGTTTTGATCTTTAAAACCTTTAAATCCCTGCTGTTAGCAAAAGCATATGATCCAATTTTCTCAACTGATGTTCCAAGGGTGATCGTCTTTAAAACTTTTGTTCCTGCAAATGCCTTGGAACCAATTGTTTTAATACTTCCTCCGATCACAATATTATTATTTCCATCATATTCAGAGAATGTTCCACCTGCAAATGCTCCGGAATCAATGGACGTCAGCTTATAAGTCTGATTTCCATATTTTACTCCTTTCATATAGCTTTTCCAGCCTTTTGTGCCGAAAGCACCTGCATTGGTCCATGCTCCAAGAGATACTGTCCGGTTTCCGGCCTTTGTACTTGTAACACGGAAGGTACAATATGGATAATTATAAGTATCCTCAACAAAATAGGTTCCATTTTTGACTGGTTTTGTCTTCTTCTTTATGGATACCTTCAAATTTTTATCATAGTAAATTCTATCGTTTTCCATATTCTTTGGTACGATAATTTCTGTCAATTTATTCTCATTGCAAACAACAGAATTACATAAAGGACTTGCACTAAAATCCAGTTTCGTTAACCTGTTATTTGTACACACTACCCATACTAAGGCATTATTATGACTGGTATCCAACTGGGTCAACTGATTCTTTGCACATTCCAGCTTTACAAGCTGTTTATTATTTGTAAGATGCAACTGAGCCAGCTTATTATCAGAACAGACCAAACCTATAAGTTTTTCGTTTTTATCAACATTCAATTTTGTCAGTTTATTGGTATCGCAATACAAGTCTACAAGATCAAGATTCTTGGTAACATCAAGCTTCGTAAGTTTATTACTACTGCAAACAATTCTAGACAACTTCGTATTTTTACTGACATCTAATTTTATCAGTTTATTACTATCACACCACAGATCATGAAGTTTTGTATTTTTTGTAAGATTGAGTTTTGTCAATTTATTACTGCTGCAATACAACTCTACCAATTTTGTATTCTTACGAAGATCCAGACCAGTTAAGTTATTGCTGTCACAAGTTAATATCTCCAGTTTTACATTTTTGCTGACATCTAACTTTGTCAGTTTATTATCATAACAACTCAGTTCTTTTAATTTCGTTAATTTGGATACATTCAATTCTTTTATGCCGTTATGACCACAATTTACGAATTCCAGTTTTGTATTTTTGTGCAGGTCCAGTTTGGAAAGAGATTTCTGGCTTTCACATTCCAGTCTTTTCAATTCTGTAAACACACCAATACCGGTCAGATCATTATAAACATATTCATTTCCAGTTTCATCATAATGCTCCAGTTTTATTTCAGTAACTTTCTTAATCTCCGCTTTTGATAATACACCATCTTTGTTTCGGTCAATGTTCTTAGAAATATATTTCCGAAATCCTTCATCCGGGAAATTCGTTGAATTGATCTTCACATCCCCCTGTGCTGCATCAACTTTCCGCATACCTGCATTTCCCGATAACAGTGGTACTGCTACTAATGCTGCCAGTCCTCCGGCGACCAGCAGACGTTTTAATTTCGTCTGCAATGCCTGTTTGTTCATTTGTTTTTTGTTTCTCATATTGTCTCTCCTTCCAATTTCTTCTTTTTACTCCGGGTTGACACAAGCGCAAAAAAGACCCAAAACAGGATAATCTTCCATTATCCTGTTCCAAGTCTTCTCAACTGCAATTCTATATTTTATGGTATGCAAAAAAACGCTATTTAAGCGTGCTGTGCTTAAGCCTTTTCCTTTCTGCATCCTTTGTCAATCCCTTTCGCAAAAAATTTACGAATTAAGTGTAGTACACCAAATGGTGAATGACAATTGTTAAAAATCACAGATTCTATGTGTTGCAACAAATTCGTGCATATCTACAGATTCCGGTGCAGCAACCGATGTTCTTTTCCGGCAAGAAAATGATCGTACAACTGGCGAACTGCCGGGTTCTCCTCGGAGAAACGGACATTGGAACTTGCGTCTGCATTGTACATACCTTCCATACGGCTCCGTCTGGTTCTTGGGCCTGCGCCGGATGGCTGACCACCACCCATGATACATCCTCGTCTGCACGCCATAACCTCAACGAAATCATAGCTTGCTTCGCCGGATCGGATACGGTCAAGCAACCGTCCTGCATTTGCAAGACCATGTACAACTGCGATCTTCACTTCTCTGCCATCTAACTCGATCGTTGCTTCCTTCGTTCCTTCAAATCCCCGGACACCTGTATAACTGATCTCACGGATCGTGTTATAGGATTTGTCCTCCGCAAGGCGACGGAGCACCGCTTCCGTTACACCACCTGTCGTTCCGAAGATCTTGCCTGCACCGGAAGCCACGGAAAATGGTGCATCTGCGGATTCATTTTCCAGTTCGGTAAACTGCAGTCCCATCTGCTTGATCATCCGCACAACCTCTGTCGTTGTGATGACATAATCGGTATCCTGTCTGCCATCCGTGAAATTATCCGGTCGGAGGATCTCTCCCTTCTTTGCTGTACAAGGCATGATCGATACAACCATCGTTCTCTTACCATCTTCTTTATCTTTCTCCGCAAAATAATCCTTGATCACTGCTGAGAACATTCCTTGTGGAGAACGGCAGGTTGACAGATTATCTGCAAATTCCGGATATTTTTCTTCACAATATTTGACCCAGCCCGGACAACAGGATGTAAATAATGGCAGCTTCTCATCCGACGCAAGACGCGCCGCAAATTCTTTGGATTCCTCCATAACCGTAAGATCGGCACCAAAGCTTGTGTCAAATACCATGTCAAAGCCCATGATACGAAGTGCTGATACCAGCTTACCAAAACAGTTCTCGCCCTTTGGTATACCGAAGTTATCTCCAACTGCCACGCGGACTGCCGGTGCGATCTGTGCGACCACACGGATGGACGAATCTTCGATCGCATCCCAGATATCGGTTACATTGGTACGGATCGAGATTGCTGCGGTCGGGCAGACAACTGCACATTGTCCGCATCCTACACAGTCTGTCTCTGCAAGCGGCTTGTCAAATGCCGGCTGCACCTTCATTTTCGAACCACGGAATGCAAAATCGATAACACCAAGTCCCTGAATCTCATCGCAGGTACGCACACAATCACCGCACAGGATACATTTATTTGGATCCCGGACGATAGATGGTGAACTCATATCGATCTTTTCTTCTTTTTTATTATTCAGGAAACGAACCGCATGCACACCAACCTTATAGGCAAGTGACTGGAGCGTACACATGCCATTCTTCTGGCAGGTCGTACAGTCTCTGCAATGAGAGGATAACAACAGCTCGATAATAAGCTTTCTGTACTGCTGCACTTTCTTTGTATTCGTATAGATCACCATGCCCGCTCTCGGTGTCTCGGAGCATGCTGCAAATATTTTTCCTCTGTCATCTTCTACCACGCACATACGACATGCGCCATAGATGGATAATTCTGAATGATAACAGAATGTCGGGATGTCGATCCCTGCCTTTCGGATCAGAGACAGAACATTCTTCTCGCCCTCGATCGGCACTTTGATTGAATTGATCGTAATATAATCCATGTTCGTCTCCCTCCTTAATTCTCTGTATATACTGCATGGAACGCACAATTATCGATACATGCACCACACTTGATACATTTGGCTGTATCAATGACAAATGGTTTCCGGATCTCGCCTGTGATCGCACCAACCGGACAGTTTCTCGCACATTTGGAACAGCCCTTACATGCTTCCGGATCGATCTTATAGCGAACCAATGCTTTACAGTTTCCGGTTCTGCATCGTTTGTCAACCACATGCTCGATGTACTCCTGACGGAAATTCTTCAACGTACTGAGTACCGGAAGGGCTGCGCTCTTACCAAGTCCACAAAGGGCTGTGTCGGTGATCGCCTGTCCCAGTTCCTCTAACAGATCCAGATCCTCTAACGTACCATTTCCGGCAACGATCCGCTCCAGGATCTCAAGCATCCTCTTGGTTCCCTCACGACATGGAACGCATTTGCCGCAGCTCTCGTTCTGTGTAAAGTTCATAAAGAAACGGGCTACCTCAACCAGACAGGTATTCTCATCCATAACAACCAGTCCGCCTGAACCGATCATCGCTCCTTTACTCTTTAACGAATCAAAATCCAGACTGACCTCCAGATCATCCGTCACCAGACAGCCACCGGATGGTCCACCGATCTGAACTGCCTTTAACGGAATATCATCCTTTAAACCACCGCCGATATCATACACGATCTCACGCAGCTTTGTTCCCATCGGCACCTCGATCAGTCCCGTATTCTTTACACTTCCGGTCAATGCAAATGCCTTTGTTCCCGGACTTTTCTCCGGTCCGATCGACTTATACCAGTCCGCACCATTTAAAATGATCATGGATACATTTGCATAGGTTTCTACATTATTCAGAACCGTCGGCTTGGCAAATAAGCCCTGCTCTACGGTTCTTGGCGGCTTGGTTCTCGGCATTCCGCGCTGTCCCTCAATCGATGCCGTGAGCGCACTTCCTTCTCCGCAGACAAATGCTCCCGCGCCACGATTAATATGTATATGGAAAGAGAAACCGGAGCCTAAGATATTCTCACCAAGAAATCCCGCTTCCTCTGCCTGTGCGATCGCAGTCTTCAAACGGCTGACTGCCAGCGGATATTCTGCTCTTACATAGACATATCCCTCCTGCGCACCAACCGCATATGCAGCAATGATCATCCCCTCTAACATCTTATGCGGATCGCCTTCCATCACGCTTCGATCCATGAACGCACCCGGATCTCCCTCATCACCATTGCAGACAACATATCGGATCTTCTCCGCCTGTCTGGCAACCTGCTGCCATTTGTATCCGGTCGGGAAACCACCGCCTCCACGTCCACGCAGATTGGAGTCACTGATGACCTGAATAACCTCCGAAGGCTCCATGGTAAATAACACCTTACGAAGTGCCTGATATCCACCGACCGCAAGATATTCATTGATATTTTCTGCATCGATATGTCCGCAGTTTTTCAGTACCAGTCTGGTCTGTTTCTTATAAAATGGAATTTCTTCCTGCTGTCTGTAGACAATACCATCCTTGTGATACATCAGACGTTCTACCGGTCTTCCGTGCAGGATCGTCTCGTTGAAGATCTCCTCGCAGTCTTCTTCCTTTACTTTTATGTAGATATAATTATATGGCTCGATTCGCACAAGCGGCCCCATCTCGCAGAAACCATGACAGCCGCTTTTCTTCACGCCGACATGACAGGATTCTTTTATAACTGTATCCTCCGCCTCCGGGACAAATTCTACCTTCACGCCCTCCGACTGCTTCGCCATCTCGCAGAACCGGTCGTATATTTTCTGAGAGCCACCCGCCAGACATCCGGTTCCTGCACAGACAAGGATCCTGTGCGAATCCGCATGCAACATCTCTTCTGCCTGTTTTACTGCTGCGTCAAGCTCCGATACATTTGTTATTCTATTCATTCGCACCCTCCTTCAATTCTGCTATCAATGCAGTTACTTTCTCCGGTGTCATAGCCGGATGAACAACATCGTTTACCGTCATGACCGGTGCGAGTCCGCATGCGCCAAGACAGGATACTGTCTCTAATGTGAACATCATATCATCTGTTGTGTGTTTCTCTTTTGACAATCCAAGTTCTTTATACAATTGATTTAAGATATCCATGGATTTTCTGACATGGCATGCGGTTCCATCGCACACCTTAAGAATGAACTTTCCTTTTGCATCAAATGAAAAGTTCTCATAGAATGTTGCTACGCTGTAAGCTTTTGCCTCTGTAATATTCAGTTTGTCCGCCACATATCGTAATAATTCCGGCGGAAGATACTTATATTCGCTCTGAATATCCTGAATGATCGGGATCAGAAATCTTGGCTCTGTCCCATATGCAGCAATAATCTTATCAGCTTCATCGTAGTAAGATTGTTCCAGCATGTATTACCCTCCGTGCTTTGCCCCATTGTTGGGAATTTTTATCAATACCTCATATACAGATGATAACATTTTTCAATAGGATTTGCACGAAGATTTTGGATTGAAAAATAACCCCCCGCCTGTCTCCGGCACGATGGTGGATAGTGTTTCAACTCATTGCACTTTCTATTCGGTTCGCACGCTTATTTGTCAGCAGTCGCCCAAACTCGCCTTATCAGGCTCAAACATGGGCTTGATGCTGACAGCTAGTGCAAACCTCATAACGAAAGTTCCACTGATGTTGAAAACACTATCCACCATCGTGCCGGAGACAGGCGGGGGTTTTTATATTGCTAACATTTTACGATCAATAGTTTCTCACCCGGTGTTACCTCGTCGCTTTCCAGATGGTTGATGGTTCGGATGGAATCCAGGCTGGAAAAATATTCTTTGGCAATGGACCAGATACTGTCGCCTTCTTTTACAACATATCCAACCATACCCGGCATGGCTGCCTTCTTATTCCAGTCGATCGGCAGAATATTCATATCGGTAATGACGTCCACAGAACCCGGTGCAAATACCGTAACATTCATATTGATCACCGCCTTGATCTCCACCTCATCGGAATTCAACATCTGGGCTGTAATCTGGTCAACGGATGGATTGATACGGATTGAATCCTGATTGACAAATGGTACGGATTCCACTTGATAATTAAATGGTATCGCCGTTTCAATCTGCTGTAACGGCTTGCTATCCTCTGCTGATACATAGAGTATTTCAGCTTTTACCGCACCTGATATATCAATGCAGTCCTCTCCTGCTTTTACCTCATCGATCTCAACTGTTCCGGTTGCATATACGATCTGCAGTATCTTCGGGAAGCTGCTCTTGATTCGCTCTTTATGTACGACTTTTGTCTTGGCATTATTTTTTATCTGAAGATTCTCAAATGGAAACTGTTCACAGATCGTTTCTACATTTGCCGACGGAGAGAACATATCCCCGATGATAGAAAGCTCCATATCTTCGTAAATCTTCATATCTGTATGGAGATTATATTCAACTTGAAGCACACGGTCTTCTCCGTCATTGTCAGCACGCACACTGACTTCTCCTTTTCCCATCGTGATGCGGTCATCCAGGATCATTCCTTCATTTGCTTCTTCGCAAGGGATCAGACCTTCAAATTCCCGGCTCTCATTCAGATACTGCATCGGTACGCCGGGCTCCTCCGCCAGATAGATTACAAACAGGTCCATCTGTCCTTTGATATTTATTCCCCCATCTACAACCTTTGTCTCGATGCCATAGAAGGACACCCGGCTCCAAAGCACCCGACCGATGTTTGGTTTATTGGCAGCGATCTCGAAATCTTCTTTTACCTTCAATATATCTTTTACAGATGCCACATTATTTGTAAATGGAATCTGCTCATTCCTGCATTCGATTCCCGATCCGTTTAACAATCCGGTTGCCCCGGACAGCTCTACGGAATCCATAGCCCACAGTTTCATGCCAACCAGACCGCGAACTTCAAATTTTCTTGAATTGATCATGGTTATGTACAGATCTTCCAGCACGCAGCTGACATCGACCTTATCACCGGCAAGTATGCCATCCATATTGATGGTTTCCTCAAATGGAACATCACCCTCATAGGTTTCAAACCGAACATCTTCACCAACTGTCTGATACAGGACTTTAAATACAACTGTTCCTGATATCCGCACCTTATTCTCCAATGTCTCTACATCATCTAAAAGGACATTTCCTGTACTTGCAATGATCCGTTCCATATCGTCTTTTGCATCCGGTACATTAAAATCATCATTGATCGTAAACTGCGAATACTTAGAAGTCTTTAAAATCGTTGTACTGAGTTTGTTTTTTACAAGTTCCATATGATACCCCCATACTATTTTCTAATTTTTAAATACAACCGGTGTCGTTGTCCGTGCGATCCGAAGAACTATATATGGATACGATACCGTATCCTTACTTACTGCATCTGATGGTGTCGCCGTCTGCCTAAGAACCGATTCGATGTAAATAGCATTTTCATCCATATACATCTTATCTACAACCACGCCAACATCATCCCGATTCTGTCTGCCGCTGCAGATCACAATATATGTGTAAGTGTTGTTTGAATATGTCAGATTAAACGGTTCTTCTTTTTTGCTGTTAATGACGCTCAACAACTCCTCCGGCAGCATGGTGTCGTCACAGATATCGTAAGTCAGCGCTTCACCATCTTCTTTCACCTTATAAAAACTGCATCCGGCAAACAAACTCAGCCCAACTACCACAGTCAACAACCCTGCCAGAATACGCAGCCATCTTTGTCCTCTCATCTCACCGCTCCCTTCACAATGTCATTTTTCGGCTCTATCTTTACCCTTGTCAATCTCTATACCATTATTTATATGTCCTGCTTTGCAAGTCTATGCATGGAAATTTTGCCGGAGCTCTTAGCCTGCCTTTTCTCATTTTTTCTTATTAATTTATATTTCAACGAAAAAAGTCCAAATACAGCATTTCTGCCATATCTGGACTTCTACTAAAATATACATGTTATCCGTTCTGCTTATGCTCTTATCCTATGATTGCCTTAATTTCCGCTTCACTCATATCGGTTACATCCATGATCTGCTCTAAGGAGTAGCCTTTCTTATGCATTTTGAGGATAATCTCCGATTTTCCAGCGGCTTCGCCCTTTGCATATCCCATTTCTTCTACGCCTTCACTCAGATTGCACATGATCTTCACCTCTTCCCTTATACTGCGTCTGTCTACCGGTATGTCATACTCTTGTTTCATCAGCTTTAATTTCTGTTCCGCCGTCATTGTCTGTGACAATAGCGTTCCAAGTAATCGATGCAGTTCATATTTTTCTTCTCTAGGTGGTATCTCCTTCGCCAGCCCGATCATCACGATGTTCAGAATATCCAGATTGCCTTTCCAATCCTGTTCGCCAAGCAAATCATCTTTTACCATATGAATATGACTCAGACTGTTCTCTTTCATATTCATACAGATCCAGATGGAATACACCTGTTTGATCTCATTATAATCAGAACCCGTAAATTCCCGCTCTTTCTGGGATGACACCAGTCTTGCCGTATAGAAGATTGCCCGATTTAAGATGTGATACTTCGTCGGTTCATTCTTCTGGGCTTCCAGATTGATGATCATTTTTGCCAGTCCATCCCGCATCCGTACATAGAAGATAATATCAAAATATATCTTTCCCT
>OGON01000791.1_pt1 | contig 24100 bp, 10 predicted proteins | sample 1552671 | NCBI WGS metagenome assembly OGON01 (sample SAMEA2580136, study PRJEB22360) | human gut metagenome | biome: human gut; feature: human-associated habitat; material: faeces | place: Denmark | collected 2008/2010 | reverse complement strand
GGTTCCAATGGCTCGTCGCGTTCACCGACGGATTCGGCGAAACCGACGATGATGGGCTGCTCGCCCGCCAGCTCGGCAAAGGCCTGTATCGCATCCGCCGCCGTGACTGCCAGCGCATGACACCACCGTACATGGATTATTGGCGGAAAGCCGCATGACACCGTGCATACGATGTACAGTCGGAACAACCGACAAGCATAGGAGGCGCATATGGCGAGCATACCCACCACGACCATGAGGATAGACCCGCAGCTCAAGGAGGAATCCAGCCGCGTGCTCGAAGACCTCGGGCTCACCCTCTCCGGCGCGGTCACGATCTTCCTGAAGGCCGTCGTCAGGGAACAGGGACTCCCGTTCGAGGTCAAGAAGGAAACGTCGAATGGCAGATAAGGTCATCCGCATCAAAGACCTCCGTCCTCAAGACGTGCGCGGATTCCGAGGTGACACCGTGAGTGCAGATGGGCTCATGGACTGGCATGCGCCTCATGTGTCCCAATGATCGAAACGAGCGAAACCTTCAACCTCGCTGTGGTTCTGGAACACCGAGGTCGGCTGGGCCACGGTGCATCCGCTGTCGGAGGCGAACGGCCGGGAATACGTGCAACTGGTCACTTGGGACAAGGGGCTGTCGCATATCGCAAGCAACGTGAACGGCAACACCATTCGACAATTCCCGTGGTCACCGAGGTCTCCGCCCTGCACCGTCGCAGGCTGACGCTTCCCACAGAGGATGGCGGAGTTCTCGAAGTGCAGCAATGGCTACGTGCCGTATGGAACCATGTCAACGGATCGACCACCGGCTCGACGTGGCGATACAGGCGCAGATCCTCGACCTGCTGATGTCGCTGAAGGACGAATACGGGCTTTCCGTGCTGTTCATCACCCATGATTTCGGCGTGGTCGCGCAGATCGCCGACAAGGTGGCGGTCATGTATGCCGGGCGTCTGCTGGAAACCGGCGACGTGTATGATGTGTTCGACCATCCAGCGCACCCGTACACGGCTGGGCTGCTCAAGACCCGACCGGTCATCGGGCGGGCCATCGGCGAGCCGTTGCTCGAACACCGGCTCGCCACGAAGGCGGACGTGAACGACAGGGTCGCGCAGATACTGGAGATCCGCGCAGGAGCGCGGGCGAGGGTGACGGCGACGCGCTTCTGCGTCGCCGCGTTCCACGGCGGGTACATGGCTGACGGACGTCAGCGCCGTTTTCGGGCGAGGAACCAGCCGAGCAGGGCGAGCGGCACCGCGCACAGGGTGACGATCCACGGAATCATCATGCTCATGTGCGGACTGGATGCGTCCAGCACGGCACCGGCGATGGTCGACCCGAACGAGGTGCCGACCGAGCCTGCGGTGGTCACCCACGACAGTCCTTCGGTGAGCGAGCGCACGGGCACGATGTCCTTGACGATCAGGTTGCCGGTAGCGAACAGCGGGGAGACGCACAGGCCGGTCAGGATCTCCATGACGCCGAGGATCAGGAAATTGCCCATCACCATGCGGAACACCACATAGCCGACGGTGAGCAGCGTCAGGAACATGACCATATGCCGCCAGTGCGAGCCTTTCATCTCCCGGGAACCGAAGATGACCGCCCCGATGCAGGAGCCGACCGCGAACATGGCGAGCTGCAGGCCGAGGAACCGCTCCGCGCCGGCGGCCTTCATCGTGGCCGTCATGGACACGTCGAATGCGGTGAAGCTCATGTTGAACACCACGAACACGACCAGCAGCGGCAGAATGCCCCGGTACGTCAGTACATTGCGCGGCTTGGCGGAATAGGGCCGGTGCAGACGACGCAGCCGGAAACCGTTGTCTTCGGGGGAGGGCGTCGGTGCGGCATGGTCTCCGGCCGTCTGGAGTGCGGGAGCCGGCTGACCGGTGACGGCGTTCGACTGCGCGTCCGGTATTTCGGCGGCGACGACGTCAATCGGCTCCAACACGGGCGGGACGGTGTTCTTCAGCGAGAAGAACACCGCTCCCCCGATGCCGCAGGCCAGCGTGGGCACGAACAACTGCGACACCGGGTGCACCGAGGTGGCGAGGAACGCCGCCAGAATCGGGCCGAAGATGAATACGATCTCATCGATGGCCGCTTCCAGCGCATACGCGGTGTTGAGCAGCGACTCGTGCTGCGAACCGCGCAGCGCATACGCCCAGCGGGTGCGCACGAGGGCGCCGAACGAGAACTGGGTCAGCCCCATGCATATGGCCAGCGCGAACAGCACCGGGATGGGCACTCGGGCGAGCGCCGCCAGTGCGAACGCAAGCATCGCCACTATCTGCACACCAAGCGCCACCGGTCCGACACGCCGCTGCCCGAACCGGTCGAACAGGCGCGCGTAGAACGGCGTGACCGCGGCGACGGCGAGGATGTACATGGCGCTCATCGACCCGGCGACCGTCCAGTTGTCGTACATGTGGTTGAGCGCGAGCACGATGCCCAGCGACATCATCGAGATCGGCAATCGGGCCACCGCTCCGGAGATGCAGAACGCCTTGGCGCCGGGAATGCGGAACAGTTGCGCGTACGGCGACTGCGATGCGACGGATCGGCTCTGCTGTTGAGCCCCGCTCATCGAGTGTTCTCCGGGGTTCCGGCGTAGATGAAGATGTCGTCCATGTCTGCGCCATCCTCGGGATGGTCCGCCGCGTATCGGGCGGCGATGCAGTTCAGCCCCTTGTGGTCGTAGAAGCTCACGTCGCAACTGGAGTCGGTGTGCAGGTAGAACCGGGCGACCTGGCAATTCGCGAAATAGTCCATCGCCTGCCGCCAGAGCGAACCGCCGACGCCGTGTCCGCGAGCGCTTTTCGCGACGAGGAACAGCTCGATCTCGCCGCGCGCGACGTCGTTGATGTCGATTTCGCGTTCCATGCGCAGTTCCATCTCATGCCATTGCTCGGTCTCGGACAGGGTTTTCGTGCCGAGCGTCGACCGGTTCAGTTCGCCGTTGATCGCGGCGAGTTCCTGCTTGGCTTGCGGGAAGGCCAATGGCTCGCCGGCGACGCGCGACAGTGTGACGCCCATGAAGCGGCCGTCGAGTTCGGCGATGATGGCGCGGGTGGTCGGTTCGAGGTAGTGCAGCACGAAGTGCCGGGATATCTGCATGGACACCGGCGTGCCGGCGGCCGCGCTGCACTGACCCCATGTGCGGTCGAACTCCCGGACGATGTCGTCCAGATCATTCCAACGCATGGGCCGGTAGGTCACCGATTGCGATGGTTTCATCTCCTCGGCGAGCACTGTTGCCGTTGCCGGCGTAGATGCGATTGTGACGCCCGGCACCTCCTCCGGCGTGACGTCAGGCACGACGTCACGCTGTGGGTCCGTCCCGATCGGCGTGCTCTCCGAGAGGGTGCTCTCGTCATCGGCGGATGGCGTGGCATTGGTGATGGTGGCATTCATGACGGTGTTGTCGTGCGCAACCATGGTTCTGCTCCTTTGTGGTTGTTGCGTCCGGCACGTGTGCCCGCCCACACGGTGCGCCAAGGGTCGCGGCATCCCTCCCGGCATGACGGCTGCGGCGCGTTCCATCCGCAGCGTGTGCCGCCCCCTTGGCGGTCACCTAGTCATTGTCGGATCCTTCGGGAATGCCGGAGCTCAACTCGGCTAGGATCTCTTGTTCGGTTTTCGCGCGGGCGTGCAGCTCGCGCGCGCCTTCATCAGGCTCACTCAGATAGTAGAGGGTGGCGTCGATTCTGTCCAGCGGCACGTGCTCGATGTACGACAGCAGCAGCCGATACCAGTCGAGCTGCACGAGCTTGTGTTCGATGTCCTGCGGCTTGCGTGGCTTGCGCCCGGTCTTCCAGTCGACGATGGTGTATTGCTTCGTCGGATCGTTCGCGTCCAGTCCGCCGTGGAACACCGCATCGAGTTTGCCGTTGACGATGACGTCACCGAGCTGGGGAATCGACACGACGATCTGACGTTCCGCCCACGCCGGGCGACGCTCCGACCACGTCGATTCGGCGAGTCGACGCTGCCATACGGTGAGCTGTCGTTCCTTCGCCGTCAGCGTGTCGGATTTCATTTCCAGTTCGGACAGATCGTGCAGCAGGGATTCGCGGGTCACCGGCTCGCGGCAGGTGCCGGCCGTACCGGTTTCGATGCTGCTGGAATCGTATGCGCCGATGCCGTCTGCATCTATTGATTGGCCGTCGCCGTAGGCGTTGATGAATTGTTCCGCCCATGCGTGGAACAGGGTGCCCGCCTCAGCGGCGGGGGATGCGACGCGCGGGATGGGCCGGATCAGGCCACGCCAATAGCCGCGTTCCTCGCGCTGGGTCATATGTCCCGCCCTCGCCTGCAACGCGGTGACGTTCTGCCGTCCGTGCTCCAGCAGGTGCTCCGCCTGACGGCGGACATAGCGGTCGATCTCGCGCTCGCCTCGGCCGAAGGACCATGGCATCAGATCGGGGTCTTCAACGAGCATTCGGGCGCGTGCCAGCAGGGAGTCCGGATCGTCGGTCACAAGCCCGGAATCGCCGGACAGCCCGCCGGTGAGCTTCGACAGGGTTTCCTCGGACAACTTGGCCGGCCATGTCGGGCCGCCGGCCTGTTCGCGTTCCTCCAATGGGGCGTTCCATGCCTCTTCGACGACATCCCGCTCATATTCGGTGGCGTGGTCGCCGACGAAGAACCCCTGCGGCCTGTCCACACCCAGCTGGTCCAGCGATGGGTGCGCAGACGCACCTGATGCCGCACCGGCCACCGCCAAGTCAGGGCTACTGTCGGCAATGGCATCCGCATTTTCGGAGTATCCCGCGCTCCCGCTCTTGCACGCGGATACCAGACCGCTCTCATGGCATAGCGAGTCCTGCATCTCCGTCCAGAATACCGACGGCTTCGAGGCGCTCGGTCTTTTGCCGGGACGGTTCAGGTACTGGCTCGGGTCTCGATCCAGAATCGAATACTGGCTGTAGGTGAGCAGCGCGTCTTTCTTGGCCCGGGTCAGCGCCACATATGCGAGTCGCCGTTCGTCAGCCAGCAGACGTCGGCCATATTCCTCTTCCTGGGTGAGATACCAGCTGGACGGGTCGGCGACATCCATATCGTCTCCGATGTCCTTGCTGCGCAGGTCTCCGTAAAACTCGTCGTCGATGACTTCGACATCGTCCAGGGCACGCAGTGTTTCGACCGGGGCGTCATCCGGATTCGCGTCGTGCGGGAAACGTGGCAGGATACCGGCGTCGACGCGCACGGGCGCAGGTACCGCGGCCGGGTCGTCCGCCCATGAACGAACCGTCGCCTTGTATTCCGGGGGAGTCCACGATTCGCCGGCACCGCCGCCGGGATGCTCCGCGTCCAGCTCGACATGCAAACCGCCCTGATTGCTGGGGAACACTCCTGATTGCATGGACACCACGGCGACGGCGTCCCATTCCAATCCCTTGGCCTGATGGATGGTCATCAGCACCACGTCCGCAGGAGTGTCGGGCACCGCCGCGGGACCCTCCTCTATCTGACCAAGCGAGTCAACCCATGACATGAATCCACGCAAAGTCGGATTCACGCCTTCGACGATTTCCTGCGTATAGGTGTCGACCAGTGCGGCGACCGACTGCAGAGGCGAACGCGCCTGCGTGGGGTTCACCGGCTGGGAGGGGTTTTTGACCGCCTGGGCGACGATTGTGTCGATGTCGAGGTTCAAGGCCCGCACCGCGGCGTCAATCACTTCCTTCAGCGGGTGATTAGTCACGGCATGCACACGCTGCAGTACTTCGCCCGCCTGTATGATACGGCGTGATGTCGTCTCGTCGAATCCGCCGCGACGCGACAGCAGCGACGGCAGGTCATCCCGCATCATCATGTCGATGAGGAACACCGCATGCGGCACTCGATCCCGGTATTGCTTAACGATGGCCTTCACCTGCGGGTCGGCGAACGTCGCGATGTCGGAGCCGCCATCCGCTTCCGAAACGAGACCGGAATCAATGGACGTGGAGACTATTGCCTCATCATGACCATCATCGGCACGAGCGCCATCGGAGCCTGAACCTATGATGCCGGATTCGACCAGTGCACGGTAGCGGCATTGGCTGTCGAGATCTTCGGCCATGCCGGCGAGGCGGGTGAGCGATTCGGATCCCAAACCGAATCGCGGCGTAGCCAGCAGCCTCATCAACGACGCTGAATCGGTGTGGTCGGCGGCCGCATGCAGCAATGCGATCAGATCCTGGACCTCCGGCCTCTCCAGCAGCGCGGAGTAGCCGACGACCAACGTCGTCAGGCCCGCCCGTTCGAGTTCTTGGGCGAATTGCGCCATGTGCGTCTTGCCTCGGAACAGCACCGCCACATGCGGGGTATCGGAGGCGGCCGTGGCGGCGTCCTTCCGGTACCGTGCGATGGCCTGTTTGGCGAAGCGTGCCACGGCATCGGCTTCCTGGCCGAAGGTGGCAAATCCCAGCACGCCGATCGTACCTTCCGCGGCGTTGTCCATCGCGGACAGGTTCGCGACGTCCACTTCGCGCATCAGGGAGCTGCCGGCCCGCCGTGGCGGTATGCGCAGCGGCTCGGTGAGGTTGTTGGCGGCTCTGAGCACGATGCAGGTGTTGCGTCGCGTGACGCTGAGCGGGTATGGTTTCGCGTCGGCGGGCATGCCGAAGTCCTTTTGGAACATGCGGAACGCTCCGGGACTGGCACCACGCCACGCATAAATCGACTGGAACGGGTCGCCCACCGCGTTCACCGCGGATCGCGACAGCCCGACGCCATCCTTGGACCACCCTCCGGCGCTGCGCGCCGCCTCCCGCCAGCGGGAGGAAGACCTATCAGCATCGGCATCAGCCGACTGGGGGTGGAACAGGGTGGCGAGGAGCATCGCCTGCGTGGTGGAGGTGTCCTGGTATTCGTCAAGCAGCACGTGCGTGTAACGGCGACGGTACCGCTCCCCGATGGAGGGGAATCGCGCGACGAGCTGGTAGGCGGCAATGGTGAAATCGCTGAATTCCGCCATGTTCTGAACCCGCTTTTCCCGCTCGTATTCCTCGACGAGCGTCAGCAGCGTCTCCCGACGCCGGGTCACGTCGCGCAGCTGTGCACACTTGTACACGCATATGTCACGAAGTTGCGCCCGGTATTCCTCCTGTTTGGCCGCGAAGGTCTCCTCCGTGTCCTTCTTGTTTTTTGTCGGAGCCTTGGCCTTCGGCTCTTCGTCAGGAACCGGCGTATCGCCAATGGCGATATCGAGTTGCGCGAGGAATGCCTGGTCCCAAGCCCGCACACGGCCGATGGCCTCGTCCATCGTTGTTGTGCTGCCACCGATCATGGCGTTGCCTATGGCATGCGACAACCCCAGTACCCCATTCACCACGGTCTTGAACGCCCCGAGATCCTGCTCGAAGAGGATGTCCATGTGACGGCCGACCACGGTGGTCGCCAGCTGTATGGCACCGGCCTGGCTGAGCGGCTGCGTGTTCTGGTCGAAGCCGACAAGCAGGCCGTATTGCCGCACGATGGTCTGGAAGAACGCATCGTACGTCGACACCTCCGGCTTGAGGAACGCCCGGTTCGCAAAGCGCTCGTCTCCCCCGTCCGCCAGCACGGCGGCGGACACGCGCGACAGCAGTTCCGACGCGGCCTTGCGCGTGAATGTGAGGCCGAGGATGCGCTCGGCCGGCACGCCCTGTGCGATGAGGTTGATGATGCGGCGGGTCATCGTATAGGTCTTGCCGCTGCCCGCTCCGGCCACGACGAGCACGTCATCGCCGGTGGGCGCGTTGACGACTTTTGCCTGCTCGGGGCTGTCGGTAAATCGTGGTGCGTTCACGACTGCCTCGTTTCGAAGACGGTGTTGATTTCGCCGGCGCATGCCGGGCATGCCGCTTTCATGCGGCAATACTGGAGATGATCCGGTTTCGGCCTTGCCTGTATATGGGTCGACCGACTCGCCGCGGCGGCGTAGAACACTCTCGCGATCATGGAGAGCGACCATACGGCCTGCGTGCCGCGCATGCCGAGGAACTGTCGCCATGCCGCTGCGCTTACACCGGTCGGAGGCTCTTCAATCAAATCGGGAGCATCCGAAAGCTTATCGAGGGTCTTGTAGCGGTTCCGCGGCATGAACGATGACGTGTTCAGACTGCCATCGGCGAACAGCGCCGGCTGGTACATTCCCTCCTGCGCGTTGCTGGTTCCGGACGTCGCGGGTGCATCCTTCTGTGCGACATGGAACAGACCACTTTGCGCGATGTCCGGCATGACTTGCAGCGCTTCGGCTCCGCGCGGCCCGTTTTCCGGGAATGCGAGTCCCAGTTGGTAGCAGACCAGCTGAAGATCGTTGAATATGGCCTTGGTCGAAGGCACCTTCCCGGTCTTGTAGTCGATCAGGCGAACGTGACGCTTCCCGTCGGGCATGATTCTGGTCTCCATACGGTCGATGCGCCCGGACAGACGCACGGTCAGCCGGTCGTTCATGGCTTCGGGCCACCCGCCAACCAGCGATCCCATGATGGCGGCGAGTTCATCGCGGCCGATCGGGTCGACGCCGTCCATCGCGTTATAGGCGGCAAGAATGTCGTCCAAGCCGAATACCGCGATGAACGAACGCTCGCATTGTGCGCTTTCCAATGTACCGATCTGGAAGTTCTTGACGTTGTTTACCGGGTATTCGTCGGTGTTGGACATGACGAAGTAGCTGGCGATGTGGCCCAGTACGTCATGCGCGGTATTGTCCTTGCGCGTCGCGTTGTATTGATCGGCCGGGTTGGTGTTGGCCGTCGGATCGTCGCGCAGCTCCTCATAGATGGCGATCATACGGTCCCGTACCGTGCTGACGCGTTCCGGAATCGGCAGGTCATCGCGCCAGTCCGCCGCGTCCAGGCCCTCGTTGCTGGCGGTTTCGGCGACGGCGTGGATCAGCGAGCCGAACGAGGTCGCCACACTGCCGGCGCGCGGACCAGTGAACCGGTTTTCCATCATCCAACAGACGGGACATCCCCAGATGCTGTCCACGGCGGATGGCGACAATGTTGCGATCCGCGGCACCGATGATTGGCCGGTTCCCTCCGCGGCCTTGTCCGGTTCCGGAGCCGCCGCCCGCGATCCCACCGTGCGGGAGCCGGAAGACGCATCCTCGACCTCGTCGAGGAACGGCCAACGCGTGATGTCAGCGGCTTCGACACCATTGCTTGCCAGCAGTCGCAGCGCATCCACGGCATCTTGAGATTCCTTGGAACCTCGTGGGTGTACGGCGAGCGCCACGCGGGCGGCGGCGACCAGGCCGCGAGGATCGGCGTCCAGACCTTGGAGCCGTCCGGCTTCACCGACCTGGGTATATTCCCGCCCTTCGGCCGACGCATGCCGTTCGCGGTTGAATCGTTCCGGCATGTATCCGTATAGGAAGTCAGACGGGGTCAGATCGTCGTTGTACACCGCACTTGCCGTGACCTGCTCCGATGCGCGGGTCAGCGCGACCAGCAGGCTTTTCTGCTCCGCATACAGCACGGATTCCAGTTTGTTGTCGCCATGCTCTCCGGAATCATCGGACAGCCCTCCATACAGCATGACATCAGCCAGATCCTCACCACCGAACATCGTGTTTCGGGCTGCCAGGTTCGGCCATATGCCTTGCTGGATGGCTGGAATCCACACCAACGGCCAGTGTCTCCCCGAGGAGCCCGCCGGCGTGGTCAGCGTCACGGCCTCGTCGATGGGGGCCACTTTGGCCAGGGAATCCGCTTCGATGCGCATCGCCCTCACCTGCGCGAAGAATTCGGGCAGATCCCGGCTTGCGGCCGAGCCGGATGCATAGTCGAACAGCCGCATGGCCGTATCCAGACGGTCGTTGGCGGCACGTCCGGCATCCGTGTTGTTCAGGGCCTCGCGCTGCCAACGGGAGGCGACGTCGCACGCGTTCCAAGCCACAGACAACGCATACTGTGGTTCCTTCGCCGGCAGTTGTCTCAGGCCCTGGGCCACCGTCCCCACCAGATTCCACAGGTGGGCAAACACGCGGGAATGCGGGTCTCCCCGCCCGCACACCTCCTGAACGGCGGCGAGCACGTCATCGGCGGTTATACCGGACGCGCCCTTCGTGCCTGCCCCGACAGCGGAACCGGCATCGTCGACAACGTCACCTGTACCGCCTAGACCGGCGACACCGCCATGCATCGCATGCGCGTCATCCGCGAATTCCAGCAACAGGTACATGGCATCGACGCCGAACTGGAGTTTGTCGCCTTGCGGTGCTTTGACATCGATGATCGTGTCGTCGGTGATGGTCTTCCGATCGCGCCCGGAGACGGCCCATTCGCGCCATTGCTCCCATCCGTGCATGAGCCTGCCCAAGGCATGCATTCGATCGGCGTCACCAGCAATTCCAGCGTCACCGGTCTTCCCCGCATCGTCGGCGGCACCGCCAGGCACATCGTCGGACGCATCCCCCTCGCATATGTCCTCGCACGTGACGATCTTGCCGAGTGATGCCAACGCGTTCATGGCGGCGTCCACCGGCTCCAGCCTGGCCGGGTATCCCTCATGATCCCGTCCGCCGCCGACGCTGACCAGCGGGCATCCCATCACCGCGGCAACCCGAGAGCGCACATACAGTGCGGTCTGCTGCAGATTCATGCCCAGCGCGGGCACCGTCTGGTTCCTGAGCATCGCCAATTCGAGCAGCGCGAACAATCCCTGCACGAACGGCTCGTCCTTCAACGGTCGTGTGACCGATGAATACCGTACAGGCACGCCGTCATGACGCAGCCGTTCGCCGATCGTGCGCACGGTGGCGTTGTCGTGCGCGATGACAGCCATGTCGTTCCAGTTGCGTCCTTCAAGGATGTGGGCTTGCTTGATGCGCCATACGACGTCTTCCGTCTCTTCGTCGGCCGAGCGGTACAGCGCGGTTTTCAGACTGCCATCGCCCGGCAGCGGATCGGCCTGGGGCAATGCGACAATCGGCAGGGGCCCCCGGCGGCGCGGGCAATTTTCCCCGGGGACCCGGCAGCTGCGGCAATTTGCCCGGCCTCTGCGGCAGAGGAACCGTCTCGTCCTGCGTGGATCGGATGGACAGGGAGATACGGGATGCGACCAGATCGCGATACGTATAACCGTCGACGTGGTCCACCGCACGCTCCTCAACTCGGCCATTTCCGGCACCGCCAGCCGGCAGACGAACCATGTCGGCGCCAAGCTGACGACGAATCTGGTCGAACAGGTATTCCGGATATGACCCGCGGAATGTCTGCACGGCCTCGTCCGGATTGCCGACCAGCAGCAGCCGCGTCCCCGCATCGCGCAGCGCCTTCAGGAACGTGAACCCGGCGAAGGTGAGGTCCTGACAGTCGTCGACGACCAGCAGACGCGGCAGATCGTCATCGCCGACCATCCCGACCGCCTTGGCCCCCTCGACCAGCAGACGAGACGAGTCCAACCGGTACTCGCCCGGGTACATACGACTCACCGCGGTCTCGTATTCGCGGCGCAACGCGAACGCGAGACGCCACTGCACATGCAAACGCTCGACGCGCGGCGACCAATGCCTCAACGCCGACAGGGCCGTTCCTTCACGATCCTCGGAGACGCCCAGCTCATCCATGCGGGCCAACATGTCGCGCAGCTGCATGACGAAGGCGGCATTGACGCCTACGCCGGAATCCGCATCACCACCCTCGCCGTCGTTCCCGGCCACGGCATCGGCCAGCACGCCGTCCCAATCATCCCTGGCGAAGTATTCGCGCAGCAACGAGCACGTGCCGCATGGATCCCCCGCCCGCACATGAGCCACATGGACGGAGCACACCGAACGCAGCAGCGCATCCTGCTCGGCGCCGTTCAGCAACCTCGGCAGCGGCTCGCCCGACCTCGAACGCATGACGGTGATCAGCCGGAACGCGATGGCCGACAGCGTCGTGACCGGTCGCGCCTGGGAGGTCGCCCCCAGCTCGCGAATCACCTGATCGCCTATCACATCGGCGATCTGACGCCCGGATACCGTCATCATCGCTCCGGATTCGCCGAACCGTCGCAGCCCGGCCATCAAGGCATCACGGGCCAGTGTGCTCTTGCCCACGCAAGGAGCACCAACCACCAGCAGCGCCTTGCCGGATTCCCCCTCAAGCAGTGCTTCAACCGCCTTCATGGCACCTCCATTCCCGTCGCCGGCCCCGTCGTCCGTCAGACAGTTCCTCCATCATATGTCAACAATCGAAAACCGAACCATATGTTCCGTTTTTATATCAGTTTTATTCTGGACTAACTGCGTCATCGCACGGCAGCTCCTGCCTGCGGCGAGCACTCCTCAGCGCTCCCCATCAAGGGTTGTGCGTGGGAACACCTCGGAATAGAGTAAGAAGAAGAGATGTCGTAAGGGGGGATAGCCAAATGCCGGCACAGCCAACACCGCCGCGGATATCCGGCTATGATTTCATCCAGCCGCTCGGCACCGGCGCCACAGCCAGCGTATACCGGTACCATCAGCGCGTCCCCAGCCGCGACGTCGCCATCAAGGTCAGCAGCGCCACCCTCGACCCCCGCGCAGCCGCCCGATTCCGCAATGAGGCGAACTACATGGCGGAGCTTTCCACGCACCCCTACATCCTTTCCATCCACGACGCCGGCGTGACCAGCACCGGACTTGGCTACATCGTGCTGGAATACGCGCCCGGCGGCTCCTATAAGGAGATGATCCGCAAGCGACCACTCACCGCCGACCAGATGCTCGACCTGGGCATCAAACTTTGCAGCGCCCTGTTCACCGCGCACTGCAAAGGCATCCTGCACCGCGACATCAAGCCCGCGAACATCCTCATCACCCCGCAGGGACTGCCGGTGCTCGCCGATTTCGGCATCTCCACGAACGTGTATCAGGCGGGAACCCAGACCGGTTTCTCCGTGCCATGGGCCGCGCCGGAAGTGCTGACCGGACGCAGCGGCGGCACCGAAGCCGCCGACATCTACTCCTTGGCGGCGACCCTGTACGCCACACTGACCGGCCGTTCGCCGTATGAGCACGGTTATCAGGCGCATACGCAGCAGGAACTCGCGCAGGTCATCGTCAGTCGCCGCCTCCCGCCAATCGGCCGCCCTGATGTGCCCGCGGACGTCGAACGTGTGCTCGCCAAGGGGCTCGACAAGAACCCGGACAACCGTTACGGCACGGCGCTGGAATTCGCCCGCGCGATGCAGCAGGTGCAACAGGCCTACTACGGCCATGCCACGCCCGTCACCGTGGAAGGCGTCCCCGAATATCCCAGCAGCATGACCGGCAAGCGCCGCGTCGCGCCCGGCCCCGCGAACGTGACGCGAATGGACGCTCCCACCGGGGCGTGGAAGAAGCCGCTGGCCATCACGGCCGTGGTCGTGGCTGCGCTGACGGCGGTCGTCCTGACGTTCGTCTTCGTCGTAATGCCGCACATGGATGACACCGCGACGCGCAACCGCACATCGGTCTCCACGCCGGGCGCCACCGGCGACTCCAACGGAACGGACGGCAATCCCGACGACATCACGGGAGCCGAAGTGGTGCCGACGCCCGAAAACCTGAACGGAACCTACGACGGCACCACCGTCACGTTCACCTGGACGAACCCGCAGCCCAAGGACGGCGACATGTACGCATGGTCGCCGGTACAGGGCAATTCTGCCACTTCCGGACCCAGTACCAGCACCAACATCGTGGCCGACCGCAAAGTCGAGCTGCATGACGTGACCGACAAACAGACCTGCATCGAAGTGAAGATCGTGCGCAGTGACAAGCAGATGTCCCAGAATCCGGCCATCGCATGCGCGGTGAGGCAATAGGAACGCACTATATGAAGGACTGCACCATGCGGCACGGCATTGCACGAGAAGCGAGCGAACGAGAGAGAAGAGGATGCCATGAGCAAGCAGCCTAACCAGCGCCAACGCGAGCGGGCGTTCCGCTCCTCCATGCGCCGCCTGGTCTCGCCTGACGCGCACCGTTGGGCGATGCCCGTCATCGCGCTCGTCATGCTGATCGGCATCATCGCCGGCGCCATCTGGGTGAGCTCCATCACCCGCCAACACGTGCATCTCGACGATGGCACCGTTTGGGTCACCTCGCTCAAGAACCGCAAGGCGGCCCGCTTCAACGTCAAGCTCAAGGAACCGGATTCGGCGGTGGCCTCGTCTGCAGCCCGTTTCGACATCGTCCAGCACGACAGCGACACGGTGCTCACCGAAGGCGCGAAGGCCACCGGCATCTCCTCCGCCACGCTGGGTACCACCGGCAGGACGGAGACCAAGGGAGACACGACCGCGGTGACCGGCGGCGGCACCATCGCCTTCCTGAACACGAAAAACGGCAACGTGTGGGTCGGTCGCAGCTCCGACCTCAACTCCGTCAACCCCGCCACCAGCGACCCGTCCATGCGGCTGGGCACCGGAGGCAAGATCGCGGTCACCCATGACGGCACCGTGTACGGATACCGGCCCTCCGACGGTACCGTGCTCACGATGCAGGATCCGACAGGCAAGGCCGTGCAGGGTGGCTCCCTCACCGAAGGGAAGACCGTATCCGCCGACGATTTCACCGTGGTGGACGGCACCGCGGTCGTCACATCCGAGGGCAGACTGTACTGGCACAAGGGCAGCGCCGACACCGGCGCCAACAGCCCGTTGACGCTGCAATACCCCGACACGGACGGCCGTCAGGAGTCCTGGGTCACGGCCGCCGGCAAGAACGGCCTGTACCTGGTCGAACTGGGCAAGGGAGAGAAGAAAGTCAACACGCTCACCTCCGGCGGTGCCGGAGACGCAGCCAAACCGGTCTCCACCGACGGCTGCGTGTCGGCCGCGTGGGCGCAAAGCGCGAACAATTACGTGCGTGTATGCTCGCCGAACGTCAGCAACCCGGAATTCGGCTCGCTGCAATCGGTCAGCGCCACGTCGGATTTGGTGTTCCGCACCAACCACCGCCTGACCGTACTCAACGACGTGGTCGACGGCAACGTGTGGAACCCTTCAGACTCCACCAAGGTCATCAAGATACAGTGGAACACCATCCAGACCGAGCAGACCGCCCAGCAGAAGCAGAACGACCAGTCCGCCAACAACCAGCGCAACTTCAACAAGACCTGTTCCGCGCAATCCGGGCAGATCAAGGCGCAGGACGACGAGATCGGCGCCCGCGCGGGCGGACAACAGATCCTCGACGTGCTGCGCAACGACGAGCAGACAGACTGCTCCGTGCTGCAGATCACCAAAGTCGGGGCCCCGGCGGGCGGCGATATGACCGTATCGCCGGTGTACGACGGCCGGTACCTGCAGCTGGACGCCTCGGCGGCCTCGGCCGGCACGGTGACGTTCACCTATGACATCAGCGACGGGCGCGGCCAGACCTCGACGGCCAAGGTGACGGTCACGCTGACCGGCTCGTCCGCCAATCACGCTCCCAAGCAGGCCGACACGCCGCCCGAATACGACGTGGAGCAGGGTGCCACGTACACGACGAACGCACTCGGCAGTTTCCAGGATCCCGACGGCGATCCGATGACATTGGTGTCGGCGGTCCCGCAGAACAGCGACCAGGTCGTCGTCTCCACCCGCGCAGACGGGCAGCTCGTGTTCAACACCGGTTCCGCCACCTCGGGGCGAGTGGGCGTGCAGGTCACCGTCTCCGACGGGCAGAACACCGGCACCGGACTCGTGTACTTCTCCATCCGCCCGGCAAACACGCTGCCGGCGACCATCGACGCCGTGGTCAAGCAGACCACACCGAACACCGAGACCACGGTCAACCTCAAGCCGTACGTGCATGGCACATCGGCGCAGCCCGCGCAGCTGTCCACCGTGGAACCGCCCGCGAAAACCAGCGCGACCATGAACGCGGCGGACCTGTCCTTCACATTCAAGGCCACTGCCACGGGCACGTATTACGTGCCTTACACCGTCACCCAAGGCTCCATCCCGTCCACCGGCCTCGCACGTCTTGAGGTGCAGCCGGCCGCGGGCAAATCCGCCAAGCCAGTCGCAGCCAACGATGTGGCGCTGCTCGGTTCGAACAACACCGCCATCGTCGAACCGCTCGCCAACGACGTGGATCCGATGGGCGGCGTGTTGTCGGTCACGTCGGTCGATGCCGACCCGTCGCTGGGCATCAAGACCGGCCTGGTGAGCCACAAGCGCGTGTATCTGACCGCACGGCAGGTGCCGACCAAGCCCGTGGAGATCACGTACACCGTCGCCAACGCGGCCGGCTCATCCACCGGCACGATAGTGCTGCAGCCGCCGGCACTGACCGCCGGCAACTCCGCGCCCAAGGCGTCGAACGTCAACACGCAGGTGCGCACCGACGGCATCGTGTCGGTGAACGTGCTCGACCATGTCTCGCATTCCGACGGCACCACGGTGACGCTGCAGCAGAAGCTGCAGTACGACAAGGACACGTTCAAGGGACTGGTGTTCGTTTCCGGCGACACCGTGCGTTATCAGGCTTCCAAACAGACGGGCGTGTTCCCGGTGACCTACACCGTCAAGGACAATCTCGGCAACTCGGCCTCCGGCACAATCACCATCACCGTGCATCAGAAGGACGCCAAGAACAAGGCCGCCCCCACTCCGCAGGACGTCGAGGCGCAGGTGGCCGCGGGTCAGAAAGTGCGCATACCGATCACACTGACCGGCATCGACGTGGACGGCGACGACGACCAGCTGCTCGGCCTGGGCAACAAGGCCCCGCAACTGGGACGCATCACCGAGGTCGGCGCGAACTACATGATCTACGAGGCGTACGAGGACTCGTCGGGCACCGACACGTTCTCCTACGCGGTGGAGGATTGGACCGGCCAGCGCGCACAGGCACAGGTCAGGGTGGGCGTGTTCCAGGGCGCGTCCGACTCCGGCGTGTACGCGCGGGACGACGAGATCACGCTGCGCCCGCACACGGCGGCCACGGTGCCGGTGACGCTCAACGACATTTCCGGGGACAACACCGATCTGACCGTTTCGAAGAAACTGGAGTCACAGGGTATCTCCGGAGCGAGCGTGAAGGACAACATGATCTCGTTCACCACGCCCGACCAGGCGGGAACGTTCTACATCATGCACACGGTCGCCGATAAGGCCGGCTTGAGCGACACCGCGACGTTGACGGTCAACGTCGACCCGAATGCGACCATCGAGCCGCCCACCGCCTATGACTACCGCGTACCGTCCGCCGCGACCATCGACAAGCGGACCGTCGAGGTCGATGTCTCGCAGTGGATCGCCAACCCGTCCGGCACCGCGAACGAACTGAAGGTCGGCGTCGACCCGTCCGCCACCGACCACGCGAAGGTCAAGGGCGGCGAGAAGTCGACCGTCATCTCCGTGGATCTGACCGACGAGGCCCGTTCGGTGCCGTACACGGTAACGAACACGACGTACGGCATCACCTCCACCGCGTTCATCCAAGTGCCCGCATACGGCGTGTTCCCGCCGACGCTGCGTCCGAAGGCGCCGCCGCTGAAGGTGAACTCGCGCGAGACCATCACCATCAACATCGCCGACTATGTGCGTGTGGGCGCCGGCAAGACCGCTTACGTGCAGTCCCCCGAATCGGTCAGCGCCACCAAATCGGATGGCGGCGACCTCTACGTGAACGACACGACGCTGAAATTCACCGCGCCGAAGGATTACAGCGGTCCCGCCTCGATCACGTTCACCGCGGCGGACGGCAAGGGCAACGACAAGACGCAGATCATCAACTCCGCAGTGCTGACCCTGCCGATCACGGTCATCGGCCGCGAAGTGCCACCGCCGACCTTCTCGTCGTCCACGATCGACGTGGTGGCAGGTGAGGATGCGAAGATCATCGACCTGACCGCGCTGACCCACTCCCCCGCTGGCACATACGAAGATGAGAAGCAGTACACATATTCCGGCGGCAGCGAATCGGGCGGCATCACCGCGCGCGTCAGCGCCTCCGGCCAGTTGACCGTCAGCGCCCCCAAGGATGCTACCGTGGGATCGCTGGCCAGCATCCCCGTGACCATCATCTATTCGGGCGGCACGGTCAAGGCCGGCATGACCGCCCGCGTGGTGCAGTCGAACCGCCCGCTTGCCCGTATCGGCGCGAAGACGGTGAAGCTCAAGGCCGGTTCGACCGAACGGGTGGACCTGTTCTCCGACGCCTACAATCCGTTCCCGGATTCGTCGCTGACCGCCGTCAGCTGCAAGTCCGACGATTCGGCGAAGCTGACCGTGAACTGCTCTTCGAACGGCAACATCAGCATCACCGCCGGAACCGATATCGGCGCATCCTCGAACACCGTGCTCGTCACCGTGCAGGACGGCACCCGTTCGCGCGACCGACAGGTGACCGCCACCATCACCGTCTCCGTGGTGGACAAGCCCGGCGCGCCGCTGCTCTCCCCCGTCTCCGGGCAGCCGGCTGACGGTTCGGTGAACCTCTCGTGGACCGCAGGCGCGGCCAACGGCAGCCCGATCACCGACTACGAGGTCGATTGGGACGGCGGCAGCAAGTCGTGCGGCGCGGTCACCACCTGCCAGATCACCGGGCTGACCAACGGCAAGGAATACTCGTTCACCGTCAAGGCGAAGAACGAGGTCGGCTGGTCGAAGCCGTCTACCTCGGCCAAAGCCATGCCCGACAAGGTGCCCGATCCACCGAAGAAGGTCACCACCGAGGCCGGCTACCAGCGTGTGACGGTCAAGTGGGATGTTCCGGATTATGTCGGTACGAAGCCGGACAGCTACACGGTGACGCTGACCGGTTCGGGCGGCGGTTCCGTCACCAAGGAGACCTCCGGCAATTCCCTAGTGTTCCCAATCGACAACAGCGCCACCGGCGATGGCACCTCATACACCGCCACCGTCAAAGGAAAGAACCGTGCCGGCGAAGGCCAGCCCAGTGCCGCCAGCAACGCGGCGACGCCCTGGGGCGACCCGGACGCGCCGACGGTCAGCCTATCGGTAATAAAGGGCAATACATTGAAGGCCACGTTGACGCTCGGCAACATGCACAACGCGGGATGTTCCAGCGTGGAACTGAGCGGCGCAATCTCCATGTCGGCCCCCTGCGGCACACACACCGTCACCGATACGATCAGCCGCGATCAGTGGTATGAGGAGCTCAGTGTCAAGGCGACCGTGAACCCGCAGCAAAGCGGCGCCAAACCAGCTTCGGCGGACTCGAACAAGGTGACGCCGCAGTACAAGATACAGCCTCCGAAAAACCTGCAGGTGACGCTCAAAGGTAACGAGTGCTCCGTGTCAGTTGGCGGTAATGGCGAGCATGACGGACTCTCCATTTTCGCCAACGGTCAGGAGTACAGAGGCAACGGCGATTCAGCCGCCGCAACTTACCGCATCAACCCGTGGGAAACCTGCGGCACTGTATCAGCTACGCAGTCGTTCAAGGGGCACTCCAGCGAAGCCATCATATTTGACGGTAAGGGCCTTGTATACAAGACCCCAGCGAAGATCGAACCGCCTACGCTGGCGTGGAGCACGACAGACCGTAACCGCATCACGGTGTCCGGCGGCAGCGTGAACCTCTACGGTCAGTCGGCAACGGTCCTTGTCGCGTTCTCCACTACCAGCGGCAAGCCGACCGGTGGAAGTGATTGGAACGTCACATGGAGCACAGCTTCGAAGCAGGGGTACATCGATATCTCATCGTTCAGGATCGACACGGAAAAGCTGTATTGGTACATCAGCGTGACCGGTGCCGACTCCGCGCTGAACACCGCCGACGACATCAGGGAAGTCCAAGGAATGCGCAAACCGGCCGAGGGATCCGGAACAGTCACGGATGGCGTAGACCCGAGCCGCATCCGACGCCGGTCGTTCGGTTCCATGCCATCCATCAGCACACTGGCCTCAAACCGACCATGATTTATCAACCATCCATCAACCGATACGACAACACCGTCCACCACACACATCAAGGAGTATCACGATGAGCGAGAGCAACGAACTCGACGACGCCACGCAACTGTCCGACAGGACGGTGTTGTCGGACAAGACCGTCCTGTCGTCCGGCAACACGGCTCAGTCCGCCGAGGCCACGACGAATGCAGCCGCACCGAGCACAGTGAAAAACAGTGCCGGGGAAAACGCAGCCGAGAAAAACGACACCGCGGAAGGCAACGCGGAAAAGAGCACAGTAGCGCGGTCCATCTCATCAGCGAGCGGCGATGGGACTGAGGTCTCCGATGAAACGGTGTTGTCCGACGGCACCGTGATTTCCGAGACACCGCATGCCAGGGGCGGTGCCGCGGTTGGTGAGGCCGACAAGTCGAAGGGGGCACCGACCGTGGCCATTCCTACGTTGCCGAAGCGCCGCGGAGGTGCTGCTGCCGGCAAGGCAATCCGAGGCAAAAAGTCGGCACAAGCCAAGCCGTCACAAGCCAAGAGTGTACAGAACAAGTCGGCGCAGTCCCCGGTGCAGAACAAGACGAACGGCGAGGCCGTCTCGCCCGTCAGTGACACCGGCGACAACACCACGAACAACGGCCCGGCCAAGACCGGCGTCGATCTCGATGCGACGCAGCTGAGCTCCATACAGCACCCGACCACCGCACCCGCGGCCAAGATTCCGAACGTCGCCTTTCCCAAAGCCAGAACCGCGAACACTCCCGTGGCGGCAGCCGCGCGCCCAGTGACCGCGAACCCGGCCGTCGCGAACACCAACCCGCAGACCCCGGCCAGCGCCGACGACATCGCCTACTTCAAGCAGGCGTTCGACGCGCTGCTCGCGAACGTCTCCACCGTCGTGGTCGGCAAGGCACATCCGATCCGTCTATGCCTGACCGCCCTGCTCGTCGGTGGCCATGTCCTGCTCGAAGACAACCCAGGCACCGGCAAGACTCAGCTGGCACGAGGCATCGCGAGCTCGATCAGCGCGTCGTTCAAGCGCATCCAGTTCACGCCCGACCTGCTGCCGTCCGACGTGGTCGGCATCACCTTCTACGACCAGAAGCACGGCGAGTTCGAGTTCCGCGAGGGCCCGGTATTCGCGTCCATCGTGCTCGCCGACGAGATCAACCGAGCCTCGCCGAAGACCCAGTCCGCACTGCTGGAGGTCATGGAGGAACAGAAAGTCACCGTGGACGGCGTCACACACGACGTGCCGCAGCCGTTCATCGTGATCGCCACGCAGAACCCGATCGAACAGCTCGGCACATACAAGCTGCCCGAAGCCCAGATGGACCGTTTCCTCATCAAGACGTCGGTCGGGTACCCCGGCCATCAGGTAAGCGTCGACCTCCTGCGGCAGGTCAACATCCGCGACCGCGCGCAGACCGTCTCCCCCGTGCTCGCCGGCGATGACATCCTCGCGCTGCGCGGCATCGGAGAGCGCATCCACATCGACGACAACATCCTCGAATACATCGTGCGCATCGTCGAGGCGACCCGTCATGACGAGAACATCGCCATCGGCTCGTCCATGCGAGGCGCGTTGGCGCTGACCCGCTGCGCGCGCATCTGGGCGGCCTCCGACGGGCGCGGATACGTGGTGCCGGACGATGTCAAGGATCTGGCGGTCGCCGTGCTGTCGCACCGCATCAAGCTCACCGCCGAAGCCACCTTCGCCGGTCTGACGACGGACGAGGCCATCAGCCGGATGCTGGAGACCGTGCCGGCGCCGTCGCTCGGCGCGTGAAAGGCGTTCCATGCGCAGGCACAACGACAGTTCATCATTCGAAGCAAGGCCGCAGAAGCCGCGGAAACCGCGCAAGCCGAAACCACGGAACGAGCGAGGCCAACAGGCATCGGGCAAGTCGGCGCGCCACAGGCGACGGCTTAGCTCGGCACGCCTGTGGCGCCGCTGCAAGCGCGCGGTCAGGCGATTCTTCACCTCGTTCATATCCCCACTGGGCTGGACCGTGGTCGTCATCGGCATCGTATGCGCGGCCGGATTCCCGTTGGTTCGCTGGCATGAGCTGCTCGCCATCGCCGCGGTGGCGCTGATGATGATCCTCTGCGCCATCGTGCTCTCGCTTGGCAATACCGGGTTCAAGGCGTCCATCGCCGTGTCGCGTCGCCGCGTCACCGTCGGCGACGACGTCCATGTGACCGTGGACATCGACAATCCCGGGCGCACCCCCACCACGACCGCACGCGGCGACCTGCCGTTGGGCGAGGCTCACGAGCGGTTCGGCATCCCCATGCTGGCGCCGGGCCAGTCCAAGCAGACCGATATCGAGTTCACCACCGTCTCCCGCGCCGTCCTGACCGTCGGACCGTTGAACATCCGCAAGGGAGACCCGTTCGGGCTGGTGCGCCACGAGAAGGCGCTGGCCGAACGCATCACCGTCTATATCCATCCGAACATCGCGCGGCTCAACACGCTCAACGCCGGCGTCGCACGGGATCTGGAAGGCCAGCCCAGCGGTCAGATCGTCGACGACGACCTCGACTTTTACGGGCTGCGCGAATACGAGCCGGGCGACGACGTGCGCAACGTGCACTGGCTCAGCTCGGCGAAGACCGGCACGCTGATGATCCGCCAGTACGAGGCGACGCGGCGGACCGACACGAGTATGACGCTCGACGTGAACCCGCAGGATTACGTCAGTCAAGAGGAGTTCGAGATGGCCGTGAGCGTGCACGCCTCGCTGGGCGTGCAGTGCCTCAAACAGGACCGTCCGCTGCAGACGCATGCCGGCAGCGCGCATGACACGCCGAAATTCCCGATGGGGTTCCTGGACGATTGCAGCGCCATCACCCCGCGGACCGACGACAACCCGAATTTGGTGGAGAGCACGCTGCGACACTCGCCCGACAGCTCGTTCTACTTCTTCACCGTCGGCTCGCTCAAGCAGCTCGACCATATCAAGCGCATGGTGCTCGCGCTGCCGAAATCCGCCACGTGCCTCGTGCTGCAGACCTCGCCGGGCGACGTGCGCGCAATCAAGCATTTCACGGACTTCACGCTGGCCACCGTCGGCTCGCTTGACGACCTGCCGCTCATCATGGAGGTGCTCGCATGAACGATGTGATCGACAGCTCACTCGGCTCGGACTCCGCCACGTCGGCCGTGGACGCCCTGCCCGGCCAGGTCGGGCAGACCCGGCGTCCGTTCTCTGGTCTCGGCTCGACCGTGACCGGCACGGGCACCACCACCGGCTCATGGGCGGAATCCACCCATTCAGTGATCTGGCTGACACGCGGCGGCAACCGTCTGCCGCTCGCCCGCGTCGGACGCCGCTCCTGGGGCACGAACCTCATCAGCGTGGCCGTCATCGCGCTGACGTCGCTGATTGCCGCATCCAATCTTCTCGACGTGTACGGATCAGCCGCCATGTGGGCCGTCGCCGCTGTACCGGCCACCCTGCTCGGCGCCCTCATCGCCTATGCAGGGACCGCACCCGCGCTGCGCCTGTGGTGGCAGATCGTGTTCCTGATCGTTGCGCAGGGCGTCATCGGCCCGGTCATCGCGCTGAACGACACCGCCATCAGCCATGTGATTCCCTCTGTGGAAACACTGTCACAGGGGTTCGTCAGCACCTTCGGCGCGTTCAAATACCTTATCGCCGTACCGCCGCCGACCGGTTCCGGCGATGGCAGCCTGATGGCGGCATGGACGATATGCCTGTGGCTGTCATTCCTCGCCGGCGTGTTCGCCATCGGCGACAAACGGCAGCTCAGTGTGCTGAGCCTGCTGCCGATCGCCATCGAACTGGTGGTCTGCGCCCTGTTGGGCACGCAGACCGGTTTCCAGCCCATAGCCTCCGGCGTTCTCATCGGCCTCATCATGATCGTCTGGCTGTCGTGGCGATGGCAACTTCTGGAACTGGGACGCTGGATCAGCGCCACGATCATCCTGCTGCTGGCGGCCGGCCTGGGCGTGGGCGCATGCATGGGCATCGGGCAGTCACGTCTGATCCTGCGCGACTACTACGATCCGCCGCTCAGCCCGTACGATTACGCAAGCCCGCTCAGCGGCCTGCGCTCCTACGTCAAGGACCACAAGGATGACACGCTGCTCACGGTCACGAATCTGCCCGAGGGCACGCCGGTCAGGTTCGCGGTGATGGACCAGTTCGACGGCAACGTGTGGAACCTGTCCGACTCCACCGAAGCCTCGGACTCATCCGACTACCGACGCGTCGGCACCCGCATCCCCAATACGGTGGACGGCAAGAAGTTCACCGCCACGTTCACCATCGACAAGGGTCTGAGCGACAAA
>OGON01000773.1_pt1 | contig 24325 bp, 20 predicted proteins | sample 1552671 | NCBI WGS metagenome assembly OGON01 (sample SAMEA2580136, study PRJEB22360) | human gut metagenome | biome: human gut; feature: human-associated habitat; material: faeces | place: Denmark | collected 2008/2010 | reverse complement strand
GAGAGAGCCCGCCCTCAGCGGAAGGTCACCAGGGTGACGCCGTCGCCGCCCTGATCCTCGGGCGCGACACCAAAGGACGCCACACCGGGAAAGGTCTTTCCCAACCCATGTTCGGCCTTAGCCATTTGTGTGTTCGTCGTAGCCCCGATAAACGGGTTCACATACTCCGACAAGCGTTTTCCTCCACGAGCCTGCACGCTCAAAGCCGCCACGGCCGCTATGGCCAGTACTCCGGCCTGCTTCAAATTCAACTTTATTTCCATGATATTTTGTATGCTATTCAAGTAGTATAACTCAGCATACAAAAGTACGAAAAGAAAACCTTGCCTCTGTCCGAAATTCTCGTCAAAAACAAACAAATTCGCTCCAAAGTCAATATTTTTTAGAGTAGAAGCCCAATAGGAGCTCCATCAATAACACACTATGATACAACGATTTATGATTTACAAAATTTTCTCCTGAGAACGATTCGCCGTTCTGCGCCAAACGATTTTCCGTTCTCAAGAGATTGATTTTCCGTTCTGCGCCAAACGATTCGCCGTCCTCCCTTTGTCAAAATAAGCCACTGCATCGCCCATACCCCGAACCGCCGTCTGGCCGCACAAAAACGCCCCACCGCAAAATTGTCCATATCATAAGTGATTCTATCCATTTCCGGAACCGCAAAAACCGCGTTACTTTGCACCCAGAAAATATTTCTTAAACCATTTCTACAATCATGAAGACAAAAACAAATCTTTACCTGTTTCTGATTGCGCTGATTTCCGCCATGGGCGGTTTCCTTTTCGGTTACGACTGGGTCGTGATTGGTGGCGCCAAACCTTTTTATGAACAATACTTCCAGATTGCCGACAGCCCTTCGCTTCAAGGGTGGGCTATGAGCAGTGCGTTGATCGGCTGCCTCATCGGCGCGTTGAGCGCGGGCAAGCTGAGTGACAAATTAGGCCGTAAACCCATATTGATACTGGCCGCCGGACTATTCATCTGTACGGCCGTGGGCACGGGTGCCGCCGACACGTTCGGACTGTTCAACGTGTTCCGCCTCATCGGCGGATTCGCCATCGGCATCGCTTCGAGCCTTTCTCCTATGTATATAGCGGAAATCGCCCCGGCCCACTTGCGCGGACGTTTCGTGTCCATCAACCAGTTGACGGTAGTACTGGGAATCCTTAGCGCACAAATCGTCAACTGGCAGATTGCCGAACCGGTGGCCGACCCCGCCACAGCCGAGATGATACGCCTGTCGTGGAACGGACAAATGGGATGGCGGTGGATGTTCTGGGCCATGGTCGTACCCGCAGCCCTTTTCTTCGTCTTCAGTTTCGTCCTGCCCGAAAGCCCGCGCTGGCTGGCCTCATCGGGGTACAAGGAGAAAGCCTTCGGCATCTTCGCGAAGATAGGCGGCGAGGCCCACGCTCGTGAAGAACTGGCAGCCATAGAAGCCGCCGCAGGAGAGAAAACCGTGGAAGGCGGATTCAAACAACTGCTCCACCCCTCGATGCGCAAAATCCTGCTCATCGGCGTGGTGATGGCCGTGTTGCAACAGTGGTGCGGCATCAACGTCATCTTCAACTATGCACAGGAAATCTTCATGGCCGCCGGTTACGGCGTGTCCGATGTATTGATGAACATCGTGGTGACGGGAGTGACCAACGTGATTTTCACCGTCTTAGCCATGTGCGTGGTAGACCGCTGGGGACGCAAAGCCCTGACTCTCTTCGGGGCGTTCGGCCTGACGCTGATTTACGCCTTCATGGGCGCGGCCTACTGGTTCCATATCAGCGGAGTCATGCTGCTCGTCATCGTGGTGGCCGCCATCGCCTGCTACGCCATGACGCTGGCTACGACCATGTGGGTCATCATCTCCGAAATATTCCCCAACCGCATACGGGGCGTGGCCATGTCGGTATGCACCTTCGCCCTTTGGGCCGCCTGCTTCATCCTGACGTATACCTTCCCGGTGCTGAACAGCGGATTGGGCGCAGCCGGGACGTTCTGGCTCTATGGCATCATCTGCCTCGCCGGTGGCATCTTCGTATGGCGCCGCCTGCCTGAAACGAAAGGCAAGAGTCTGGAAGAAATCGAACACGAACTTATCCAATAACTTCATACATCATGGAAAAAATCACATCCTATTTGATTCAAAGCACGGTGAACACCTCCGAGGTGCGTGCATGGGAAGAGGACATCCTGCTCCCCACCTACGAAATCGGCAAGGAAGAAAAGAATCCGATCTTCTTGGAGAAACGTGTCTACCAAGGCAGCAGCGGCGCGGTCTATCCTTATCCCGTGGTAGAGAAAATCTCCGACGAGAAGAAAGACAAGCTTTACCATGCGCTCTTCATCGAGAACGAATATATCAAGGTGATGATACTCCCGGAATTGGGCGGACGCATCCACATGGCATACGACAAGGTGAAGCAACGCCACTTCGTGTACTACAACCAAGTGGTGAAGCCCGCGCTCGTCGGCCTGACCGGCCCGTGGATTTCGGGCGGTATCGAGTTCAACTGGCCGCAACACCACCGCCCGTCCACGTTCCTGCCCACGGACTTCTCCATCGAGGAGCATGCCGACGGCAGCAAGACGGTATGGTGCAACGAAGTGGAACGCATGTTCCGCACCAAAGGCATGCAGGGCTTTACGCTCTATCCGGGCAAGTCGTACATCGAAATCAACGTGAAGATTTACAACCGTACGTCTTTCCCGCAGACGTTCCTGTGGTGGGCCAACCCGGCCGTGGTGGTCAACGACCACTACCACTCGGTGTTCCCGCCAGACGTGAACGCCGTGTTCGACCATGGCAAGCGTGACGTGTCGTCGTTCCCCATCGCCACGGGCACTTACTACAAACAAGACTATTCCGCCGGTGTGGACATCTCGAAATACAAGAATATCCCCGTGCCGACATCCTACATGGCCATCCAATCGAAATTCGACTTCGTGGGCGGATATGAAGAGGACGTGAAAGGCGGATTGCTCCACGTGGCCGATCATCATGTGTCACCGGGGAAGAAGCAATGGACATGGGGCAACGGCGACTTCGGACGCGCTTGGGACCGCAACCTGACGGACGAGGACGGCCCGTACATCGAACTGATGACAGGCATGTACACCGACAACCAGCCGGACTTCACGTGGTTGCAACCCTACGAGGAAAAATCGTGGAAACAGTACTTCATGCCCTACGCCGAAGTGGGCTACGTGAAGAATGCCACCAAAGACGCGTTGCTGAACTTGGAAGTCAAGGAAGGAAAAGGCAAAGTCATCCTGTACACCACCGGAGTGAACAAGGACGTGCATATCTTTGTCAAGGACAACGTGGGCGGCAACACCCTTTTCGATAAAGTCATTTCCATCTCTCCGGCAGAACCGTTCCAAGCTGAATTTGCCGCCGAGGGCTTGAAAGACGAAGACATCCTGGTTGAAATCCGCAACCACGAAGGCCGTATTCTGGTGAGCTATCAGGCTGACAAACCGGAAATCAAGCCCGTACCGGATCCGGCCAAGGCCGCCAAAGACCCGAAGGACATCGCGTCCATCGAGCAACTCTACCTCACGGGGCTGCACTTGGAGCAATACCGCCACGCGACTTACAACCCGATGGACTACTATGAGGAGGCGTTGCGCCGCGAACCGGGCGATGTGCGTTGCAACAACGCCATGGGTTTGCTCCTGATGCGCAAGGGACAATTCGCCAAAGCCGAAGGCTATTTCCGCAAAGCCGTCGAAACCCTGACGGAACGCAATCCGAACCCTTACGACGGTGAACCGTATTACAATCTGGGTTGGAGTTGTCTGATGCAGGACAAAACGGACGAGGCATACGACGCGTTCTTCAAATCGGCCTGGAATGCCGCTTGGCAGGATGCCGCCTACTACAACTTGGCCGCCATCGACTGCCGCCGGGGCAACTTCGAGAAAGCCCTTGACCTGATAGACCGCTCGCTCGTACGCAACTGGCACCACCATAAGGCACGCCAACTGAAAGCCTCCATCCTGCGCCACTTGGGACGTAAGGAAGAAGCCCTCGAACTGATAGCGGAATCGCTCAAGATAGACCGCTTCAATATGGGATGCCGCTTCGAGCAATATCTCCTCACGGGCGATGACCACGTGCTGAAGGAAATGCAGCGACTGATGCACGGTGCAGCCCACGTCTACATCGAATACGCACTCGATTTCGCACAAGCCGGACTTTACGACGAGGCCATCAACCTGTTAGGGGGGTACGCCGCCACACAAGGCGAAGTCTACCCGATGGTACATTACGCGTTGGGCTACTGCCACTCGCGTAAAGGCGACACGGTCAAGGCGCTCGAATATTACAAAAAGGCCGAACAGGACGACCATTCTTACTGCTTCCCCAACCGCATCGAAGAAGTATTGGTGTTGCAGGATGCAATGAAAGAGAACCACGAAGCCTGTGCCAAAGCGGCCTACGCCCTCGGCAACTTCTGGTATGCCGCACGGCAATACGACAATGCTATCGCATGTTGGGAGGCATCGGCCGCTATCGACCCGGCGTTCCCTACCGTATGGCGCAACCTCTCGCTGGCTTACTACAACAAACGCAACGATCCGCAGAAGGCGGTGGAAACACTGGAGAAGGCTTACCGCCTCGACGAAAGCGATGCTCGCATCCTGATGGAATTGGACCAGCTCTACAAACGGCTCGGACGTCCGCAAGCGGAACGTCTCGCATTCCTCGAAGCCCATCCGGCCGAAACGGAAAGCCGCGACGACCTGTCCATCGAACGCATCACGCTCTACAACCAATTAGGACGCTATGAAGAGGCCGAGGCACTGATTGCCGCCCGCAAATTCCATCCGTGGGAAGGCGGTGAAGGAAAAATCACGGGGCAATACACCATCTGCCATGTGGAACTGGCCAAAATCGCCCTGCGCGAACACCGCTACGCCGACGCTTTGGATTTGTTGCAGGCCACAGACCAATACCCGTACAACTTGGGCGAAGGCAAACTCATCAATGCAGAAGAAAACGACATCTGGTACTACAAAGGATTGGCTTACCGCGGACTGGGAGATGAAGAAAACGCCAAACTTTGGTTGCACAAGGCCACCCAAGGCTCTGCCGAACCGCAACAGGCGTTTTTCTACAACGATGCGCAACCGGACAAGATTTTCTATCAGGGACTGGCTTGGCGCGCATTGGGCGAGGAAGGCAAGGCACGCGGACGCTTCAACAAGCTCATCAAGCATGGTGAGAAACACTTGTTCGACCACTGCCGCATAGACTACTTTGCCGTATCGTTGCCCGACCTGGCCATCTGGGAGGACAATCTGGACAAACGCAACGCCATCCACTGCAACTATGTCATGGGATTGGGCTATTTAGGATTGGAAGACCGCGTACACGCCATCGAGTACTTGGACAAGGCACGCGCTTTGGACATCAACCACCAAGGTGCACAAATCCATCGTGAATTATGCGAATAAACACACAAGTGATCTGTAATATGCCGACGGGTACCCCGGTCTACGGCTTCCGGTTGACAAACTCAATCGGAGCCGTGGTTGAACTGACCAACTGGGGTGCCCGTTGGCTTTCTGCCATCGTGCCGGACAAACACGGAGAGATGGCGAATGTGCTCGTCAGCCCGACCGACCTGTTGTCGGACGAGTTCTACATGGGAGCCATCGTGGGCCGTTTTGCCAACCGCATCGGAGGCGCACGCCTCTGCATCGACGGGCAAACCTACGAACTGGAAAAAAACGACGGGCAGAACACCAACCATGGCGGCTTCTCCGGCTTCGACCGCATGCTGTGGGACTGGGAAGTTTTGGACGACGGCGTGCGCTTCACGCGGCTTTCCCCCGATGGAGAAGGCGGTTATCCGGGCAACGCACACATCTCGGTGGAATACCGTTGGAACGACGGCAACGAGCTGTCCATCCGCTACTATGGAACAACAGACAGGGCAACCTACCTGAACCTGACGAACCATGCCTACTTCAATTTGGGCGGCAAAGGAGAGAAAATCACGGAACATGTATTGCGCATCCCTTCACATACGATGTTGGACACCACCCCGCAGTTCATCCCCACAGGCAAACGGGTGAAGGTGGGCGGCACGCCTTTCGATTTCACTTCAGCCAAACCCATCGGACAGGACTTATATGCCGACCATGAGCAACTGAAATGGAACAAAGGTTACAACCACTGTTACGTACTGAAAACGGAAAAGTCTCCCGACATGGTGGAGGCCGCCCGGTTGTCCGAGCCCACCACGGGCCGCAGCCTGACGGTAAAAACCGACCTGCCCTCCGTACTGCTCTACACAGCCGGTTATTACGTCCATCCCGACACCGCCGTCTGCCTCGAAGCGCAATACTATCCCGACACACCATCGCATCCCGATTTCCCCTCCTGCCTGTTGCGTCCTGGGGAGGAATACCGGCAAACTACGGTGTTCCGGTTCTATACGGAATAAGACTTTACATCACCAACACGCCCCAAAATGCGTGTTAGCTTTTTCCAAACGCTATAAAATCATCAGATATAAACAACCGACTTTCTGCCTTCATACAATATGCCCCGAACCTCATTCAACCTATACTTTACAGGTGTCAATGATTTGGGTTATCCACCTATTGAATCTCGGACATTTTTCAAGCATACTCATTATCCCCACCTCCAGTGCTATTAAGTTTCCCTCCAACACTTTATTATAATCAGATTTCAAGGCCAACAATCTTTTAGAAGGTGCTCCCTCTGGAGATGAATTTATATCTTCCGGATTTTCATACGAGGAAACAATATTATTTGTTTTTTTAGCACAATCTTCTGAGAAGTAGTACTCAAAACCATTATTATTAGAAAACAAAAGAGCCTCAAATTCATGTAACTGGATATAAGAAAAGAAACGTCTATCTCCTATATGTTCATTCATAGCGCTTTCCAGTGCTTTGACACGCTCTATTTTACTGGCTTTCGCCATACATTCTTCATACCTCGGCATGGTGTTAGGTATCCTGAAAAAGTCGATGAATGTAGTTACAACAAAATCATTCCTTGAAGATCCCAAAAGCGATTTGACGGTATTCCATAAATGCTGGTAATTCACCATTCCACCTCTCCCGTTCCTACTGGTCCGGATTAAAACCGGAGTAATATTGAATACGCCAAATTCTTGTAAATAAAGAGAAATAACAGTATTGACGAATTCCTGCTCAGTTTGTCCTTCCACAACAATATATACACGTCTCATAACTGTCCTCCTATCATATTCTTCTCCCACAAATCACTAATTGACAAATCGTATTCATCCATCCATGTCGCCAAATCCTCCTCTGACAAATGCCTAAAAACAGATTGGCTCTCAATCCTATCCACAACTATAATATCTTTCACATCAAAGCAATTCACTAAATTTGTAGATTGTGTGGATAAGATAATCTGACTCTTATTGGATGCACGTTTGACAAGTTCGGCAAACTTATTTATAGCAGCAGGATGCAAACCAAGCTCGGGCTCATCAATCACAATAACCTCGGGGGTTTTCGATTGCAACAGTAAAGTGGCTAAAGCAATAAAACGTAAAGTCCCATCCGAAAAACTGTATCCGTTAAGATACATATCTGTCTCCTTTTCTTCCCATTCCAAGCGTATTCTTTCCTTATCATTTACATCCGGACGTAACTTGAAACACTTAAAATAGGGCGCAATGGAACTTACCACTCCTTCTATCAACCGAAAATTAGTTTCATCATTTTGCATCATAGAATAGAGAAATGCCGCTAAATTAGAACCATTGTCACGAAGGTATTCGTTATCATTGATATTACAATCTCCACGCATAGGAGAACTTACACTGGTATCATGAAAATGATATACCGTAAAGCTACTCAAATATTTCTTTAAATAACCGGCCCTCCATTTGAGATTTTGGATTAAAGAAGATTCTTCAACAGCGGAATCCCATAGCGTCTTATTCCATTCCGCATAATCCTTACCTTCTGTATGGAAATTATTGAAATAATCCCCCGTTTTTTCTATAAATCCCTTATTGGATTGCGCGGGTTTTATTTCAAAAAAGAAAGCATTATTATTATCGAAATCTAATAATCCATGGATGGAAGGAGATACCTTCCTTCCACGATACAACAAGCTGTCAATACCACCTTTTGACAAAGTATAACTTCCGAACCGTTGCTCATATATGGCTTTCGTCAATTCAAAAAATGAGATAAAATTACTTTTACCCACACCGTTTGAACCAATGAGCACATTCAATCGGTTTAAGGGTAAAGACAAATCCCTTATCGACTTATAATTATTTATTACAACCTGCTCTATCATATCATACTATTTTTATTTTTTCAATCAGTCCCGTAAACTATCTACACATCTCACAAAGCCATGAAACCTCTTCATCCCATTTTGATTTATCATCTATATCAAAAGAGCATACTTTTATCTTTCATTACTTGTACTCCACACAAATATACTATATTCACACAATTCCAACAATCATATTATGGATTAAAGATAAAGTATTAACGATATTTTATGGCACATATCAAGACTTTGCACGACTACATTGCATTAAACGTTATAACGGGGCTATCCGGGTAAATAGCATTTACCTCACGAATACAACAAAAAAGACCTGCTAAAAACAGCAAGTCTTACATGAGCGGAAAACGGGACTCAAACCCGCGACCCCCAGCTTGGAAGGCTAGTGCTCTATCGACTGAGCTATTTCCGCATGATTTCCTTGAAATCGAGTGCAAAGATAATGAAAAGAGCCATTATATGCAAGTTTATCGAAAAAAATAGTAAATTCCTCCAAAATATGGTTACCTTTGTTGTTTCAATGTTCATATTATAAAAACTTAAAGCAAAGACTACACTATGGCCAAAGCCCTGTGGATTTGTTACTTTGGGACAGCACTCATCTGTCAATGGCTGGTTTATCATTTCCCGAAAACATTTTTTGCATTTCCGGTGAATGTCGGCCTATTGTTATTCCTGACAGTTGGCCTATGGGTGATTTCCAGGGAAAAACGTTTTTCCCCATTTGCATCCCATCTGTCTTCGCTTTCCACCACCTACCTGCTCTTGACCCTGTTTTTGGGGTCTTGTTTAGTGCAAGGCTTCACCAATCTCCCTGTTACAGGCACATGGTGGTTCGTAGCCGTCCTGACTGCCTTGGTTGCACACCTCACATTGGTACTGTTTCGAGGTCTGTCCCGTCCACGCCCTTACAAACTGCGTTTCACACTCGTGCATGCGGGTCTTTTGCTTGCTTTGTCCGGCGGTTTCTTCGGAGCTCCCGACACCTACGAATGGCGGGCGATAGTAACTAAAGAACAACCCACAGCGGAGGCTTTCGACAAAGGCGGTTACAAGACGGCACTGGGCGAAACGTTGCAACTGGTCTCATCGGAAGCGACTTTTTCCGAACGCGGTATCCCGCAGGATTATACAGCAGAACTGCGTACGGGCAAAGGCTCCACATTCAAGTTGAAAGTGAACCATCCCCACCGCCTCTCATGGCAAGATGACCTCTATCTGGAAAGTATAAACACGACGGGAACCACGGATATTTCCCCATACTGCATCGTGCTATGGGTACGGCAGCCATGGAAATACGTCCAATGGACAGGAATATGGATGCTCATTGCAGGCAGTGCCCTGCTTTTCATACAAGGACCATTCCGTACCGGGAAAAAAGGAAGAAGGAGGAAAGCAACATGATTACGTGGAATGAATTTGCAGAATTTGCCTTACCCTCGGTATTATTGTGGATGGCGGGTGCCATTGCGGCATGGGAAGGAAGGCCCTATGCCTCTGTCCTGCTCACCGTGGCAGGGCTGTGCGTCTATGCCGCATTCATCGCAGTTTTCTGGACCGGGCTTCACCGCCCTCCCCTACGCACGCTGGGCGAGACGAGATTGTGGTATTCTTTTTTCATGATGCTGTCCGGAATCCTCACCTACGCCAAGTGGCGTTACCGGTGGATTATGTTCTTTTCCACGGTCGTAGCTTCCGTATTCATCACGATGAACCTGCTGAAGCCGGAGATACACGAGCAAGCCTTGATGCCGGCATTGCAAAGTGCCTGGTTCATCCCGCACGTAACGGTCTACATGTTCTCTTATTCCGTGTCGGGATGTGCTTTCATCCTTGCGGTAGCCGGAATCATACAACATACGGAACGCTATCTCCCCACAGCTGACCAATTGGTATATATAGGTACGGCATTCCTAACTTTCGGCATGCTCAGCGGGGCGTTATGGGCCAAGAATGCATGGGGTAATTATTGGAGCTGGGATCCCAAGGAAACATGGGCAGCCGTGACTTGGACGACTTACCTGTTATATATACATTGGCGGTTCAACGCACACAGAAGTCATCGGCTTTCCTATGTATTGCTCATCTTTGCTTTTGCCTGTTTGCAGATGTGCTGGTATGGGGTTAATTATCTTCCGTCGGCACAAGGCAGCATACATGTGTACGGAAATATGTGACGAAAACAGTGTTTTTTATATCAATCAACAATCAATTAAAACGACTTGTACAAGATGAAAAAAAGTTCTAAAATTCTATTAAGCTTGGTAGTTGTCATAGCAGCATTGGCCGTGACCTACCGGATGGTAAACCGAGCCCCCTCGCCCGATTTGCCTGTACATGAACAGTTACTTCAAGTGCTGGAAGACGGAGGTTGTGCAGACTGTCATACCGCCAATCCGGAATTGCCGTTCTATGCCACTATGCCTTTGGCAAAGGGACTGATAGCCCAACATGTGAAAGACGGATATGCGGCATTCGACATCGCACCGTTTATCCAGGCACTGAAGGAACAGACCATGCCCAACGAAGTGGATTTGGCCAAAGTGGAACAATGTATCTCCAACGGTTCAATGCCCATGGCCACATATTACCTTGTGCATTGGGGCTCTTCCATCACTGACGCGAAAAAGGAAATTGCCTTGAGCGATGTGAAGGAGATTCGTGCAAAGTACTTCCCCAACCCATTGGCTGCCCCTGAGTTTGCCAACGAACCCGTACGTCCTATTCCGGACAGTGTAGCGTATAATGCTCAAAAGGCTGAATTAGGTGAAAGGCTTTACCACGACACACGCCTTTCCGCAGACGGTACCATATCGTGTGCCACCTGCCACGGCATCGAAACGGGCGGCGTGGACAACAAGCGTTATTCGGAAGGTATCAACGGACAACTGGGAGGCGTAAACGCCCCGACCGTCTTCAACGCCTGCTTCAATTTCGTGCAGTTCTGGGACGGACGTGCCGCCACATTGGCTGAACAAGCCGGAGGCCCTCCTTTGAATCCGGTGGAAATGGGTTGCAAGTCTTTTGATGAAATTGTGGAACGCTTGTCCGCAGACGAGGCGTTTACAGCCAAGTTCCTCAGTGTGTATCCGGAAGGACTCAGCATGGGTACGATCACCAATGCCATAGAAGAATATGAAAAGACGTTGCTCACGCCCAACTCTCCTTTCGACAGGTACTTAAAAGGTGAAAAGGACGCCATGACGGCAGACCAGATAGAAGGGTACAAACTTTTCAAGGAATACAACTGCGCCACTTGCCATGCCGGTGTCAACATGGGTGGACTGACTTATGAACTGATGGGACAGCGTGCCAATTATTTCGAAGACCGGGAGCTTACACAAAAGTCAGGACTTACGGACGGAGACAACGGACGTTGGGCACAGACCAAAATTGAACGCGACCGCTATCGTTTCAAAACACCGACATTAAGAAATGTGGCATTGACTTACCCTTATTACCACGATGGAAGCGTATCTACACTTGGCGAAGCCATCAGCAAAATGGCCACCTACCAAGTAGGACGTAAGATATCGGAAACTGAATCCCAAAAGGTAGAAAGCTTCTTGAATGCCCTGACTGGACAATACAAGGGAAAGAACCTGACGAACAAAAACGACAAACAGGATTAAAAGGCCCGTCGGGTGAAAACTTAAACGAGTCCGTAACAGTTTCGACTTACGGACTCGTTTTTATAATATAGTTGAAAGAAAAAATCACTCTATCGTCCTGACCTTGCCCATATCGCGAGGCTTTGGAGTCGGTTCTTCGTCCGGATAACCGAAAGCTATGGCATAAAGCAACTTATGTGTATCGGGAAAGTCCAGTTTTGCAAGGATTTCACGTCCCTCGGGAGCATTCAGGAAGCGGCAAATACCACCCAAGCAACATGAACCAATCCCTAACGATTGTGCCGCAATCATCATGTTTCCGCCCAATAGTCCGCAATCCACCTGCGACAAATCATAAGTCGTATCGTATGCGATAAATACCAACACAGGTGCACCGTATGCCGCCCGAAGAGTGGTTTCCTCCTGTCCTTTCCCCATGAAACGGCTGTAAGCCGAATCTATCGAAGCCAACAAACGGGGATTGTCCACGACACGCACTTCCCACGATTCCAGTCCCTTCCCGTTGGGAGCATACACTCCACATTCCACTATCTGTGCCCACTTGTCCTTCTCCACCGGCTGCTGCTTGTATTTCCGGATGCTGCGACGCTGTAGAATCGTATTCACGACTTCATTTTTTACCACCACACTGTCTGCCGCCCCCGTTTCTCCTTCACGGGAAGCAGGCGCTGTATGACAACTGCAAAGCAGGGAAATGCCTGCTACTAAAGATAATAGAGATTTCGTATTCATGTCTCGTTCCTCAAATATATAATTATTTAAAATCTTACCCTTTCTTCTTTGATTTATATTCCGACGGCGACATGCCCATGTATTTCGTGAACTGCCGGGAAAAGTAAAGCGAATCCTCATAACCGACCAACGGACTGATCTGACTGATTTTCAACTCTGTGAAATCCAAATAATGACAGGCTTCCTGAATGCGGAGGTATCCCAAATAACGCAAAGGGGGAGAACCGGTCTTGTCCTCAAAGACATTGGAGAAGTAAGACGGGGAAAGTTTCACTTCGCGGGCAATATCCGTCAGACGGATTTTTTTATTCAAGTTTTCCTGCATGAAATGAATGGCACGCTGCACCACGTCTCGTTTTTCCTGCACACCCGCAAAACGACACTCGCGGTATTCGCCCAAAAACTTCATGGAACCCAAAAAATGAAAGAGGCTCGTGGTGGCGTACAACATGTAGTTCTTGTTGTAGCCGGAACTGACCGAGGCATAAATCTCTTCGAACAGCATCAACCTTTCCTTGATGCGGGAATGCTCGGCCGGTGAAATATCATGCGGCTTACTGAAACCCACACTGAAAAAGGCGGCTTTTGCGCCATCGAAATGAATCCAGTAAATCGTCCAAGGATTCTCAGCCTTACTGCCATAAGCATGTGCCTTATATTTGGGCAAAATGAAAAACTGGTTAGCCCCAACGTCATAGCGCTTACCGTCCAGTTCGAACCATCCCTCCCCCTCTACACAATAAATCAGCACAAACTCATTGGAATCCTCCTCTTTCCGCTCACAATAATGAAAACCAGCATGCGGATAATAACCGATATCCGTGATGTAAAGCTCGCGGCCCAAAGGGTCGCGCTTCAACTCTTCTATCAAAAATCCCGGCAAGACGACTATCCGTTCTCCCTTGAATCCTTCCTTTATCCGTGGCATGGCCTTTAATTTTTAAGGTGCAAACAAAGTTAAGAAAAACAAAGATATGAAAAGCCATGCCTTCCTGTTTTTCTTGCCAAAAAAGAGTTGCATTCGGTAAAATATCTCCCGAAGCAACTCTTTTTTCATTCAATCACAATACGTAAAGTCTCACTTGATGCGCTTATAACCATACACAGCCAAATCCCCCAGCTCTTCCTCGATACGGAGCAACTGGTTGTATTTGGCCATACGGTCGGAACGGCTCAAAGAACCGGTCTTGATTTGGCCGCTGTTCGTTGCCACAGCGATATCGGCAATCGTAGCGTCCTCTGTCTCTCCCGAACGGTGGGAAGTAACCGTTGTATAACCATGACGATGAGCCATCTCGATGGCATCCAAAGTTTCGCTGAGCGAACCGATCTGGTTCACCTTGATTAAGATGGAATTGGCACACCCCATGGCAATACCCTTGGACAAGAAGTCCACGTTGGTCACAAACAAGTCGTCGCCCACCAACTGGCAACGTCCGCCGATACGTTCCGTCAACTTCTTCCAACCGTCCCAGTCATTCTCGCTCATACCGTCTTCAATAGAATCAATCGGATACTTCGTGATTAATTCTTCCAAGTAAGCGATCTGCTCGTCTGAAGTACGCTTCTTACCCTTTTCACCCTCGAAAATGGTATAATCGTACACTCCATTTTTATAGAACTCGGAGGAAGCGCAGTCCATACCGATCATCACATCCTTGCCCGGTACATAGCCGGCAGCCTTAATGGCTGCGATTATGGATTCAAGAGCATCCTCAGTGCCATCCAATGCAGGAGCAAAACCGCCTTCATCGCCTACTGCCGTACTGAGTCCACGGTCGTGAAGCACTTTCTTCAAGGCATGGAACACTTCAGCCCCCATCCGCAAGCCCTCACGGAAAGAAGGAGCACCCACCGGACGAATCATGAATTCCTGAAAAGCTATCGGCGCATCGCTATGCGAACCTCCGTTAATAATATTCATCATCGGCACGGGCATCACGTATGTGTTCACGCCGCCAATATAACGATATAAAGGAATGTCCAAATATTCCGCAGCGGCCTTAGCCACAGCCAACGACACCCCGAGAATGGCATTGGCACCTAAATTAGACTTTGTCTTCGTGCCGTCGAGTGCCAACATCTTGTGGTCGATGGCACGCTGTTCCAAAGCACTATAGCCCACCAAGGCCGGAGCAATCACCTTATTCACATTTTCCACAGCCTTCAACACGCCTTTACCTCCGTAACGTTTTTTATCTCCGTCACGCAATTCCAAGGCTTCGTGCTCGCCCGTAGAAGCTCCCGAAGGAACCGACGCACGGCCCACCACACCGCATTCCAATTCAACCTCTACTTCTACTGTCGGATTACCACGGGAGTCCAATATCTCACGTCCTTTAATTGATTTGATTTTCATATTTACTTTTGTTTTTAATTAAACATCTTTTTCTATGGCAAAGTTCATCACTTTCCGCCATTCGTACAATACCTGAAAAAAGGGATTCTAACAAGACGCAAGATACTGACTTTTAAGTACGCCCGCAAATAGGAGAAGTTAAATATGCAGTTTTATACCGACAGCCAGACTTAAAATTTCTTTAAATTTGATACTGCGGTCACCAAAGAAGGTACAGAAATCAGTATCGCAAGCTCCTAATTCATAATACAAAGAAATGTCCTGTATCCACCAATTAGATACATCCGGCACATCGTACATCACACGCTGACCCAAAGAAAGATTGGCACGAATACGGGTAGAAAAACCGTAATATCCTTTAGGATAACGGTCTGGCTCATGCGTCCAAAACTTATCGCTCAATACGGAGGACAAGAACAAACTGCATGACAAAGGCTGAATCACCCACGCACTCTCTTTCACGCGTAACCGCCAAGGCAAATACGACTGTTTCAGAGTGAAAACGGCCTTATTATGTTCACTTTCAAATTTAGGCAAAAAGCCCAACATGATATCTGTCTCCCACTGCTGCTTCTTCCCGTAGGTCCATCCCGTACCGATTGAAACGACACCGATACTTCCCGCAAACTGTATCTTGTAATGGTCGGGAATCAAACGTTTCCACCCTTCCATACGGCGTGTCATCATTTTCTCATAGCGTGTCGGAACTGTATCCGATGCCGCTTCCGTCACACTCTGCCCCATTACCCAAGAAGGTATGCCAGCCGAAAGCCATATACTAAAAATCACAACGTTCAATTTCATATCCTTCTTCTTTTATGGTAATGACGTAATACCCTCGCTTCCCGACTGTCGTACATCCGTAATATACGACTCCATCTTCAAAAAACTCTTCTTCAGCCCAACGGTGGATGTGGCCGAACAGACAAAACTGCACATGGGGGAAACTGGTCACATAGTGTTCAAAGGCACGCCCCACATTGTTGTTGAACTCCCCGTCGCCGGGCGGCACGTGCATGGCTACAATGGTTTTCTCTATGCCCGCCGGCATATTCCTCAATTCATCCTCCATAAAATTGAAATCGGGCACCGGATGACTGTAATCATATTCAAGCGCGTTGGTATTCAAACAGATAAAACGCACGTTGCCCACCGTAAAAGCAAAATTATCCTCTCCGAAAACTTTCAGATATACATCGAAACCCGTCCCCAGACAATCATGATTCCCCAACAGGCAAACATACGGCACCCGCAATTTATTCAAGAAATCCCGTGCCCATAAAAATTCTTTCGTCTCGCCGAAATCCGCCACATCGCCGCCATGCAACACAAAATCAATGTCACCGCGGTTATTGATGATATTCACGACTTCTTTCGTCTCGTCATACCGACGTTGGGTGTCGCTGATCATGGCGAAGCGGAACTCACGCCTTCCCCGCATCTTGTCTTCAATCAAACGGATGTTCTTCTCCGTCAGCCCGACCTCTCCTTCTATACGCGTATCGTAGGGATGATATTCGATGATTTCGCAAGAAGACAATATCCCCATCCCGCAAAGTAGGCCAACGACGGAATTGTATATTCTGCTCATAAAAAACGCTTTTGAATATCAAAGATAGAAAAAGAAGCAATATGAAACACAAAAAAAGTCCGTTTCAGACTATTTGGAAAAATAATCCCTACTTTTAGAACAACTGCCAAGGCATATACCACAAGAAAAAAGCACAACAGGGGACAGCCTCACAGAAGCCCTGAAATCAATCTCAGCCAAATGAAAAATCAATCTCAGCCAAACGATTTTTCATTTGGCTGTGATTGATTTTCGTTTTGGCGCAGAATGATTCGCCGCACTTACCAGCATGAATTACAACATGTTACGCAAAGGAGTATAGAAATAAAGAAATTATACATCACCACATGCACACATCAGCACGGAAAGATGCCCTCAAAACGTTTTTTAATGGCTTCTATCCTTTCCCGGGCAAGAGGAGGCACGTCGGTCAACGGATAGTCCAACCCGAGTTCCTTATACTTAAATATCCCCATCGTATGATAAGGCAACCATTCTATTTTGCGCACAACCTTGTAATGTCGTACAAACTCGACCAGTTCATCCAACAGCGTGTCGTCGTCCGTCAGACCGGGTACCACCACATGACGAATCCAAACCTCCGTACCCCTCCTTTCCAACTCGTCAAGCAACGCCCGGGCATTCCGTCCGTCACTTCCGCTGACTTTCCTGCAAAGTTCAGGGCGAAGCACCAGATTCGTATAATCCAGCACAGCACATACGCGCTCATTGAACACGGCTCCTGAAGTATCCAATGCCGTATGAAGACCTTCCTCACGGCAGAGACGAAAAAACTCACGACAGAAATCAGCCTGCAATAAAGGTTCGCCCCCCGTCAACGTCACCCCTCCACGGGCTATGAAACTGCGTACCTTGAGCACTTCGGCAAGCAATTCCTCCGGAGTCATTTGATAACGGGGCGGATGACCGGCATCCCAAGTGTCCGGATTATGGCAATACAACGAAGCGGACAACCTTGAAGGAAGGTCACAAAACGAATTCCGGGACCGTCAACGGTCCCGAAACTCTCAAGTGAATGTATTTTACCCACTAATGGTTTTTCCATATCCTTTATATTACAAAGAGTGGTTGATGGTACGCGAAATGACATCCAACTGTTGTTCACGCGTCAACTTCACAAAGTTCACGGCATAGCCGGACACGCGAATGGTCAACTGCGGATATTTCTCAGGATGTTCCATCGCATCCACCAACAGATCCTTGTCGAACACATTGACGTTGAGATGCTGGCCACCGTCCGGAGTGAAATAACCATCCAACAGTCCGACCAGATTGCTTACCTGAATATCACGTTCCTTACCTAACGTAGCCGGAGAAATGGCAAAGGTATAAGAAATACCGTCATGTGCATGATGGAACGGAAGTTTGGCCACCGAAGCCAACGCCGCAACGGCTCCTTTCACATCACGCCCGTTCATCGGATTAGCCCCCGGTGCAAACGGAGTACCGCCCTGGCGGCCGTCGGGAGTCGTACCGGTTTTCTTTCCATACACCACATTGCTGGTAATCGTCAGGATGGACTGCGTGGCAACCGCATTGCGGTAAGTCTCGTGCTGACGGAGGTAATTCATGAATTTCTCCGTGATTTCCACTGCGATGGCATCCGTGCGGTCATCATTGTTGCCGTAAGGAATATACTCGCCTTCACGCTCGAAGTCCACGGCCAGACCGCGCTCGTCACGAATCACCTTCACCTTGCAATCGCGAATGGCAGCCAAAGAGTCGGCCACGATGGACAAACCGGCAATACCGGTAGCGCGGATACGTTGTACGTCGCCGTCGTGCAGGGCCATTTCGTATGCCTCATAGTCATACTTGTCGTGCATATAGTGGATAATCTTCAAGGCGTTCACGTACACCTTGGCCAACCAACGCATCATCTGCTCGTATTTCTCCATCACCTCGTTATAGTCGAGATATTCGCTCGTAATCGGCTCGAACTTGGGAGCCACCTGCACACCGGTACGCTCATCGCGCCCGCCGTTGATGGCATAAAGCAAACACTTGGCCAGATTGGCACGAGCACCGAAGAACTGCATTTGCTTGCCGATTTTCATCGGAGACACACAGCAGGCAATGCCATAATCGTCACCGTAATCCACACGCATCAGGTCATCGTTCTCATACTGGATGGCCGAAGTGTCGATAGAAACCTTGGCACAGAACTTCTTCCAGTTCTCCGGCAATTTGTCCGCCCACAGCACCGTCAAGTTCGGCTCCGGAGCCGGTCCGAGGTTGTAGAGCGTATGCAGGTAACGGAAGCAAGTCTTCGTCACCAACGTGCGGCCGTCGATGCCCATTCCGCCCAATGATTCCGTCACCCATACCGGGTCGCCGGAAAACAAGTCGTTATATTCGGGCGTACGCAAGAACCGTACGATGCGCAATTTGATGATCATCTGGTCCACCAGTTCCTGCGCTTCCTCCTCCGTCAGTTTCCCCTCGCGGATGTCTTTCTCTATATAAATGTCGAGGAAAGTAGAAGTACGCCCTATGGACATGGCCGCACCGTCCTGATCCTTCACAGCGGCCAGATAAGCCAGATATACAAACTGCACGGCTTCGCGGGCATCCTTGGCCGGACGGGTCACATCGAATCCGTATGCGGCACACATCTTCTCAAAATCCTGTAAAGCATGAATCTGTTCCGTGACCTCTTCACGGTTACGGATGATTTCATCATTCAGTTCCTGGATGTCAAGGCGTTTTTGGAACTGCTTCTTGTCCTCAATCAAACGTGCAGTACCATACAAAGCCACACGACGATAGTCACCGATGATACGGCCACGACCGTATGCATCCGGCAAACCGGTGATGATAGCCGACCGACGGGCCGCCAACATCTCCTCCGTATAGGCAGAAAACACTCCTTCGTTGTGCGTCTTACGGTATTTCGTGAAAATCTCCTTCGTCATCGGGTCGAGATGATAACCGTAAGCTTCCAGACTGTTTTCCACCATACGGATACCACCCTTCGGGAAAATACCACGCTTGAGCGGAGCATCCGTCTGCAATCCCACAACCACTTCGTTATCCTTATCTATATAACCCGGCCCGTAAGTCGTGATACTTTGAGGGAGTTTGGTTTCGGTGTCATACACGCCTTTTTCACGCTCCACCTTAAACATCTCGGTCAATTTGTTCCACACTTTGCGGGTCTTCTCCGACGACGGCTTCAGGAAAGAATCATCTCCCGTGTAAGGAGTATAATTGTTTTGAATGAAATCACGCACGTTGATTTCCTTCTTCCACAGTTCGCCTTTGAAGCCGGCCCAGCTTTCGTTGTTACGTTCCATAATTTATCCGTTTTAGTTATTTATGTGCTAACCGGCTGCAAAGATACGGAGAAATAACGGAATCCCCTATACTAATTTGTAGGTATTTCAAATTTAAAACTATCCTTAGACTACTTTTGTATTCATTCCAATCAAAAACCCGGCCAATGATGAAATCGGATATACATCCGGTCAGGGGTACGGGTTACTGTTCCCAGATAAGGAGGCTTAAAGTCACAAAAACGATTTCCGGAATCCAATATTAGGCGGTACACATTCTGCCCGGGCAACTTTACCAGAATCATTCCTTTGCTGAATCCAAGAAATTCATACAGGCACTGTTCTTTTTTATCATTCACAATCAGATGCTTGCCGATAATAAAAACCTTGCCGGTGGCACAGACCTGCACATCTTCTTTCCGGAACGAGAAGTCCAGCCCACGCTCCCTGAAGCGGAACATGTATGCGGCATCCTGCTTGACCAGTTCAAACCGCCCGATCCGCCCGAGTTCCGGCATCTTTTCGTAGAGCCTCTGGGTTTTGCTGTCCCAATAAACCTGCTTTCCCGCAAAGTCATACCCCTTAAAAAAATCCCCTTTACATTCCACCTTTCCATAAAGTTCCGGCCTCAAATCACGCCCTTTCGCATCCACCACCGTCACCTTCCCCCGAAAGACAGCATCATACGGATAAAAACATAGGGCAAAATAAGGTTCCGGCAATCGCTCTATCCGCGTGAACTGCGGGGCACAGACCTCTTTTCCATCCAACGCTATGCCGTATTTTCCGCCCTGCATAAACACTTCCATCCCCTCGCGCTTCTCTTCTTTCCGTTTGATACGGACCATCTCCAGATTCACCAACTGTTTTTCCATGGCCTCCTCTCCTATATATATAGGATAAGTATTGCACGTTACGGAACGCCCGGCTTGCCTCCCCTCAAACATCCGCTGCCAGTCCCATTTTTGTATCGGCATGCCGAAAGCCAAATACAGTCCCACTTGATCCAATATCATCACGTGACTTTTCTTGCAGGATACGCGCATCCCCCGCCCCACCTGCTGTAAATATTTGGCTAATGAAAGCGTGGGACGGGCAAGCTGAATGACCTCCACTTCCGGCACGTCCCATCCTTCTGAGAATATGTCGACGTTGACCATCAACGTGATACGGCCGTTCCGATAGTCTTCCACCAAGCTTCGGCGTTCCTCCGGCGGTGTCTTTGCGTCAATCATGCAACAGCTTACCCCGCCCTTCCGATAATACTCCACGATATGACGCGCATGCTCCCGATTAATGGCATATACTATGCCTTTTTTCCCCGAAGCAAACGTTTGGTAAGTATCATACAAATGCCGGATGCTTTCAGGGCAATCCATCACCGTGGCCATCTCTTTCAACTGATAATCTCCATCCGCACCGCGCTTGGACAACAACCCCACCCGGCGTACCGCCTTACTGTTCGGGTCGGCACTTATATATTCAAAATCAGCCAGCCACCCCTCGTCGATAAAGCGTTCCATACTCCACGCTTGGAGCAACACCTCGAACAAGTCCGTGAAAGGTTCGCCGCTCAACCGGCAAGGCGTAGCCGTCATTCCCAAGAAAAGAGCCTCCGGCCACTTTTCCCACAATATGCGGTAGGTCTTCGCCAAGGCATGATGAGCCTCGTCCACAACCACAACAGAAGGGCAAAAAGAAAGACTATCTATACATCGGCTCAACGTCTGTATGCTCGCCACCCGGACGTTCTCCGCCAACAACGCCTTCCGGCCACCGGCAATCACCCCGTGACGTACTCCGAAACGAGACAAGGTTTCCGAAATCTGCTCTACCAATTCTATCCGGTGCGTCACGACCAACACCCCGTCCGCAGCATTCTCGCGAACCACGGCAGCCATCAGGAACGTCTTTCCCGTCCCCGTAGGCATCTGCACCATCACGCTCCTGCTCCCGCCCCACCATTTTTCATACAGGCGGTGCTTCATCTCCCGCTGATAGCTGCGCAATTCCGTATAACCAGAATCTACTTGCTCCATATCCTGCTATATGCTATAGCTGTACTATATGACAAAAGCAAACACAACACGAATACCACAGCAATCGGTGCATTATGCCCGATATAATAAAATATGATGTCAAAGACCAACATGTGTACCAAATACCATTCGTATGAAAAACGGTTAGTCCACTCCAACAACCGGTTAAGCGGCTTGATTCCCACCTTATAGATGATAAGCGCAAGAGACATATAACCCATCAAAGAGGGTATATCATTGTAAAGTTTCCATGGCCACCCCGCGAAACCCATTATGCCTGTCAACCCCACACCGGCCACACACAACGTCAACAAATATTTCCACCGGGGTACTTCCAGTGCTTTAGGATTGTCATGATATATTTCTGCCATCTTCATCCCTAAGCAAAACTCCCATAAATATTGCAGGAAGAAACTGTTCCAAACCCGTTCCTCGGCATATCCTAACAGGCCTACGGTTGTTGACCATAACAGGCTGACAATGAGCGCAAGCTTTACCCCCCCCCCGAATGTTAAATAACTTAACAATAAGAGGCCAAGCAAGATAGAACTGAATGATAGTAGACACAAACCACATCTGCCCTCCCATAGAACTCTCCAGTTCAGGAACAAACATTTTGAAAAGTAACAAATTGCCCAACAGAGGCATGAACCATTCACGCCCCATACAAGCCATCCAGACAGCCGTGGCCACGCACAAGACGGCCATCGGCATATAAATCCTCGTAAAACGTTTCTTCAGGAAAGCTATGTATCCTAAAGGCTTACGAAGGTAAGAAAGGTATAAGCCAAATCCCGAACAGAGGATAAAGACGTGTACTCCGGCACCACCAAAGGCTGCTGCTTTTTCCCATATTCCGGAAATCCCCAACATCCCTACAAGATGCATGATTACTATGGTAAAAATGGAATACCCGCGCAAAAAGTTTACCACATCAAGCTTTTTCATTTTCATTTCAATCTTTAAACGGGTTACGATAAATCCCAAGCAGTTGCCGGCCGAAATACAAAAAGAATTTCACATCATCCACAAAGTATCTCCTGAACATTCGCTTGGGCTCCATCAGGAATCTGTAAAACCATTCCATCGCCAACATCTGCATCCATTTCGGTGCCCGTTTCACATTGCCGGCCTCAAAGTCGACCGTAGCCCCCAAAGCCATCCAAATATCGACTCCCGGCATGCGGCTTTTATGACGGAAAATCCATTTTTCCTGTTTGGGCGCCCCCACACCGACCAATACCACATTGGCACCGGAAGCATTGATGGTACGGTAAATCAATTCGTTTTCCTCCGGTTTGTTTTCAAAACCATACGAAGGAGACATCGCCCCTACTACGATTTCGCGCCCCACCGAGGCATTGATACGCTCCATGGCCTTTTGCGCCACACCTTCCATCGCCCCCAAAAGGAATATCCGGCAATCCGGATTATCCTTATGATATTGATAGAAAGCCGTAAAGAAACTGCTACCCGGAATGGCTTCCGGTATTCCTTTCTTCAGCAAACGAGAGCACAAATACAAGATTTTACTGTCGCAAACCACCCACTCCGCCTTTTGATAAAGGTCATAAAACTCACGGTCATGCTGGAGTTTGACCAAATGATCGAGATTCGGAGTGACCAATACCCCGCGTTTTAAGCTTTGCAGCAGTTCAATCCGGGTAATGGACAAGAGGTTCGCATTCAAAATACGAACAGACATGAAATAAAAAAATTAATGTTATCGATTATAATCTATGCCTACAGTCCCATCTTATGTCCTGTAAGTTTCCATTGCACATGCTTTAAAAACACCTTTATAGCATGCGGTAAAAAACGGCTCCAACAATACAAACGTCCCACATTCAAGGTTCGATTCAACGCAAAACAGGATAACAACTTCGAATCCCGAACGAAACGGAAATCAAGACTCATTTTAACATCATTATCCACATTTCGCTCATGTACGACTTCGCCCCATAACGGCTCGTCATCCTTAGTATCCAACATAACGGAACGTACATTTCCCATCCGAGAGAGATAATAATGAGTACCAAACTCATACACCGTTTTCAAATGAGATCCAACCGTAAAGTCTTCTACCCTTGAAACGAAATGATTGTTTGGGAAGCTTATCCACAGCGCATAGTTTTGTTTTAGGAAATACTGTAAACCTCTTTTATAAAAGAAAAAAGTTTCGCCGCAGACCTTTTGTGCATCATTTCGTACCGTAGCCATATAGTTGCAACCCAATACGTCATCGTTATCCAACCACGAAGTAATTACTTTTGTCGGCTGAACACACCCTTGCAAATCATTCTCTATCCAACGCGCGAAAACTTGCGGATAGAACCGGGCATATTCGGATTTCACAGGTACATACTTAAAATTTTCA
>OGON01000759.1_pt1 | contig 24658 bp, 26 predicted proteins | sample 1552671 | NCBI WGS metagenome assembly OGON01 (sample SAMEA2580136, study PRJEB22360) | human gut metagenome | biome: human gut; feature: human-associated habitat; material: faeces | place: Denmark | collected 2008/2010 | reverse complement strand
CAGAAATGCGGATACCCGCGGCGCCTGCCCGTATACCAGCTGTGCGATCATCTGCGCTGCCGCGCGGCCCATCATATAGCCGCCGGCGCCCTCGGCAAAGAGGACCTTGCCGTCCTTAAACAGGTTATATGCGGTTTCATCGATTTCCATTACCCCCAAAAACGGCCTATAATTGCCGCTGGGGTATTCGGTGGGGTCACGGTAGTAGGCGTAGGCCTTTTCGGCATCGGCGCTGTCGCCAAAGAGGATCAGCTCGCCCCCGTAGGCATGGATGGTATCCAGCCGGCGTTCAAGGTTGTAATTGAGGTATTCGGTGATGACGCTCCAGCTTAAAACCGTATCGCAGTCCCGTTCTTCCAGCAGTGTTTGCAGCTTTTCCCACTTGCCGCTTTCTTCAAAATCGTAATCGGTGACTGTGGCAATGCCCAGCTTTCCGTCCAAAAGCCTGAAATTGAGCTGCTCCCGGTTGGTTTTCCAGTATTCCGCAATGGTATCGGCCAGGCGGAGAAGCTCCGCTTCCTCGGTGTCTTCGGCCTTAACGATGCCGTATACCTTATCGTAGGCCGCCAGCTGCGCCGGTGTTGCCGAACGGTTCATCATCACTACCGGCACATCGTATGAGGCCGCCAGCGACAGCAGCTCATCGGCTGTGGCTTCATCCACCGGCTCCAGCAGCAGTACCGTGCAGCCCTGCTCCAGCACCCGCTTGGCATAGGTCAGCTGCACCTCGGCACTGCCCATGCAGTCGTGCGCCTCCACAAGCAGGGTGTCATCCAGCTCGCTCATCAAGGCGGTGCGGAAGGCGTTTTTCTCCTCGCTGCTCATATCGGCAAACAACATCTTTACCGTCTGCTGTGACTGCTTCGCAACGTTGCTCGTGGTCAGATTGGTAGGGGTCGCCTGCGGGTGAATATCATCCTGCCGGGTAAAGTACCACCCCAGCAACCCGAACATCACCAAGGCGACTGCAAGATATATCAAAATATGCTTCATGGTATCTCCTAACGCAAAGTACACAATATATGGATGGTATTATTGTATCACATCGCACCCCTTGTTTCAATAAAGTAAATGTGAACAATTCGACACACAAGAAAAAAGCGTCCCCACGGCGGAGAACGCTCTTTTTCCTTATTTCATGCGGGTTATTCAGTTCATTTCGTGCTCCAGGATGACCTTCAGCTCCTCCAAAAAGCTCTGGATATCCTTAAATTCCCTATAAACGCTGGCAAAGCGCACATAGGCAACCTGATCGATCTTTTTCAGCTTATCCATCACCAGCTCGCCGATGACCGCACTGGGGACCTCACGGTCCATGCGGTTTTGCAGCTCCACCTCGATCTCGCTTACCATGGCTTCCAGCTGGGCCAGCGTTACGGGGCGTTTTTCGCAGGATTTGAGCACTCCGCGCAGCAGCTTATCATGGCTGAATGCCTCGCGGGAGCCGTCCTTTTTGATGACCATCACCGGGGTGGTTTCCACGATCTCATAGGAGGTAAAGCGCTTGCCGCATTGCAGGCACTCCCTTCTGCGGCGGATGCGTTCCCCTTCATCGGTGGGGCGGGTATCGATAACCTTGCTTTCGGTATAACCGCAGAACGGACATTTCATGCTGGGTTCCTCCTCATATCTTTTTTCATATTATAGCAGTTTTTTCCCGCCAATACAAGCGTTTCCCCCGCCTTTTACGGCAGGGGAAACGGATCCTTAACCGATGTTAATCCAGTTGGTGCTCATCCAGCCAGCGGCGATGCCGCAGCCGTTGTCCGTCACCCGGATCAGGCCCATGCCGCCCCGGCGGATCTCCACCACCACGGCAGAGCTGCCGGCGTCGACGGCGTTTTCCACCAGCTCCGCAAAGGTAGCCGTACCGGCCTTATCCACAAAGGTCAGGTACTTCTTCCAGGTCTCGGCATAGTTTTCCCGGGAAAGGTTCCAGAACTGGAACGCCACCGTCTGCGCCATGCAGTAATCGATGTAGTACAGCGGGACTTCATAGATGTGAAGCTGACGCTGCCAGCCGCCGCCGCGGGAATAGAACGGCAGGTTATCAAAGTCGATCCACGGGCGGGATTTCTTTTCAAGGGAAAGCCACAGCTCATTGCGCTGCTCGGGGGTCATTTCGGGGTTCTCGTACACCTTGTGCTGGAACTCATCCACCATGCAGCCGTAAGGGATAAAGACCAACGAGTCTTCACAGTGGCCCAGCTCGTATTTATCGGTCTGCTTGCCGAAGAACAGATGGTGCCACGGGGCGGTCAGGAATTCCATCGACATGGAATGGCACTCGCAGGCCTCAATGGTGGGAGCGCCCAGCAGCATGGGCAGCTTTTGCAGGAAGGAACGATAGGCGGCAAAGGCATGCCCGGCCTCGTGGGTCAGGACGTCCACGTCGCCCGCGGTGGCATTGAAATTGCTGAAAATAAAGGGGGATTTGTAATCGGGGATCTCGGTGCAGTAGCCGCCGGGTGCCTTGCCATCCCGGGAGAGGACATCGAACAGCTCGTTTTCGAACATGAAATCGATAAACTCGGCGGTTTCGGGGGAAAGCTCCTCATACATCTTTTTGCCGGCTGCCAAAATCTCATCCGGGGTGCCCTCCGGCACGGCGTTACCGTCCGGGAAGCTGATGGCATCATCGTAGAAGGCCAGCTTTTCCACCCCGATGCGGCGGCGCTGGGACTCTTTCACCTTGGCGACGATAGGCACCATATCCTCGGCGATCTGGTCACGGAAGGCGGCGACATCCGCGGGGGTGTAGCAGTTGCGTCCCATGCGGTCATATCCCAGCGGGATGAAGTTCGGAAGGCCCATCTTCTTGGCCTGGGCGTCACGGTTTTTTACCAGCTTATCATACAGGGTGTCCAGCTCCTCACGGTGGCTGTCGAAGAACCGGGCGTCTGCTTCATAGGCGGCCTTGCGAACGGCACGGTCGGGGTCCTGCTTATAGGGTCCCAGCAGCGGCAGGGGCATGGTTTTGCCGTCAAATTCCACCATGGCGGAGGCGTAGAGGTTCTGATATTCCGATACCAGCTTGTTTTCCTCCTGCATCAGCTCCACGATGGCGGGGGAAAAGCTGCGGGCGGCGATCTCAAGGTTTTTGAACATCAGGGCGCCGTAGTGCTGCTCCAGCTCTGCCCGGTAGGGGGATTCGAGCAGCGCCGTATTGACCCGGTGGGTCAGCTCCTGCAGCTTGGGGCCGATCTCATCCATGTAGTCATTTTCGGCATTGTAGAACTCATCCTTGGTATTGATGGTATGGCGGATATAGGCCAGCTGCTGCATGGTCGATGCGGTCTTCTGCTGCTTTTCATAGGCATCATAGGCGGCGATCTGTCCGGCGGCATCGGGGGCGGCCTCCAGCGCCTCCAGCGTGCAGGCTGTGGCAGCGGCAAGCGCTTCCATATCCGGGCGGCTGTACTGCATTTCACTAAATTTCATTTGGCACATCCTTTCGGTTTTTTATATAACATCTACTCCCCTATTATTTCACAGTCCGGCCTGCTTTGCAAGCCTTGGGAGAGGAACAGCAGCGGAGATAGGCACCTTCCGCAGATTATGCGTTAATTTAATCCGTAATGCTTTGGGCAAGCAGGATATTCCGCTGCAGACTTTCCAGCTGGATGCGGGAGGAATAGCCCCCGGTTCTCCGGTCGATTTCCCCATTGGCGGCCGGGTGATAATAGCGGCCCTCGGCCTCGGCCTGCTTGCCCGCCTTTATCGCATCCGCCAGAATACTGCTGTCCTGCACCCGTTCCCGCTCCGGGATGGGGTTGAGGATCAAAAGCCCGCCGTCAGCGGTCAACCGGCGGACTGCCGTTTCACTTTTTACTGCGGATAATGGCAGCTCCGACGGGTTAGACTCCCCGCAAAAGAGATAGCCGGTGCAGGGCTCCCCTGCCGTATGGACGCCGTGCTGCCGCAGCCACTGCAAGGTGGCGGGGATATCCAGCATGTCCTTGGGGGAGGTGGAAATGAGCGCAACGGGGATATTCATCAGGGCAGGCAGATCGGGACAAAGCTCCTCCCCGCGCAGATCGCCGATGCCGCCCATGCCGCAGGTAATGGCCATCGGAAGCTTCAGCCTTTGGCATACTGCCATAGTACCGCTGGCGGTCAGGGCACCGCTGACACCCTTTTGCAGAGCTTCCTCCAAATGGTCGCAATCGATTCGAACCAGCTCCTCTGCTCTTTCCCGGAAGGGCAGGTATTCCCCAATGGTCCCGAGCTTTAATTCGCCGCAGTCTACCCATGCAAGGGTCGCCTCGGGGCAATGCCAGCTGCTTTCCAGCTCACGATTGGTGACGGAGCGCAGGCCGTGGGTCAGCAGAGCAGTTTCTACCAGATGTTTCATTATATAACTCCTGTATCAATATAGTGAGGGCAAGGATAAAAAGTGCGCCGTATGTGCTGGTTTCTTTTTAATACGGCGCTGCCTGCTCCCCACTGATGAGAAACAGGCAGACCAAACGGGCAGTTCCTGCCCACTATTTTATACTGTTTACGCCCAGTTGTCCAGCTCGGCCACGTTATCTACGGTGACAAGGGTGAGGGGCAGATAGATGGGCTCGGTATATTCCTTGCCCTGGGCAATTGCGATTGCCAGCTTGAGGGCAGCCTCGGTATACTTCACGCTGGAATAGGACATGGTACCGGTCATGGTGCCGGCCTTCAGCGCTTCGCGGGCATCGGCGGTAAAGTCAACGCCGTAAACCAGAACATCGGTGCGGCCTTCGGCGGTCAGCGCTTCAACAGCGGCCAGCGCCATCACGTCATTGCAGGCGAAGATGCCCTTGAGGTTGGGATGAGCGGTAAGGATATCCTTGGTGGTGTCATAGGCCTTGGTCGCATCCCAATCGCAGGGAACGGAAGCAACAAGGTCGATGTTCTCGGCGGCCTCGAATACGGCGGTAGCACCGGCGGTACGGCCTTCGGACTGGCCCGCACCGGCAATGCCCTGAAGAATGGCGACTTCGCCACCCTCGGGCAGGCGGGAGATCATATCATTGGCAACGATCTTGCCCTGATCGCTGAACTGAACGGTGATCTTGCCATCGAGGTGGCCGCCCGCTTCCGCCAGCGCAGCGGTATCAACGCCGGGGCCGAGATTGATGACCTTGATGCCCTTTTCATTGCATTTAACGATGCCGGGGATCAGGTTGGTGCCATCGATGGGAGAAACAATGATGACGTTGTAATCCATATCGGCCATGGTCATCAGGGTCTCCAGCTGGCTCTGGGTGTCGCCCTCGGTGGTGCCGGTCTGAACGTCGATCGCTACGCCCAGCTTTTCGGCAGCGGCCTCATAGCAGGTCTTCATGTTGGCCCAGAACTGGTTGGACAGCGAGATGATGACCGCACCGATCTTTTCGCCGTTGGGGGCAGGGGTCTCGCCCAGCTGCTCGGCCATCGACTTATCGAAGGCAGCATACAGCTCATCTACCACCGTGTTATCCACATCGGGGGTGGGATCGGGAGTGGGGGTCGGCTGGGGCTCATTTCCGCAGGCGGCCATTGCCAGCAGCATCATGGCAGCCAGCAGCAGTGCTACAAGTTTCTTCATTTCTTTTTCCTCCAATTTGGTTTTGATTTTATCTACAAGGGGTCAACCTTATAAAACAGGTCAATGCAGTCTGCGGCGGCGTTCCCGAAGCTCCGCCGTAACAACGGCGCAAAGCAGGATGGCACCCGTAATAAACTGCTGATAGTACGAGGAGACGCTCATCAGGGTAAGGCCGTTGCGGATGGGGCCGAGCAGCAAAACGGCAACCGCCGTCCCCGCCAGCGATGCGCTGCCGCCGTGCAGCGGCGTCCCGCCCATGATGACCGCCGTAATGGCGTCCATCTCCATATTCAGTCCGGCGTTTGGTTCGGCGGAATTAAGACGGGAGGTGATAATGATGCCCGCCAGCGCAGCCAAAAAGCCCATTACCGCATAGGTGCTGATGCGCCACATACCGGTTTTGACGCCGCAGCGCCGCAGCGCCTGCGGATTGCCGCCCAGGGTGGTGATATAATGCCCCCAGCGCATTTTATACAGAAGCGGGAATGCGATAAGCAGGGCGGCCAGCGCCATATATACGCCGCTTTCGATATGGAGGATATCACCGCAGCCGAAGGTGCGGAATACAGCGGGCATTTTACTTACGGGTGTGCCGCGGGTGACGATGAGCGCCAACCCCCGGTATAAAAAAGAGGTGCCGAGCGTGATAATAAAGGCATTGATGCCGGTAAAATGGATGAGGCAACCATTGATAAGCCCCATAAGCACGCCGGAAAGCAGCCCGACTGAAATCCCGACCCAAACCGGCACCCCCTGCTTTAATGTTATGGCGGTGAAGATGGCGGAGAGCGACAGAACAGAGCCGACCGAAAGATCGATGCCGCCGGAGGCGATGATGAAGGTCATGCCGATGGCAAGCAGCAGCTTGAAGGAATTGGCTTCAAGGATATTGACGATATTTTTGCCGGTGAAAAATAAGCCGGTGCGAAGGCCGAGAAACAGCCCCAGCAGCAGGCAGAAGCCGATGAGCATCCACAGGGTGGCACGGCGGCGGAAAAACTGTTTCATTCGACCGCCCCCCGTTCCCGTTCAAGGATGAGCCGGTGCAGCTCCTCCGGTGAGGAGTCGGCGGCTATGATATCGGCGATACAGCGGCCTGCCCGCATCACAAAAATGCGGTCGGCGATATCGAACACCTGATAGATATCATGGCTGACAATGAGCAGCGTGTGCCCCTCCGCCCGCAGACGGCGCAGCAGTTGCATGGTCTGGTGGGACTCCCGAATTCCCATGGCGGCGGTCGGCTCATCCAAAAGGAGCAGCTGCCCCGGCTGCAGCATGGCACGGGCGATGGCAAGGCCCTGCCGCGGGCCGCCCGGAAGAACAGAGGGCTCGGTAAGGTCGGGGATGGCGATTTCCAACCGCCCCAAAAGCGCGGCAGCTTCCCGCTTCATCCGGCGGCGGTCAAGGAAAGGTCCCCGCATCCATTCGTGGCCGAGGAAGATGTTTTCATAGCTGTTTTTGCAGTCATCAAGGGAAAGATCCTGATAAACGGTGCGGATGCCCATTTGCAGCGCCTGCGCAATGGAAAGACGGGGATATTCCCTGCCCTCTACGGTAATGCTGCCCGCATCCGGGGCGAGATTGCCGGAAAGCAGCTTGATCAGGGTGGATTTGCCGGAGCCGTTATCCCCCACAATGGCGGTGGTCTGTCCCTCTTGTACCGAGAGGGTGACATCCCGCAGTGCCGTAATGGGGCCGAAGGATTTGCAGAGTCCCGAAACGGAAATGATGGTATTCGGCATGACTGCACCCCCTCGAAATCAGAAGAAAAATCTAATATATCATAGCACCATGGTCGATATCCGTCAATAAGGATAACGAACTTTCGCAGATTGCGTTCTGCGTTTTGTAATGCCGAATGGATTTGGCTTTTGCGACGAAAAAAGAGCCACAGCGTGTGCCGCAGCTCTCCTATTCGGTTTATCGTTATTCCGCCGCAAGAGCATATTTTTCCTGGAAGGCGGCGTAGTCGGCATCAAAGGATGCGCTGTTTTCGCGGATACTTTGCAGTACCTCGTGGCGGTGGAGATTATGGTCGATGCCCTCTAAGATGCAGCAGGCGATATTGGAGCAATGATCGCTGACCCGTTCAAGGTCGGTAAGAAGGTCGGACCAGATAAAGCCCGCTTCGATACCGCAGGTTCCCTGCTGCATCCGGCGGATATGACGGGTGCGTAGCTCCTCCTTGAGGTCATCGATGACCTGCTCCAGCGGCTCGATCCGGCAGGCTGCGCCGATATCCCCGGTGACAAAGGCCGTGTAGGCCAACCCCGTGACCTCCTGCACGGCGGCAGACATGATCTGATACTCCTGCCGGGCGGCCGGAGAAAAGGATATCCCCTTATTTTTAAGCTCCTCCGCCGACTCCAGAATATTCACGCTGTGGTCGGCAATGCGTTCAAAGTCGCCGATCAGCCGAAGGTACTCCGCAGCAAGGGCGCTGTCGGTCTCCCCTATTTTGCGGGCGCTCAATTTGACAAGATAACTGCCGATGATGTCCTCGTAATGATCGGTGCGGGCTTCATCCTCCCGGATATTCTCGGCAGCCTTCGGGGTGCAGACCAGAACCGCCCCGAGACTTTCCCGCATCGACTCCATGGCATAGCTGGCCATATCCGCAATAAGGGTACGGCAGCGCTCCAGTGCAAGGGCCGGGGTAGCCAGCAGACGTTCGTCCAGTTCCGCTTCCCGCTGGGGCTTTTTGTCCTCCGGGACAAGCCGCATCACCAGCTTTTCCAGCATCCCGCCCAGCGGCAGCAGCACCAAGGTACAAAGCACATTAAAGACAGAATGGGCAACGGCGATGCCCCATTCTGTGGCAGGCTGTGTAAGCAGCAGCGGGGCAGCCGCAGCACGGATAATATAAAACAGGATTATGCCGACTGTAGCGCCGATGACGTTAAAATTAAGGTGGACCAGCGCAGCCCGACGGGCGTTTTTATTGGTGCCGATGGAGGAAAGCAGCGCCGTGACGCAGGTACCGATATTCTGCCCCATAATAATGGGGATGGCCGCCCCGAAGGTGACCTGTCCCGTACTGGCAAGGGCCTGCAAAATGCCGACCGACGCCGAGCTGGACTGGATGATCCCGGTTAGCAGTGCCCCGGCCAGAACACCGAGAAGCGGATCGGTGAAAAGGAGGAAAAGCCGGCTGAACTCCGGGACATCACGCAGCACGGAGACCGCTGCCGACATGGCCTCCATGCCGAACATGAGCGTGGCAAAGCCGAGCAGGATCATGCCGGTATCCTTTTTCTTATCGTTTTTAAGGAAAAGATACAGGACAATACCGATAACGGCAAGGATCGGGGTAAAGGTGGAGGGCTTGAACATCTGTACCAGCAGGCTGTTGCCCTCGATGCCGGAAAGGCTTAAAATCCATGCGGTGACGGTGGTGCCGATATTAGCCCCCATGATGACCCCGATGGACTGGCGCAGCGTCATTAAGCCGGAATTGACAAAGCCGACGACCATTACGGTGGTGGCCGAGGAGCTTTGGATTACGGCGGTAACGCCCAGCCCCGCCAGCAAGCCCTTCAGCCGGCTTTGGGTCATCTTTTCCAGCAGGGGACGCAGGCTGCTGCCGGCACGGCGCTCCAGCGCCTGTCCCATCAGGCTCATGCCGAACAGAAACAGACACAGCCCGCCGAGCAAATTAAGCACATTAAAAATAGACATTGGCATTATTCCTTCCCGGTTCTTTTTTTACAGGTACCATGATACAGGAGGAAGGTCAAATGCATTATCAAGAGTTTGTAAAATCCATGTAAAGCGGCGGTAAAAGCGGAAAACCGCGCCCTGCGGCACGGTCTTCTTTGCGGAATGTTATTCTTTGGCTTCTGGGAAGGCGACGGTAAAGGTCGTGCCTTTTCCGGGGGTGCTTTCCACACCGATGCGGGCATGATGGATCAGCGCCGCATGCTTGACGATGGAAAGGCCGAGCCCCGTTCCGCCGACCTCCTTGGAGCGGCTTTTATCGACCCGGTAGAAGCGTTCAAAGATGCGGTCCAGACTTTCTGCGGGGATGCCGATCCCGGTATCTGTGACGGTCAAACGAACCTCTCCGGGATAGGAGGCCACAAGCACCTTGACGCTGCCGCCCGGACAGTTATACTTGATAGCGTTATCACAGAGGTTAAAAATCATGCTGTACAGCACCGAAGGGATGCCGATGACTGTGGCGGACTGTCCCCGGACGGTAAGATTGACATTGGTCTCGGCCGCTGCCGGCTGCAGGCTGTCCGCTGCGTTTTCCGCAATGCGGTAAAGATCCACCGGCTGACGCTCCATTCCGGCGGCGCCGCCGTCCAACCGTGTCAGGTTGATGATGTCCTCCACCAGTGCGGTGAGCCGCAGCGACTCCTGACGGATCTTGTGGGCAAAGGGCTTGATATCCTGCTGCTGCACCATACCGTTTTCCATCAGCTCGGCGTAGCCGGAGATGGCGTGAAGCGGCGTTTTTAATTCGTGTGAAACATTGGCGGTGAATTCCTGCCGGATCTGCGAATTCTTCTCCAGCTTTTCCTGATCCTGCCGGATCTGGGTCTGCTGCATCGCCATGCGGCGCAAAAGCGGCTCGATCTCGGCGTATTCCTCCCGGCCGACATACTGCGCCGGCTGATCCAGATCGATGGAATTGATGGGCTCCACGATGGTACGGGAAAGGCGTGATGCAAGGATGAAGGACAATACCAGCGCCAGCAGGATGATCACGCAGATGGGCTGGGCAAAGCCCACCAGCAGCACCCATACCGAATGCTGCGTTGCCGAAAGACGGATCACCGTTCCATCCGGGAGAAGGCGGGCACAGTAGAGGTTGCGGCTGGAAAGGGTATCGGAATAGCGGCTGCTTTCGCCGGTGCCGCTTTGCAGCGCCTGCTGTACTTCCTCACGGGCCAGATGGTTTTCCATCGTTTCGACATCGTTTTCGTTATCGTACAGCACGGTACCGTCTGCATCGATCCATGTAATACGGTAGTCCCCGGCCGGGAGACCGTCAAAGTATTTTATACCATTGAGGGTCACGCCCTGCGCAATGGCTTCGGTGCCGGTGCGAAGCTGCTTTTGCTGCACGCCGGTAAAATAGCTGTACAGCACCCCCATGACAAGCACCAGTGACAGGACCAGCACCACCAGTGCCGCAAGCCACACCGAACGAAAAATTTTCTTACTCATGCGGCGCCTCCAGTTTGTAGCCTACCCCGCGCACCGTCTGCAAGATATCCCCGGCGGTACCGAGCTTGGTGCGCAGGGTGCCGATGTGAACATCAACGGTACGGGTCTCGCCGTAATAATCGGCGCCCCAAACGGCGGAAAGCAGGCGGTCGCGGGTAAATACCTGACCGGGGTTTTCCAAAAACAGCCGCAGGAGGTCGTATTCCTTTAGGGTAAGGGTGATGGGGGTTCCGTCTGCTTCCACCACGTGCCGCCCCTCATCCATTGTAATGCCGCCCTGCCGCAGGATGGGAGGTGCGGCCTTGGGACTGGTGCGGCGCAGCACCGCCCGAATGCGGGAGACCATCTCCATCATGCCGAACGGCTTGGTCAGGTAGTCATCAGCACCGAGATCCAGCCCGATCACACGGTCATACTCGGTATCCTTGGCGGTCGCCATAATCACGGGGATCTCGGCCGTAGCGGGAGCCGCGCGCAGCTTTTTCAGGATGGCGATGCCGTCCTCGCCGGGCAGCATGATATCCAGCATGACGAGCTCGGGGATTTCCTGCTGCATGGCCTGCCAAAACGCTTCACCGTCGGCAAAGCCTTCCGCCGAAAGTCCCGCCGCACGGAGGGTATATACCATCAGATCGCGGATGCTGCTGTCGTCTTCCACACAATAGATCATCGCTTTTTCCTCCTGTCCTTTTTTCTGATTGTATCATAAAAAATGAATGTATGGAATAATATCGGCACTTTGTAAAGTTTATGTAAAGTTTAATTGTAAAGTGTAAAACCGACCATTTTACGGTCGAGGAAATCATTTGGCGGGACGGCGGTATATTTTCGCAGTTCCTGCAAAAACTAACCGCACAGCAAATTTCAGGAGAGGGTGTTTGAATAGATGAAAGCGACCGGTATAGTACGTCGGATAGATGACCTCGGGAGAGTAGTAATTCCCAAAGAGATCCGCAGGACCATGCGCATCCGTGAAGGCGACCCGTTGGAGATTTTCGTCAGCAACGAGGGGGAGGTCATTTTTAAGAAGTACTCCCCTATCAGCGAGCTGGGCAGCATTGCGGCGCAGTATTGCGAGGTGCTGTATCGCACCGCAGGTTTTCCGGTGCTCATCACCGATCGGGACCATGTGGTAGCGGTCAGCGGCATCAGCCGGCGGGAGGTGCTGGAGCGCCGGGTGTCACATGGCTTGGAGGATCAGATTGAGAACCGCAGGAGCTTTTCGGCTGGTGACGGGCAGCCGTTACAGCCCATTGAGGGCGTTGCCTATTATGCGCTGGTGCAGTCCCCTATCATTTCCTCCGGTGATGTATGCGGTAGCGTGATGTTCCTGCAAAACAAAGAAAGCGACCGTCCCGGGGACGCCGAGCAAAAGCTCATTCAGGCGGCGGCGAGCTATCTAGGGAAGCAGATGGAGCTGTAATGGATATAGGTGTGCCCTCCGGTCGAGTGATCGGAGGGCGATGTTTATAATATCGCTTATACCTTAGAATCCATTTCAGCGCCGGTTTATTTGCGGATGATAACAAAAGGCCACAGTATTCCTTTGCTTCATCGATCGAATCTCTTACGCGCATACTGTAATAAAGTCCGTTCATCTTCTCTGCCATCTATCAAAAAACTGTGACGCAGTTTAATGTGATTCCACTCGCGTTTCCTCCTATAATTCAATGTACCCATTGATCTTGTCAACGAGTAACCCCTCATAGTAATGATAATCCGGATAATTTCTCGGGAATAGCTCATCTATTTCCGGCTTGGGTAAATCGCATCTGTGCCTGATCACATAGTCTATTGCATAGGCATATTCACTGACAAAAGCCTGCTCACTCATACATGCTATCATCGGGCATACCAAGTCTGCTATCTGCCAAATCATTTTATGAATCAGTTCAGCTTCAGTCTCCGAAACTCCGTATTCCTTAATTCTACAGTAAACCTCTTCAGGGAATTCCGCAAGACTCTCAAAAATAGATTCTTTGTACTTTTGTGTGGGCAGTTTCCTATAAACTCCGTCGGCACCCCTATAAACCAAGCATGAAATCCTTTCTAAATAATTAGCAGTCACAAGTACTTGGATCATATAATCGATGCTATCAATATCATATGTAAAGCATCTCATCAGCGAATAAATTGCCGCGATGCCGCTTTGGGATAATTCATCTCTTATTGCCTTTTTCAATGTCGGTATCTGCCCATAATGTAAATCGGCATATTTTTTTCTCATTTCTGCACCTCTTTTATGCGATATAATCTATCATTTCCGTCTGGAGCTCCTGTCTTGAAGGATTCGTTGTTTGCAAGCATTTCGTCAAAAGATACAGGCTCAAAACTGTTAATATCTGTTCCTGCATTTAGTAGATGCGGATTGTTTCGGATAACAGACCAATAGGGAGCATTTGTATTATTATGGATATGTCCGTGAATCATATAGCTTTTCAGCTCATGTTTCCAACACATCAATGGATAATGACAAAGTACGAGCTTGTGTTTGCCGTCCGAAATCTCTATGAGATGGTCAACCGAAAGAAAATGGTGCGATGCATCCACCTCTTTTAACCAACCGCCGTCATGGTTTCCGACAACGAGCCTCTTTTTCCCTTTCAGTTGCTTTAGGTTTTTTCGGGGTTTTTATGCTTATAAAAAAGATCGCCTACAATATACACGGTGTCGTTAGGAGATACCTTTTTGTTCCATCGTCCAATCATAATGCTGTCCATTTCTTCGACACATTTGAAAGGTCGGTGGCATAAATCAATAATAGCACCGTGTCCAAAATGTGTATCTGCAATAAAGAAAAACATGATTCCCTTTCCTTTAATTCCATTTTGTCTCATTCCAATACCGGTCGATTTCCCGCTGCATGTTCTCAAGCCCGACAGGGTTCATTGTATCGACAGTTAACAAAATCGAGCATTTTTGACTTTTTCGGAACCGTATGTGCAAGGAAAAACTTCTGACCTCTGACTGTAAGCTCTTCAAATAGTGGCAGCGAGTTAAAATAGCCCAGAACTGCACGCTGTTTGCTTTCGTCCAATTTCAGAAACTCCCTATATGTTTCGCTTCCACCGTCAGAAAGCCATGACCTGAATACCTCTTCTAGCCCATCCGTAAAATGGCCGTCATTAGGAAATGCATAGTTTCCCAGCAAAAACTGCGCACAGTGATCGTGATTTCCTCTGTAAGAAAAGATGTTATCCCTATTGATGAGATCCAACACAATTTTCATCCCATCACTGCCACGGTCCACAATGTCTCCGAGAATATACAAAGAATCATCAGACGTCATATTCAACCGCTCAAGAAGTTTCATATACTTGTCATAGCACCCATGCAGGTCTGACACCGCATATATCATACAGATCCCCTCCTTTTTGATCTGCTTTGCTATTATGATACAATAACATATGCACCAAAAGCGGTACATATAAACCGATAGAATAAAGTTATCAAACAAGTAGTGAAAGGTTCATATTTGGCTATACAAAACGCCACGAGTTATGGTATAATATATAAAATGTTGAGAAAGGGTGAGTAAAAATGGATGAATTGAAGAAAAACAGAACACTTGAAGCAAAAGAATTGGTCAAACAATATCTGAAGAAGAAATATCCTGATGATCAGTTTTCAGATGAAGATTTAGAATTTCTGGCAAGGTATTCCGTTAAAAAGGAAGGGTGCGAAAGCAAAATACTGAAAGAACTCGGCCTCATCAGCGGCAAGGAAAGGGTGCAAGACTACTATACCGAGCATGGCTCCGTTAAAACGGCAAAGGAATGTATCCAAGCAATCTACGAGCGCTTTAACACAAAAAGAAATAGCCAAAAGGAAAAGGAAGACCCCGTAGATGTTTTTGGTGATGACTTTGAAGCTTTCTTTGCTTGGTGGTGCGAAAAAACGCCTGAAGGCGGAATAAGGAAATGCTGCTATTGCGGAGTTGATGAAGATACGGTAAGGGCTGCTTTTGCTAAAGATTAAAAAGATGAATGTGTCATTTCCTCTAAAAAGCGATCTTTCAGCGGGGAATTGCAAATTGAGCGCAAGGACCCCGACGGAGATTACTGCGCCGACAACTGCGAATTTGCCTGCGTGATTTGCAACAATGCCAAAAGCGATATGATCTCGGCGGATGACTTCACAACATACTTTGTTTCGGGGATTAAAGAATACTGGGCGTATATCGAAGAAGAGATAAAAAAGAAAAATCCTTGACATTCTTCTCTCACAAAAAAAGAGGAGGTCATTTCCATGGTTTACTTATCGAAGTCAAAGTACTGCGGACTCTGGCAATGCCCCAAAATTGCATGGATGAAAAAATACAAGCCGGAAGAGCTGACACTTGACAAGAGCGTTCTTTCACGCATGGAAGCCGGCAACGAGGTCGGCGATCTGGCAATGGGGCTTTTCGGCGACTATGTCGAAGTGACGGCATATAAAAACGATAAGCTCGATCTTCCCAAAATGATTGAAACCACCAAAGCAGAAATGCAAAAAGGCACGCCGGTCATCTGCGAGGCTTCGTTTGAATACAACGGCCTCTATTGCGCTGTGGATATTCTCAAAAAGGAGGCGGACGGCTGGGCCATTTATGAGGTTAAAAGCTCTACCAAGCACGAAAACTCCACGGATGACAAGCCGGTGTATATTGCGGATGTTGCCTATCAGAAATACGTGCTGGAAAACTGCGGCGTGAAGCTCATCGGAACATACCTTGTCTGCCTGAACGGCGACTATATCTTTGACGGCACTTTGGATATCGGCCGCTTATTCACAATCTCCGATATCGCAGAGGCCGTTACAGCGGAAGAAAAGAACATCGCCGGCAATCTGTCTGTTGCCGAGCGGCTGCTCAACTCCCCCGACGAGCCGGATATTGATCTATCCATCGGCTGCAAAAATCCGTATCTCTGCGGATTTTGGAAGTATTGCTCCAGGCATATCCCTGATCAGTCGGTATTTGACCTGTACAGAATGTGGTTCAGCAAAAAGATCGCATTTTATAAAAAAGGGCTTATCACGTATTCGGAGCTGATGAACAGCTCTGAAATCACCAACAAAACGCAGCTTCGCCAGATCGAGTTTGCCTTGCAGGATAAGGGAACCTATATTGAAAAAGACAACATACGCGATTTTCTTTCCACGCTCTCTTATCCGCTCTACTTTCTTGATTTTGAAACCATGCAGCCGGTCATTCCGAAATATGTCGGAACCAAGCCCTACGCACAGATTCCGTTTCAATATTCGCTGCACTACATTGAGACCGAGGGTGGCGAGCTGAAGCACAAGGAATTTCTTGCTGAGTCGGGAACGGATCCGAGAAGAAAGCTTGCCGAGCAGCTTTGCGCCGATATTCCTATGAACGTCTGCGTTACGGCGTACAACAAAGCCTTTGAATGCTCCAGACTGAAGGAATTGGCGGAAGCTTTTCCGGATTTGGCGGAGCATCTGCTCAATATACAAGAAAACATCATCGACCTGCTTGTTCCTTTTCAATCGGGCTATTACTATAACCGGGCAATGGGCGGTTCCTTTTCCATCAAAAGCGTGCTGCCTGCCATTTTCCCGGATGATCCCGAATTAGACTATCACAACCTGGAGGGGGTACATAACGGCAGCGAAGCGATGACGATTTTTCCGAAAATTGCCGATATGACGCCTGAAGAATGTGAAAAAGCAAGACATGATCTTTTGAAATACTGCGAACTTGACACCTATGCCATGGTTAAAGTCTGGGAAGAGCTTGTTCGCGCAGCGAAATAACCCCCCCCAAAAAAATCTTTAGCTCATTCTAAAACAAAATCAGCACAGCCGCCGAATCACACCGGATTTCGGTGGCTGTGCCGTTTATCTTCCTATTACCCTATAACTCCCTGTTTCGTTGCGCTCGGTTGAACCACGCAGTTACAGCAGAATGCTTCTGACAGCAGTTCCTCTTTTTATCGGGATATAAGCTGTAATCGTATCATTCAGGCGGATTTTACAAAGACCGTTTCCCGGATCGAATGTAATGCTTTCTTCTTTTACATATATGCGCATTCGCATTTCAAGATAGAAGCGTACATCGATTTCATCAATTTGTTTTTTCTCTGCTTCGGCTCCTTCAAAAGGCACCATATAGTCAGCAAAGGTATGCCTTTCAAGCTCCGCCTTAATCCCTTCGGCGTAGGTACGGTCGCACTCTAAAAGCTCCACTCCCGAATTGTAAAGGTTGCGCCTTGCTGTCAGTACTCGTTTAATTTTCTCCTGGGTCAATACATCTCCCAGCTTATGCAATTTAGAACGCCTCCTTCTTTGGCAATGCTGTTAATATTCACGGTAATGATTTCTTTATTGAAAAACTCCTTTGCGCATTTTATCGCCTTTTCATCCTGTACATTGCCGAAAACAGGAAGAAAAATATGCGTTTCGGTTTCGAGGTAATTGAGGTAACTCCCCACGGCACTATCGTCGGCAGAACCGAAATACGGAAAGTCCAGAACCGAAATGCCGTGTTTTTTTAATGCGTTTTTCACCTTTAGCTCATAGCCGTATTTGCAAGGCGAGGCATTGCCGAGCGCTGTGTTTTCGTTCACAAAGCGCACCACGCCGTCCGCATGACCGGTCATGTCGATTTTAAGCGACGGAATAATTACTATCTCTGCTTCGAGCAGCTTTTCAAGCTCGGTCAAAAGAGTATTCTCATCTAAATCGGGATTTTCAGAGAACACCCTATCGGAGATAACGGCTTTTGTTCTTGATGGCGAAAACACAACGTTTCCGCCGTCCAGATTAATATCGGAATATGTAACCGGCAGATCGAACTGTGGCGCAACGTCCTTTCGGTAGTCGGTGCGCTCCTCTTCATAGCCTTTCAAATAGCTCGGCTCGTAGCGGAACGATATGTATTGGCCGCTTTTGGTTCTGACAGGCATATAATCCCTTGCCCAGATACCCTTTGCTCCGTCGAAAAGAGTAAATTCTTCTCCGCTGTCGGACAAAACAGAGAATAAGTTTTCCGCCGATAATGAATATTTTGGATTGGTTTTCAGAAGTGAAGAAAAGTAGAGTTTCATCTTTATTTCTCGAAATCCTTTCAATAATCTCATTATTTAGTGGTGATTTCAGCAGAGTAGTTAAATTTTAGTTGCTCGTTGCTATCTATGTTTACTCTCTCATCTGTATTAAATGAGGGTGTGTCAATTTTATCGCTCAAAAGCAGCGAGCAGCCACAAAGAGAAAACTTTCCATGGCAATCACAATAATCGGGTTTACTCTTGTACAAATGCAGTTCCTTTGCTATGCCGTCAGGCCCGAACCGGGCTCCGGTTTCGTCTTGAATTTCTTTTATCAAAACATTGTCAGAGTAAACATTGTCAGTAACCGACAAAAGCAATTGTCCACCATATACACACCATGTTCCCGGTGTTGAAAACAATGGTGCGGAAACAGCATTTTGCGCTTCTGCTTTTGTCTTTTCGGCAGCATAACATATTTTCTTTCCTTTATTATCATATTCGTCATGATAATAAGCTTCAGTAGATGTAATCGTATACTTTTTTGTTTGGCTGCCAGACTGAAAAATTAGTGTCGCACCCAATAAGCCCTTAGCAACAGCAGCAGCATCTTCCTCAAAAAAATCTTGTGTAAATTTACTCATTTTAAATATCTCCTTTTAACCTTTTTATTTTATTATACCACATGATTAGTAACAAAAAAAGTGGTTACTCAAATTCTTTTTTGTGTTTCATGAATAAATCGAACATCAAACGAACACTTTTTAGCTGCGTCCAAGAACCAACAACCCTCGAGTCATCATCAAGATTGTAGATTTTAGCATATGGTATAGATAAAAATGTTGGCGAGTGCGTTGCAATAATGAATTGACATTTGAAGAATCGCGCAGAGGAATGGATATAGTCTGCAAGTTTCATCTGATTTTCAAGTGATAAGCTGTTTTCCGGTTCATCAAGCAGATAAAGCCCTTCGTTTTCCATTCGCTTTATAAAATACAACATTGCTGTTTCTCCGTTGGAGTTTTCTTCTTCCTCACGTTCCAATCTTTTTTTCAAGAAGGCAGATTTGCTTTTTAGTGCCTCATTTCGGGTGTGCCACCTATCATAATCTTCCAATGATTGCAGATTAGGACTGCCTGTTCTTATCTTCCAATATTCTTCGTTTACATCTTTTGTTTTGCTGAATAGCTGCTTATTAAACTCTCGTTTTTTCATTGAATAGTTAAAAACATCATCGCTGGTTATAATTCTGCTGTTATGATTAAAAAACTGTGCATATTCTCGGAAATCATCCTCGTTATACTTGCACATATCCAGGTAGTCGTTGAGAAAACGACCGGAATTAAAAAGAGAGTCACGTTTCAGGTGCAGTTTTTCGGCAATGATATTCAGTGCCGTAGTTTTTCCGCACCCGTTTTCGCCATAAAGAATAGTGACGCTATCAAATTCCATCTTATTGAGGCTAACATATGGAAGAATATTGAACGGATAAAAAGAGCCGGTATGAAGGAGAGGACGCCGATCCGAATCAAGGCTGTCACCGGGATGTAAAAAGCTGAGTTCCTCATGCATTGATGGAAATGAAAATCTCTTTAAATAAACCATTTTTTCAATCCTCATTCTATTTTTTCAATAAGACATAAACCCTTATTAGCACTAATAAAAACACTACACAGTAAAAATCAATCCCATAGCACCTTCAGTATTTCCGTATCATCTTTCTGCTTCATTGCATTTGCCAACGCCGCATAGGCTCCTCTTGACTCTTTAGGACTATTTACGATGGATTCTATGTCCTCAACCGTAACTGGCCTTTGAAAATCCCGACGGATTGAACCGATCGACAAGGCATATAAATGATTATCCATAACTCCCCAGCCGTCACGCACTGTAAAATAGTATCGACCGTTACCGCTGCTGAAAAGCATTTCATTTTGGTCTGTATGTCCCCAAAAAGTAACCGGACCGCAAAGCATGGAACCGCAAAAGCCCGGATTTAGAACGGTGATCCCATCAAATCCCATGCCCCGTCGGAATACGGTTCGGTCCTTTTTGCAAATGCTCTTAATTCTTTCTTCCATTATTAGCTTTTCCGACAACACTTTCAGCCACCCTATCAAAATATGCACACCATCAGCGTCATCGTGCCGATGCATTCAAAGGAAACCATATAAAAGTTCTCTTTAGGAGCGTTCACAGGTAAAATGATAATGATTGGATCCATCGCTTTTTACGCTGATGCAGTTCAGTTCTCCAGTCATTAAGTCAAAAGCCCCAATGAGCTTGCGAACGATGCATTCCTTATTGATTATGGGATTAAGAAAGACAGTAGCTTTGCCGTTTTTAATTTCAACACGCCCTCTGGGATAATAATTAAATGATTGCCCTCCCGTAATTTTCCTGTCGAGGCGCTCCCATTCAAGCCTGTGATTGAAATTATTGCCGGATTTTGAGCTGAACTGCACCGGTTCCTGTGAATCGCCATATTTATCGCAGACAACAGAAACCGTAATAAGCTCCGTGCTTTCCGCATCGAAATTTGTACACCAAAAGATACCTTTTCTCATATAAGCCCTCTATTCGTCACCGCCGTCCTTCTGCTTCGGCCAACCATGAACCCGATAAACACAGGAGACGATATTGCCTTCTTTCATTCGCACACCATCTGAAAAATCAGGATACATCACAGCATCATATTCATTACCGAGGCAGGAAAACGAATAAAGGACATCCGATTCATCAAACCCGAATTGGATAGGGTTTTCATAGGTAATAGCAATCTTTCCGTTCAGAATAATATGGGGGCTTTGGACAAAGCTTTCATTACCGGGAGCAGGAAACAGCCCAATGGGTATAACCGATTCGAAATTCATTGATATACTTTTATCCCTGTTGAATGCAGCCTCGTCTTCGTAAACGGAAGGTTTATCTGCGCACTCCAGAATCAGCTCAAAATCCTGTTCTTCATCTATCTTAACGTCTTCAGGAAACACATTATATGTTTCAATTAGAATAGGAAAGTCAGCTTCACCTTCCACCATCAACACCTTCAATAATCCGATTCCGTTATCGCCGGGTTTCGAAATCCATTCTTCCGGTTTAACAATCATTATATATCCCTCACTTTCGCCACGACCTGCATATTGAGCATACCATGTGCAACGTCCCAAAAAGAGTGCATTAGATCCTCCGGAAAATCATGTGATGTCCTCGTTATCAGTCTTCAAATCAGAAATCTATCCTGAAAGCTTACAGAGATAATGGATATTTGCCGAGAAAATGGCTTCATTTCCCGGAATATTCAACATTCGTTCGGCGTTGACTTCCTGTACCGGCGTGCCGGGAATCAACTCTCCGAACTCGGTCTCATTTTTGCAATGAACAAGATTGATCCTATTCCATTCTTCCTTTGTCCCTTCGTAATAAACATCTTCTAACTGCCTGCATCCGGCAAAAGTGCCTTCTTTGATGGTTTTAACTTTTCGGGGAATCGTAATTCTCTTCAATCCCGAACATCCCGCAAAAGCCCCTTGCGGAAGACGCTCTATACTTTGAGGCAAAATGATATCCGTTATATTGCTTTTTCCTCTAAATGTTTGGCTGCTGAATGTGATTACCGGAACCATTCTTCCGTACCTGTTCACCGCTTTTTCTGGAAGCTTTATTATTGAGCCCGATTCCCCCAGCGATGTCACAGTCAAAGGAAGTATTTGCGGGTGCAGCGACATAATTGCAGGCTGATATCCTATAGTATCTGTGCATGGCACAGTTCTCATTATTTCTTCATACTCCCTAAAGTTCATTTTTCCCCTTTCAAAAAGGAATCCCAGCATCCATCTGTACGATGGGCGCTTAAATGACTCCCTCATTCATGCTTTAGCTGCTTTTTGACTATTCATGATCTTCCTTGAAAACAATCCCATACGCTTTACCTCATGTTGATAATCGCCCGGTTGACGCCCTCGTATGCGCCCCGCGGCAGCGGGATAGCTGTTCCGTCGTTCAGCCGGATCTCTGTCCTGGTCACACGGCTGATCTGCGTCAGGTTTACAAGCGCAGAACGCCCCACACGGTAAAATCGCTCATCAAGCTGCTTTTCAAGCTCGCCCAATGTCATCTTTACCGTCACATCTGTCAGCGCATGAACGGTCACATAGTTGCCGAGCACGTCTGCGTAACGGATCTGATAGATCGGCACACGTACCATTTCGCCGCTGACCTCAAAGTTCAAAACCAGTTCGTTCTTCGCCAGCTTCTCTGCGGCACGGTCCAGCACCAAGCAGAGCTTTTCTTCATTTACCGGCTTCATCAGATAGTGGAGAGCCGCCACCTCGTAGCCCTCCGAAATGTAATCGGAATAGCCGGTGATAAATATGATCTGCACCGTATCGTTGCTTTTGCGAAGCTCCTTTGCCATCGTAACGCCGTCCATGGCACCCATTTCAATATCCAGCAGGAGAATGTCATAGTCACTTTCCCCGGCATAGCGGAACAGGAAGCTCTCGGCGGAGGGAAAGTCGTCGATATGTACCTCATGACCGGCGGCCAATGCCCAAGAGCGCACCATATCCATAATATACCGTCTGTCCGCATCAGAGTCATCGCAGATCGCAATTTTGTACTTCATGTTCTCACCAACTTTCAATCGTATGCAAAATCATTATATCACAACAGCGCAAGCGGTTCCACGCCGTTCTTTCATGGGGAAGCATATACAAACGGCTCAACCCTATCGTGGCCGAGAAATCCTCCCTCTTTCAGTGAGCATTCCACTTCATCCCGTGTTTTTTACACTTTTGTTGGTTACGCAGGAATTGCAGCCATTATCTCGGGAAACAGATGGAGCTGTAATAGATAAAAATGAGCCCTCCGGTCGAGTGATCGGAGGGCGAAATAATAAGGGAATATTCTATCTTGCACGGGGATAATTATGGCTTATTTCCCATACACGCTGAACTGGTGGAAGTGCGTCAGCCGGTTCAGGTCCTGATCCGTCCAGTAAAAGCCCACGTGGTCAAGGGTGATGGCCTGCCACCTGCCGGTTACTGTTTCCTCCATCAAATACCCGTACTCCATCGCCTGATATGTCCCTTCGGAAACAGTAGTTGTGGTGGAATCCCCGCCGTTCTTTTCAATGCGGAAAACCTCATACCGGCCATCGGTATATAGCTGTGCGTTGTAATAAATGTCGGCGCCCACTGCCGTATCGGACTGATAGACGCCCGCAATGTGGGAAAGCGGCAGCTGTTTCGCCTGTTGGCCGTTCAGCGACAGCATAACAGCCAGGAGTGCAACAATAAGGACAAGCCAAACAGTCCCCGGAATACCATCGCGAAGTTTCAGATACAGCTTTTTCAGGGTCTTCATGTGTGCATTCCTCCCGCAATAAAATAGTAATCGATATCTTCGTCCCATCGGTCTACACTAATATTAACGAATAATAGCACAAATTTGCAACAAAGAGAGATTACAATCTGCGTTTTGCACAAATATGGGTGGCTGTATTTATCGGGAATGACAATACCACCACCTACTGTACTGCACACAAGACCCGGAACGGCAGAAAGGCACTCTTTATGGGGTTGCGCTTATCACCCCAGGCATCGCCGGCAGCGCCCTGTCGGGAACCGTCGGAGGTGCGGATATGCAGGATTTTATTGCAGGTATTCTGATGGACTTATCCGTTGCGGAAACCCCGTCAGGCGTCCGGATCATCGAAAAGCAAATCCTTTGCAGATAACCTCTGGCCCCTTTTACAGCCGCCCCAAATGAAAGAACCCTGCCGGATGGCAGGGCTTTTTCTGTTTACTCCTTACAGGTGGAAATGCTTTTGCAGGGCTTTATACTCTCCCAAAACCTTCAGCGTCATTTGGTCTGTCAAAATCATTTCGGGCGATATGGTATAGCTTGTTATATCGTTTTGCTTTATCGCCAGCACATTGATCCCGTATTTTCGGCGAATCTCCAGCTCACCGATGCTTTTCCCCAGCCATTCCGGCGGCACCTCCACCTCCACTATGGCATATCGGCTGTCCAGTTCTATATACCCGAACAGGTGATTTGCCGTATAGCGAATCGCAGCCCACCGTGCAAACTGTTTCTCCGGATAGGCTACATCATCGGCGCCGTTTCGCAGCAGGAATTTCGCCTGCACATCCCGTTCCGCACGGGATACCACATATTTTGCTCCCAGCTCCTTCAAAAGCGACGTCGTTTCCAGCGAGTTCTGAAAGTCCCCTCCGATGGCAACATAGCAAACATCATAGTTCCCCACGCCCAGCGAGCGCAGGAATTCGACCCGGGTGCTGTCGCCGATTTGGGCATTGGTCAAAAAATCCATGCATTCGTTTACCCGTTCTTCATTCCGGTCCACACCCATAACCTGGTGTCCCATCTGATTCAACTGCATTGCCAAATGCCGCCCGAATCTCCCCAGCCCGATCAACAATACATTCTTTTTCATGGTGGCTCCTCCTTATCCTACTGTTATTTTCTCCTTCGGATAGCGTGCAAAGGCGGTATCATTCCCGGAAAATGCGGCGTAGATCATTGTTAAACCGCCCACACGCCCGAAGAACATCAAAAGGATCAGTATCCCCTGCGAAAGCGCACCCAGCCCCGGCGTGATCCCGAGTGTCAAGCCTACCGTTCCCGCGGCAGAAGCCGTTTCATACAGGCAGGTGCCAAATGCCAGTCCCTCTATCTCGCTGATAATGGTGGCCCCCACCAGCGGCAGCAGCAGGTACATCAGCAGAATGGCAGCGGCATTGTGTATCGCGGAATTTTCCAGCCTCCGCCCGAATAACTGCGGTTCCTTCCTGCGATGAAACACCGCAGCAGCATTGGCGATCAGCACCGAAAGGGTCGTTACCTTCATGCCGCCAGCCGTAGAACCCGGCGCACCGCCGATCAGCATCAGAAATAC